>JAEEGI010010207.1_pt1 | contig 20417 bp, 20 predicted proteins | sample 8958751 | NCBI WGS metagenome assembly JAEEGI01 (sample SAMN16246545, study PRJNA631951) | gut metagenome | biome: gut microbiome; feature: rumen; material: KS-attached | host: Bos | place: Iran: Karaj | collected 2018-10 | reverse complement strand
CTTCCTGCCTGGATATGCGAGCTTTTAAAGGAAGGAATAGATAGCTTTAATAGTAAGATTAAAGGTTATGCTTCTTATGATACGCTGCTATCAGGCATCGAGATGAGAACCTCATCACCTGTCAGAATAAATAGAAATGATGACATGCAGGCAAATATCCTTGGAATTTTCCCTGCCGGTGAGGGCGCAGGCTATGCAGGCGGAATTACCAGCAGTGCAGTTGACGGAATGAAGGTCGCAGAGGCTGTTATTAAAAAATTGCTATTGTAATATTTTGGAGAATTGATAATAGAAAAGAGAAAAGAAAAAATGAATGAGTTTGAAGCTTTAAAGAAAAAAGATAGAATAGTTGTTAAAATCGGTTCCTCATCACTTATGCATGAAGAGACAGGTGATGTAAATTTTGAAAAGATGGAAAAGCTTGTAAGAAACCTTACAGACCTCAAAAATAGAGGCAAAAATGTAATATTAGTTTCTTCAGGTGCCATGGCTGCAGGAAGAAAGGCACTTAATCTTTCAAGGCATGACGTAAAGACGAAGGCCATGAAGCAGGCTACTGCTGCCGTAGGACAGGCAAGGCTTATGATGTTTTATCAAAAGCTCTTTGCAGAATATAATCAGGTTGCAGCACAGGTGCTTTTAACTAAGTTCACCTTCACTAATCCGGAATCTTTAGTTAATGCGACCAATACCTTTGATGAGCTCTTAAAGCTTGGAGTTATTCCTATAGTAAATGAAAATGACACCATAGCTACAGATGAAATCGATTTCGGTGATAATGATACTTTATCAGCTGAAATCGCAAAGCTTACAGATTCAGATCTTCTTATTCTGTTATCAGACATTGATGGTCTCTACAATAAGGATCCTCATAAGAATGAAGATGCTGAGCTTATCCGCGTGGTTGAGGCAGTAGATGAAAAAATTGATGCAATGGCAGGCGGAGCTGGAAGTGATTTTGGAACAGGCGGTATGACAACAAAGCTTAATGCAGCAAGAATTGCAACTGGTGCTGGCTGTGATATGGTTATAGCTAATGCTAGTGACGTTGGAGTTATTCTCCGCCTTGCAGATGGAAATGAGGAAGGAACTCTTTTCCTTGCTCATAAGGAATATAGAGACTAATTAAAAAGATTAAACATAATGACCTATTAAAGCTAAACTTTAAGCTTTTACAGCTGCAAAGAAAGCGGCGAGTTGGAGCTTAAAGTAATTCAGAATACAGGTGAAAAAGATGGATGATTTGAATAATGTTACCTTTAAGCTTGAAAAGTTCGAAGGTCCTATGGATCTGCTTCTTCATCTTATAGATAAGGAAAAGATCTCAATCTATGACATTCCTGTTGCCCAGCTGACAGAGCAGTACATGAATTATCTGCACAGCATGGAGGAAATGGACATGGAAATCACGAGTGAATTTCTCGTGATGGCAGCCTATCTTATCAAGCTTAAATCAAGAATGCTTCTTCCTAAGCAAAAGGATGAACAGGGCGAGGAAATCGACCCTAGAGCCGAGCTTGTTGAGCGTCTTATTGAATATAAGATGTGCAAGTATTTTTCAGAAGAATTAAGAGAAAAGCATGATGAAGCAAGTCTTGTTTTATTTAAGGACAGCACACTTCCACCTGAGGTAGAAAATTATGAAGAAAAGGTGGATGTAAGTAAGCTCCTTGAAGGACTTACGCTTCCAAAGCTTCATGATGTATTTATATCGCTAATGAAGCGTACAGAGGAGAGAATTGACCCAGTACGTAGTAAGTTCGGTGAAATCAAAAAAGAAGAGATCAATCTTTCTGATAAAATGATCGAGCTTCAGAAATTTGCACTCACAAAGAGGAAATTTTCTTTTGTAGAGTATGTAAGTAAGCATCCGACAAAGCTTAACATCATTGTGTCCTTTTTAGGTGTACTAGAGCTGATGAAGATGGGACGAATGAAGGTAGTGCAAAAGGACGTTTTTGATGACTTTGACATTGAATTTCTTGCAGATGACATTGTCATGGCAGATAATACGGTAGTAGATGCTTAAATAGAAATTGAAGGGAAATTTGAATAAATGAATGCAGAGGAATTAAAGCCGGTAGTAGAGGCGATGCTATTTACATTAGGCGGTGCAGTTGAAGCTGAAAGAATGGCGACTGCTACTGAATCTAAAAAGGAAGATGTCATTGCTGCCGCAGAGGCTTTAAAGCAGGAATATAAGGAAAGCAATAGAGGGATTCAGATAATCGAGCTAGACGGCTCTTATCAGATGTGTACCAATGAAAACGCTTATAGATTTCTTGTAAAGCTAGCTCGTGTACCAAAGAGATATGTATTAAGTAATGCACTTCTTGAGGTTCTCTCGATAGTTGCCTACAAGCAGCCTGTTACCCGTTCTGAAATAACAAGGATCCGAGGCGTTAATAGTGATAATGCCATCAATAAGCTCCAGGAATATGAGCTAATTGACGAAGCAGGAAGACTTGAGGCACCGGGACGCCCTGTACTTTTTGGAACCACAGAGAACTTTCTTAGAAATTTTGGAATAAAATCTTTATCAGACCTTCCTGTTATTGATGAGAGAAAAAATGAATCAATAAAGGCAGAGGCTGAAAAAGAGGCAAGAGAGACCATGGGAGAGGACGTAACTGATAATAATAAGAGGCGTCCTTCAAGTGCCGATGACGGCTCTGCTTCTGGAGAAACTGAAGGCTACCCGGGCGGCTTTGGTGACGTCGAAGAAGGCACAGGAGCAGGTAGTACTTCAGGCGAAAATAACACCTCTGACGCAGCATCTGGCGAAGATGATGATGAAATAATAAATGTTGAAGTATAGTTTATAAATATATGATGAAATAATAAATGTTGAAGTATAGTTTATAAATATATGTTGAAATGTAATTTGTAAATATATGTAGAAGAATTAGATCTGATTTTAAATTAGGATAGGGAAATATAAATATATAATAGGGGCTAGAAATGCTTAAATATAAGCGTTTCTAAAAGTTAAAAAATGGAAAATGGTTTAATTGAGCCTTTTGAAGTGATTTTTCACTTACAGAAATTTACAAATGCTTAAATATAGGCGTTTGTGGATATAATTTAAAAAATATTTTTTTATGAAAGGGAGTTTTTTTATGTTTACGAATGCAAAAAAAGAAAAGAAAATGAAACCGATCACCGGAACAGGGCTAAAAATAATAGCCATTATAACTATGTTCATTGATCATTTTGGAGCCATATTGTATGAAGCCTTCATGGACCAATATGTGAAGGCGACGGAACTGCTTGATTCTAATTCCTTGGAATATGCAGCAAGACAGGACAGTATCTCGATAATGGCGCTTGGCTATTTTATTCTTAGGATGATTGGAAGAATGGGATTTCCGATTTTTGTCTTTTTGTTAATTGAAGGTTTTGAACATACAAGGAATGTAAAGAAATATGCGTTAAATCTGCTTATTTTTGGAATTATATCCGAGCTTCCATTTAATTTGGGCTTTAAGGGAACGCTTTTTGCACCTCAGTATCAGAATGTATTTTTTACCTTGTTTTTAGGACTCCTTTCTCTTATTGCAATTCGCTATCTTACTGAGAAATTTAAAGGTAAAAAGGGGCTCAGCTTTTTATTTTATTTTTCACTTCTTTTGATGTGCGTATTAGGTGGGGAATTTTTATTTCTTAAGTGTGAAGTCGGGTATTTGTTAAGAAATCTATTTAGGCATATATTTATAAATCTCGGTTTTGAGATTAAAAATCAATATACTTTTTCAGCAGTTTTAGGTATAGGTTTTGCTTTTATACTTTTTATTATAATGCTTATTGTTTCTAGAAAGTGGGATGACGATAAGAAAAATGCTTTCTTTAGTACAGTGCTTCCGGCTGCGTCCTTTGCACTTATAGCAGAACTTTTAAGTACTGATTATGCAGGAGGCGGAGTAATTGCGATTGTTATAATGTATGTATGTAGAAAAAATAGAGTTAAAGCAGCTGGGCTATCGGTACTATTCCTATCAATATATAGTATTCTAGAGGTATTCGCATTTTTTGTGCTTCTCCCTATAAGGCGTTACAATGGAGAAAGAGGAATGAAGCTTAATAAGTATTTCTTCTATGCTTTTTATCCAGCACACATAGCTGCGCTTTATTTAGTAACAATATTACTAGGTTTTAAGACCTTTATGATGTTTTGATGCAATTAAATAATTTTAGTTTAAGGTGAATGCTTTGAATAACGCTGAAATGAATAATGATGCTTTAAAGAAAGCCTTCAGGAAGAGGATGCTTGATATAAGGGATTCTATTTCAAAGGATACCATTATTTCAGAGTCTTCTTCCCTTACTCAGATGGTTCTATCACTTGATGAGTATAAGAGGGCTGGTAGGATTTTAACCTATATGAGCTTTGGAAGTGAGATAAAGACCTCTGGAATAATTGTTGATGCTTTAAAAAACAGTAAAAAGGTCGCTATTCCAAGGGTAATATCTAAGGGAGTGATGAGGTTTTATTACTTAAGTGAAGCCTTTAAGTCAGAATTACTTACGGAAATGGAAAAGAAAAAGGCAGAAGCAGGAATTATTGAAATATCTTCAAATGAAGGTATAATGTGCTCTGATGAGATCCTTTCGAAAATAAGTTCGAAATACCTTGAAAAAAGCAGATATGGAATATATGAGCCATACGAAAGTGATGAGCTTTTTTTTTCAGAAGGAGAACTTAAAGAGGGCGAGGAAGGTGACTTTAAGGGAGAAATCGAAGAAAAACGAAGCGGGAATTTTGATACTGAGCTTCTGATGGTGCTTCCAGGTGTCGCTTTTGATTATAAGGGCTTTAGGCTAGGTTATGGCGGCGGCTTTTATGATAGATTTGTAAATGATAATAGAGATAGAATAACGACAACTGTTGCGCCTGTATTAAGAGAGTGCCTTGTTGATGAGGTGCCCTCTGAAGAACATGACATAGCAGCTGATATTCTTTTGGTGGCAGATTTTTAAACTAAAAAAATTAAAGCATAAATAGGAGTTAAGATGATTTTTGATTTTGGTGATAAATATAAGTTAAAAAATGAGGTAGTTCCAGAGGGCTGCCCGAAGACAGAGCCTGAGAGACAGCTTTTCTTTGCAAATGAAATCTTAAAGGAGAATATGGCAGAGCTTAAAGAGGGAGATAAGCTTCCTACTTACCATGTTGAGACTTTTGGATGTCAGATGAATGCAAAGGATTCAGAGAAAATTGCTGGTATTCTTGAGCTTGCAGGATATACCGAAGCTGAAGATGAAAGGGCTGACATTGTTGTATATAATACCTGTACAGTTAGAGAAAACGCGAATTTAAAGGTTTATGGAAGACTTGGCTATCTTAAAAAATTAAAGGAAAAGAATCCTAAGATGATTATAGCTATGTGCGGCTGCATGCCTCAGGAGCCTAAGGTTGTTGAAAAGCTGAAGCAGAGCTATAGATTTGTAGATATTATATTTGGTACCTTTAATATTTATAAGGTGGCAGAGCTTATTTATGTTAGAAGACATAGCCAGAAGATGGTAATAGACGTTGAGGATAAATCTCCTTTAATCGTAGAAAACCTTCCAAGCTCTCATAAATATTCCTTTAAGGCCGGTGTAAATATAATGTATGGCTGTAATAATTTCTGTACCTTCTGCATCGTTCCGCTTGTAAGAGGAAGAGAAAAGTCCAGAAAGCCTCAGGATATTATTCATGAGTGCAGAAGCCTTGCTAAAGGAGGGGTTAAGGAAATCATGCTCCTAGGTCAGAACGTAGATTCTTACGGAATGACTCTTGACCCTAAGGTAAAGTTTTCAGAACTTCTTGAAGAGGTAGAGAAGGTAGAGGGAATTAAGAGAATCCGCTTTATGTCTCCTAACCCGGAGGATTTTGCCGATGAAGTAATTGAAGTTATGGCAAAGTCTAAGAAAATTGAAAAGCATGTTCATATGCCGCTGCAGTCTGGTTCAGACAGAATACTAAAGAGAATGAACAGAAACTATACCAAGCAGCAGTTCCTTGACATTGTAAATAAGATAAAGGAAAAAATCCCTGGAGTAGAGCTTACAACTGATATTATTGTAGGCTTCCCTGGTGAGACTGAAGAAGACTTCCTTGATACGATGGATGTATGCGAAAAGGTAGGCTTTGCAAGTGCATATACCTTTATTTACAGTAAGCGTACAGGAACACCTGCAGCATTGATGGAGGATCAAGTACCTGAGGATGTTGTTTCTGAGCGCTTTGACAGACTTCTTAAGGTGGTTCAGAGAAAATCTGCAGAGGTCTCTGAAAAGTATGTTGGAAGTGTTGTAGAAGTACTTGTTGAAGAAAAGGATACTGAGCCAGGAATGCTCTCAGGAAGACTTTCGAATAACATGCTTGTACATTTTAAGGCAGATGAGTCTCTCCTTGGCGAATTTGTTAATGTTCATATCGATGAAAGTAAGGGATTTTATTTCTTTGGCAGCTTGGTCTGAGCCTGCTAGGAAAACTTGTAAAAAAGTACAAATTCTTTATAAAATAAAGCCTTGAATTATTTCAAAGGTTATGATAGAATGAATTATATGTTTTTGCTTTAGTTTTTTTAATAGTTAAGTAAATTACTAAAAATTGTGACTTTCTACGTTGTGTTGGGGATTGAAGGTCTATTCTAAAGCAGAGAGATATTAATAATATATTTATGAAAGGAATTATTCCAATGATTATTGGCGAGAATTTACCAAATATCCCATGGGAAGACAGACCAGCGGGATCAAATGAAATCGTATGGCGTTACAGCGGTAACCCAATTGTAAAGAGAGACCAGATTCCTGGTTCAAATTCAATTTTTAATAGTGCAGTTATTCCAAAGGACGGAAAGTTCGTTGGTATCATGAGAAGTGACAATACAGCAATGGAGCAGCATCTTTTCCTTGCAAAGTCAGAGGATGCCATTAACTGGGACATCGAACCAAATCCACTTCCACTTTATGATGCAGACGGAAATCAGAAGGGTGTAGCTTGTGGTTACGACCCAAGAGTATGCTATATTGATGGTTATTACTATGTTACATGGTGCAACCAGTATCATGGACCAACAATCGGCGTTGCTCGTTCAAAGGATTTCGTTCATTTTGAGCAGCTTGAGAATGCATTCCTTCCATTCAACCGTAATGGTGTTCTTTTCCCAAGAAAGATCAATGGAAAGTTCGTTATGTTCTCAAGACCATCAGACAATGGACATACACCATTCGGTGACATGTTCCTTTCACAGAGCCCGGATATGAAGTACTGGGGTGAGCACCGTTATGTAATGCAGGCTCAGGGCTGGGCTTGGACAAAGCTCGGTGCAGGTCCTATTCCTATCGAAATCGATGAAGGATGGCTCCTTATTTTCCATGGTGTTGGAACAACCTGTAATGGCATGATCTACTCAATGGGTGCAGCTATCCTCGATAAGGATGAGCCTTGGAAGGTTAAGTATCGTTGCAAGCCATACATTTTCCATCCTACAACTACTTACGAGTGTGTTGGTGACGTTCCAAATGTAACATTCCCTTGTGCAACACTTACAGATGCTGCAACAGGCAGAATTGCAATCTATTATGGTGCAGCTGACACAGTTGTTGGCCTTGCATTTACTCAGGTAGATGAGCTTGTTAAGTTCATTAAGGACAATGCACTTTAATTTTTTATTTAACCTGTAGACTAACAGCTATCTGTCTCAATAATCAGTTATTGACGGATAGCTGTTTTTGTTTTAAAGGAAAGAGTAGTATATGAACTTTGGATTAATTTTATGGTATGCAATACTTATAATCATTCTGGTTCTATTGATTCTTTACTTTTACATCCGTTTTAAGGCGAGCGTTATCTTTTTTGTAGATAAAGATAAGTTTTTTCCACTGCCTGGCTTTATCATAAAGCTGGTATGTGCGTTCCTTTTTTTACCGTTTTTGTTCTTTACCTATAAATGGATATTCTATTTTGGAATGTTTGTGATATTCCAGATGCTGTTCGATCTCGTTGTAATGACGTTTTTTGCGAACAGTAAAAAGCGCTGGTTCCATATTTTATATCATATATTTGCAGTTCCGCTTATACTTACGGCTGTTTTCTTTATTCTAGGCTATGTTAATACGCAAAATATCACAAGGAAGGAATATGAAGTTCTGAGTGAGAAAGAGGTATTGGCGGTATCAGATGCTTCTAGAACCTTCACAACGTATGAGGAGGGCTCTTCAAAGCTTGTGATGATAGCAGATCTTCATTATCCTACAACCTTGAATGAAGAAAAGCTGAAGGAAGTAGTCGATAGGATAAATAAGGAAGATGCTGATATCATTGTTCTTTGCGGAGATATGACTGATGAGGATACTAGTAAAGAAAAGATGCTTGAATGTATCAGGGTATTAGGTGAGCTTGATGCAAAGCTTGGAGTATTCTTTGTCTGGGGCAATCATGATGATAATCGTTACAATTCTGCTCCGACCTATGAAAAAGCTGAGGTCTATGAGGCTTATAAAAATAACGGAATCTATGTTCTTGAAGATGAAGCTGTTTTATTTGGAAATGGAATACTTCTTGTAGGAAGAAAGGATTATTCTGATGAATCTGGAAGAAAGAGCATGGAAGAGCTTTTAAAGGATGCTTCTGTTAAAACAGGTCGCTCTTTAGAAGAGCTTTATGAAAATGTAATTGTAGTGGCAGATCACGAGCCGAAGGAATATGCGCAGGATAAGGCTGCAGGATGTGATATTGTTATCTCAGGACATACCCATGACGGACAGATATGGCCACTGGGATTATTTAGCACGTTATTTAAAATGAATGACCTTACCTATGGTATGAAGCAGGATGAAGGGCTTACGCAGATTGTAACATCTGGCCTCGGAACCTGGGGATTTCCTGTAAGAACAGCAGGAAGATGCGAGTATGTTGTAATAAATATTGGTGAGTGATTTTTTAATTTAACATTTACGTAATATTTTGAACTTGAAATCTATTGAAATTAGAGTGCCGGAATCTTTTGTTTCGGCACTTTTTTATATTGTTAAGAAAATATTAATAAGGTTGACAAAAATAGTTCACTGTTGTATGATATTGTTTGGTAGGTTTTGAGCAAAATACCGAAAATATTAAGTTTTTACTTATTCACATATTGTAGAATTTCATTCATAGGGGTTATTCATGATTAAAAAACGTTTTATTATGGCGACAGGTGCGCTTGCAATGAGCTTTGTCATTCTTGGCGGGAATGTTCTTTCAGGACTTTCATCAAAAAGTCCTCTTATATCCAGCGTGCTTTCAGGCAGCTCAATAGATGAGATATATGGCTCTGCCCGTTACTCTCTTATTAATTGCGATGAAAGCTACGAGGAAAAGCTCCAGAAGGCACTTGCTAATCAGAAAGCAATCCAGGAAAAGAAGAAGGAGACTCAGAATAAGCTTAATGAGCTCAATCAGAAAAAGGATAATACTTTAGAGTATCTTCAGGAACTCGACAAGCAGATGGAGATTCTCGAGGCTGAAATCGAAGAAACAAAGAAGCAGATTTCTGATACCCAGCTTGCCCTTGAGCAGACAAAGATAGATCTTGTCGATGCGCAGAATGAGGAAGCTGAGCAGTATGAATCCATGAAGAGAAGAATTAAGTATATTTACGAAAATGATTCTAATTCAACCGTTTTAGACATTTTCCTTAATTCAAGATCTCTAGCAGAGCTTCTTAATGAATTCGAGTATTCAAGAAAGATTACTGAATATGATAATGATCTTTTAGACAAATACGTTGCTGCAAGGCAGAAGGTAGAGCAGAGAAAGGCTACCGAAGAGGCTCAGCTCGGTGAGCTCATCGCTGCAGCAGACAGACTTGACTATAACGAAGCTCAGCTTGCAGATCTCATTGTTGAATCTAATAAGACGCTTGATGAATATCTTGCAGCCATTGAAAGCGGAAAGGTGACTCTTGCTAATTATGGTGATCAGGAGGCAGCTGTAAAGCAGCAGATCGAGACCATCAAAGAAAATGAAAGAAAGCGTATAGAAGAAGAAAAGAGAAGAGAGGCAGCAAGAAAGGCAGCTGAAGAAGCAGCAAAAAAGGCAGCTGAGGAAGCAGCAAGAAAGGCAGCCGAGGAAGCAAGAAAGGCAGCTGAGGAAGCAGAAAGAAAAAAAGCAGCTGAAGATGCAAAAAAGGCAGCTGAGGCTGCAGCAGCGGCAAATCAGCCTACTACAACTACAGCAAATAATGTTGCTGTAGCAGACCAGCCAGCTACTACAGCGGCTACAACGCAGCCGGTTACAGTTGCAGCTGATCCTGCACCTGTATCAACAGGAACAAAGGCATCCATCAGAGCGGCCATTGCTAATGAAGCGCCTAAGTATTTAGGCCTTAAGTATGTATGGGGCGGAACCAGTCTTTCAACTGGTGCTGACTGTTCAGGTTTCTGCTGGGCTATCTATAAAAAGTGCGGTGTAGATATTTCAGGCTTGCAGCGTACCTCATACGGAATGGCAAGTCAGAGTCTTGGAAGAACGGTATCTGTTTCAGAAGCTCAGCCAGGAGATCTTGTTTTCTATGGCGATTCTTATGGAAACGTAAACCATGTAGCAATCTATATCGGAAATAATACCATTATCCATGAAAGCGGATATCAGGTAGGCTGCAAGAAGAGCAGCATTTACTATAGAAATATCATTAAGATCAAGAATTTTATCGATTATCTGTAAAAAAATAAAAAAATTGCTTGACAATTGGAAAATTTGATAATATAATGTCTCAGTATGCCGCACAGCGAGGCTTAAGTTTTGTGTGTCTAAAACACATAGACGCCATAGCTGGCGAGTTTTAATAATTAGGAGGTGCCACGATGTACGCTATTATAGCAACCGGTGGTAAGCAGTATAAGGTATCAGAAGGTGATGTTATCTACGTTGAGAAGCTTGGAAAGGCAGCAGACGAGAAGGTTACTTTCGATCAGGTTTTAGCTGTTAATGACGGCAGCCTTAAGGTTGGAACACCAACAGTTTCTGGAGCAACAGTTTCAGCTACAGTTGTTGAAGAAGGCCGTGCTAAGAAGGTTCTTGTTGTTAAGTATAAGCCTAAGAAGCATTACCAGAAGAGAAATGGCCACAGACAGCCATACACAAAGGTAAAGATCGACAAGATCAACGCATAATTTATGATTGATGCAGTTATTTATTATCGTGGAAATAAGCATGCAGGATTCTTTTTAAGAGGGCATGCTGAGTATGCACAGCCAGGCGAGGATATCGTTTGTGCAGCGGCATCGGTGTTGGCGATTAATACCGTTAATTCCATCGAGAAAATCGCAAAGGATGAAGTCACTGTTAATGAAATCGAAAAAGATGGCATTATAGACTGCAAGCTTTCAGAAAATCCTAAAGAGCTATCAATGGCTTTCATAGAAAGTTTTGAGCTTGGTATGAGGGATGTAGAGGCGCAGTATGGTGATTTTATCAAAGTTACCTCTAAAGAGATTTAGTGGTAAATCGTAACTATAAATATAAATTGTTTTTGAAAAAGTAGGAGGCAATATCATGTTAACAATGAACCTTCAGTTCTTCGCCCATAAAAAGGGTGTAGGCTCTACAAAGAATGGTAGAGATTCAGAGTCAAAGAGACTTGGCGCAAAGAAGGCAGACGGACAGAGCGTTCTTGCTGGAAACGTTATCTATACACAGCGTGGTACAAAGATTCATCCAGGTGAGAATGTAGGCATCGGAAGCGATGATACACTTTATGCTCTTGTTAACGGTAAGGTTAGATATACAGTTAAGGCTGCTGGCCGCAAGTATGCTAACGTTATCCCAGCAGAGGCTGCTAATGCTTAATTTGATTTAAGTGAAATAAAAAGAATTATCTTTGGCTCCGGGTATGTGCTTTAAGTACTACACGGAGCCTGTTTTATGCATTATGTTGTTTGGTTTTTAATTTTGGAAAGGCGGTAGAGATATGTCTGGATTTCAGGATACAGCTAAATTCACCATTATTTCAGGTAAAGGCGGAGATGGACATGTAAGCTTCAGACGTGAAAAGTTCGTTGCTGCAGGAGGTCCTAATGGCGGCGATGGCGGACGAGGCGGAGATGTCATATTTAAAGTAGATAAGGGAATGAATACTCTTTCTGAATATCGTTTCAGAAAGAAGTTCAGAGCTGGTGATGGTGAGAACGGTGGAATTAATCGCAGAACAGGTCAGAACGGTGAAAATATTGTATTAAGAGTTCCTGAGGGAACTGTTATTTCTGAGACTGAAACTGGAAAAATAATTGCAGATTTATCTCATGGCAATACTGAGGCAGTTGTACTTAGAGGCGGCAGAGGCGGTAAGGGTAATCAGCATTATGCTACACCTACCATGCAGGTTCCAAAGTACGCACAGCCAGGCGGAGAAGCTAGAGAGTTAAATGTTACTCTTGAGCTTAAGGTAATTGCAGATGTAGGTCTTGTTGGCTTCCCTAATGTAGGAAAATCAACTCTCCTTGCTCATTGCACACATGCTACTCCTAAAATTGCTAATTATCATTTTACAACTATCAGCCCAAATCTTGGAGTTGTAGATCTTACAGGAATGGACGGCTTTGTAATTGCAGACATTCCAGGTCTCATTGAAGGAGCTGCAGAAGGTGCAGGTCTAGGTCATGAGTTCTTAAAGCATATCGAAAGAACTAAGATGATGATACATATTGTAGATGCTGCAGGTACCGAGGGAAGAGATCCTGTTAAGGATATAGAGGCAATTAATAAAGAACTTTCAGCCTTTTCTGAATCAATAATCAAAAAGCCTTATGTAATCGCTGCAAATAAGATGGATTGTCTTCCAGAAGAAGAAAGGGAAGAGGTAATGGAAAAGCTGAAAAAGGCTTATCCTGACATTAAGATTTTCCCTATTTCAGCTGTAAGCGGTGAAGGAATTTCTGACCTTCTTATGCAGGTAAATTCAATGGTAAGAGAGCTTCCTGATGTTCCTGATTTCGAGCCTGATTATGTTGCTCCAACAGGAAAGAGAGATCTTCCTTATACTGTTGAATATGACTCTGATGCTAAGGAATATGTCATCGAAGGACCTCGTATCGAGAGAATGCTCGGATATACTAATCTCGATGATGAAAATGGTTTCCAGTTCTTCCAGAAGTTCCTTGAGGATAATGGAATTTTAGAAGAACTTAAGGCACTCGGAGCAAAGGATGGAGATACAGTTAGAATGTATGGCCATTCCTTTGATTACTATGAGTAATTAAAGCGCCATAACCCTTGACGATTTAGCGTTTGTGGTGTATTATATATTTGATGTTTTATGTGAACTTACAATAGAGCGATACATGACATTTTCGTGTGTGGCTCTTTGTTTATTAAACGAGAAGCTAAAAGCTTCAGATTGGAAGAAAAATGAATTTGACAGGAAAACAGCGTGCATTCCTTATTAGCCAGTCAATGAGCCTTGATCCTATTTTTCAGATCGGTAAGGACAGCGTTACTCCAGAGTACACTGATGCTATCAGTGAGGCTTTCAACAAGAGAGAAATAATTAAGATTTCAGTTCTTAATAATTGTCTTGATGATCCTAAGGCTCTTGCAGAAATGATTGCTGGCAGGACAAAATCGACAGTGGTAAAGGTAATCGGTAAGAAAATCGTTCTCTATAAGCCGCTCAAAGATGTGCAAAAGAGAAGAATTGATTTAAATAAGCTCTGCATAGTAGATCCAGCAGAAAAGAAAAAGAAGTAAAGCTTATATTAAAAAAACGGCGGTGATTCGATGCGTAAAAAGATAGGGTTACTTGGCGGAACCTTTAATCCAGTGCATTTAGGGCATCTTATGATGGCTCAGTGTGCACTTGAGCAGGCAGCTCTAGATAAGGTTTATCTGCTGCCTTCAAAGACTCAGAATTATAAATCGATGGATGAATTAGCTAGTGCAGAGGATAGGCTGAATATGCTAAGGCTTTCAGTTGAAGGAGCAGAAAATATTTCTGTTTCTGATTTTGAACTTGCCCAAAAGGAGGATTACACCTTCACCTATCAAACGCTTTCAAGGCTGTGTGATAAATATCCTGATACGGATTATTATTTTATCATTGGTGCAGATTCGCTTATGTTTTTTGAAAACTGGGCTCATCCTGAGATACTATCAAAGAAGGCAGAAATATTGGCTTTTAATAGAAAAGGAAGCTTTAGTCCGTATACCACCATGAAGGCATGTAGCGGAATTGATCTCACTGATATAGAAAATGATGAAGAAGCCTCTCTTAGCAGTAAAATTGAGAAGCTAAAGGAGCGCTTTGGCACTAAGGTATCTCTTCTTGATATGCCTTATATGGAGCTATCTTCAACTGTAATAAGGCAAAGGGCAAAGATGGGTCTTTCACTTGATTTTTATGTGCCAAAAGCAGTTGCAGATTATATCAGGGATAATAAGCTTTATAAATAATATTTTTATGTTTAATCAAACGGAGAGTTTATGAAAATGATGATTTATGATGAAATCGCTTCAAAGGTAAAGGATGTTCTTCCTAAGAAGCGCTATAATCATTCTTTAGGAGTTGCCTATATGGCTTCCTCCATAGCCATGAAGTACGGAGAGGATTATGAAAGGGCTCAGATTGCGGGAGTTCTCCATGATTGTGCAAAGTATCTTGATGATGAAAAAATGATTTCTGAGTGTAAAAAATATGGAATAGAAATAAGTGAGGCTGAAAGTAAAAATCCTCAGCTTCTTCATGCAAAGGTAGGCGCTTATTATGCTGAGCATATTTACGGAGTTTCAGATGAAGAAATTCTTAGTGCCATCAGGTGCCATACAACCGGAAAGCCTGATATGACCTTCCTTGAGAAGTGCCTGTTTGTAGCTGATTATATCGAAATCCATAGAACTCAGCCGTCAGAACCTCCGCTTGATGAGATTAGAAAAATAGCCTTTACTGATCTTGACATGGCTGTTTATCTTGAGCTTGTAAATGTTGTGGGCTATGTAAAGGGGCAGGAAGGACAGACTCTTGATGAGAATTCTGTAAAGACACTTGAATATTATGAAAAGCTCATTAAAAGCAGAAACTAGCCTGGTAAAAGGTAAAGGCAGTAAGTAAAAATATTAGTGAAGATAGTAAGTAAAGATAGTAAGTAAAGATAGTAAGTAAAGAAAGCAAGTAAAGAAAGCAAGTAAAGAAAGCAAGTAAAGAAAGCAAGTAAAGATAGTAAGTAAAGATAGCAAGTAAAGATATAAGTAAAATTAGTAAGTGCTGAATAAAAAAGAAAAGAAATAAAAGGAGACAGGAATGGACGAAAATAAGGAACTTTCTCAGAAGCTTGAGATAATTGTTAAGACTCTTGATAAGAATAAGGCAGAGGATATTTCTGTTCTTTCAATAGCGAATATTTCACCTATTGCAGATTATTTCATAATCGCAAATGGTACTAATGATAAGCAGCTTCAGGCTCTTGTTCGTGAGGTTCGCGATAAGCTTTTTGAGGCTGGTTATGAGGAAAAGAGAATTGAAGGCGTTCGTGGTTCTAGCTGGGTTCTTATGGACTATGATGACATTGTAATTCATCTTTTCTCTAAGGAAGATAGATTATTCTATGATCTTGAGAGAATCTGGAGAGATGGACAGAAGGTAGATATAAGCAATATGCTTATTGATGAAGCTAACTGATTTTTTGTATTGGGGGTACAGATATGCAGATCGCTTTATGGAGGGACATGCTTGATCCTTACTATCTGGCAGTTGAGGAGCTTTTGGTTAAATTCAACCACATAATCAGCTCTTATCACCGCGAGGGCAAGTATTCACCTATTGAAGAAGTAAACGGAAGAGTAAAATCTATTTCTAGCATGCTTGACAAGGCTAGAAGAAAGAAGATTTCAATCGATCAGCTTGAGCAGAATTTAGATGATATTGCGGGAATTAGAATTATCTGCCAGTTCGTCGAGGATATCTATAAGGTTGCAGGTCTTATTAAGACAAGAAAAGATATGGAAATAAAGCTTGAAAAGGATTATATTGCTAATCCTAAACCTTCTGGCTATAGAAGCTACCATATCATTGTCTGGTATAAGGTCGAGACAATTTCAGGAACAAGAAAAATTCCTGTAGAAATACAGATAAGAACGCTTGCCATGAATTTCTGGGCTACTATTGAGCACAGCTTGCAGTACAAATACCGCAGTCAGATGCCTAAGGATCTTTCTGATAAGCTTAAGAGCTCGGCGCAGTCTATTGTTCAGCTTGATAGTGAAATGTCGCTTGTGCGTGATGAAATAATGGATGCACAGAATTCATCTAGAATCCGTGATAATCTTATAAATGACATATTGAATGATATTCAAAATCTTTATAAGGTCGCAAATAGACGTGAGGTCGAGAAAATCCAGGATGAATTCTTTAAGGTTTACCAGAAGGAAGATATTATGCTGCTTAGAAGATTCAGTGAGCAGCTTAATATTACTGTAGAGGATTATGGTGCCCAGTCATTATAATAGGCTAAAGCAATTACCTTGTATAGTCTTGTTTAATATAGTCTTGTTTAATATAGTCTTGTTTAATATAGTCTTGTTTAATATAGTCTTGTTTAATATAGTCTTGTTTAATATAGGCTTTTTGATATAGTCTTGTTTAATATAGGTTTGCTTAATATAGGCTTGCATGGTATAGGTTTAGCTGAAATGTATATGAACGGGATATAAATGATAAATGCTGCATTTTGTCCAAATTTGCAGTGCTTAGGAGAGAAAATGGGAATTAAGTTACCAGAGGAATTTGCAAAAAGACTAAAAGAACAGATAGGCGATGAGAAGTTTGAAAAATATCTCGAATGCCTTAAAGAAAAATCTTATAGTGCAGTTAGGGTAAATAACCTAAAACTGAGCGAGGAAGAATTTGAAAAGCTTTCGCCTTTTGAGATAAAGAGAGTTCCCTGGATTCATAACGGATATTATTATGACGGATCCTCGGGACCTTCCAAGGATCCGTTTTATTTTGCAGGACTTTACTACATACAAGATCCGTCAGCCATGACACCGGCAAATCTTCTTCCTGTAAAGCCAGGAGACAGGGTGCTTGATCTTTGTGCGGCTCCGGGCGGTAAAACCACCGAGCTTGGAGCAAAGCTTCAGGGAAAGGGTGTTTTAATAGCTAATGATATCAGTAAGAGCAGAGCTAAGGCTCTTCTTAAGAATATCGAGTTATTCGGTATTTCTAATGCCTGTGTAGTTACTGAAAGTCCTGATAAGCTTGTGCCTTATTTTAGCGGCTATTTTGATAAAATATTAGTTGATGCACCGTGCTCTGGTGAGGGAATGTTCAGAAAGCAGCCTGCAATTATGGATAACTGGGCTCATTACGGCACAGAGTATTATTCAAAGCTTCAGCTTCAGATTCTAGATAGCGCAGTTAAAATGCTTGCACCGGGCGGATATTTATTATATTCTACCTGCACCTTTTCTCCTCTTGAGGATGAAGGAAGTGTCATGCATGTGTTGGAAAATAATCCGGACATTCATTTGGTGGATCCTATCTGTGAGAGCGAAAAGCAGAGCTATGAAGGATTTTCAAAGGGAAATCCTGATTGGTGGGAAAATGGCAGTCCTGAGCTTTCTAAATGCGTAAGGCTCTGGCCTTTTGACATTAAGGGAGAAGGCCATTTTGCTGCATTATTTAAGAAGGATGGAGAAACTGTTCATTCGGCGCTTAATGAAGCTGCAGATAGTACTTATTTAGAAGTTAAATCAAATGGCGAGTCTTTAAAAAAGGGCTTTAAGACCAGGGAAGATGAAAGAATCAGCTCCTTTGAAGAAAAATGGAATAAAAAGGATAAGCAAAAGAGTAAGAATTTTACTGCCCATAAGTCTAAAAGAGAAATATGCTCATCTGCCATGGATGCACCTGAAATTGATGACTTTAAGGGTACAGGCTTCTTTGATTTTGGCAGGATTAAGGAAAAGAATGGTTATTTAAATCTGCTACCAGAGGGCCTTCCAGATCTTAAGGGGCTTTGCGTAGCTAGAGAAGGACTTTTCCTTGGCGTGTCTAAAAACGGCAGATTCGAGCCGTCTCAGGCTCTTGCTTGTGCCATGAAAAAAGAAGACTTTAGTAATGTTGTTGATTTAGCTCATGATGATGAAAGAGTCATTCATTATTTGAAATGCGAAACAATAGAGGCTGACTGCAGTGATGGATATGTACTTATCTGCTGCGCGGGCTTTCCACTAGGCTTTGGTAAGGCAAAGAACGGCATAATTAAAAACAAGTATCTTCCAGGCTGGAGGCTTATGTAATACTATTTTTTTACTTGAAGTATTGATTTAGAATATTGATTTAAAGTAATGATTTAGAATATTGATTTAAAGTAATGATTTAGAATACTGATTTAAAGTAATGATTTAAAGTAATGATTTAAAGTAATGATTTAGAATATTGATTTAAAGTAATGATTTAGATTATTGATTTAAAGTAATGATTTAGAATATTAATTTAAAATAATGATTTAGAATGATAAGAAAAATAGGTGTTTATGGAGAAATTAGTCAGACTAGATAAACTTCTTGCTGAAATGTCAATTGGTACAAGAAGCGAAATCAGAGCAATGGTGAAAAAGGGCAGAGTTTCTGTTAATGGAGAAGTCCTTAAGGATTTTTCAAAAAAGATAGATCCTTCTTTGGATATTTCAATCGATGGTAAAAGCGTTGTATATGAGGAGCTTTCATATTATCTTTTAAATAAGCCAGCTGGAGTGCTTTCTGCAGCTATGGATAAAAAGGCTGTGACGGTAGTTGACCTTATTGATGATGAAAATAAGCGCTCAGACCTTTTCCCAATGGGAAGGCTGGATAAGGATACCGAGGGAACTCTTGTTATTACTAATGACGGCGAGCTCTCACATGCACTTCTTTCTCCTAAAAAGCACATAGGAAAGATTTATTCAGTTTTAGTTTCTGGAATTGTTAAGGATGAAGAGCTTTTAAAAATTAAAAGCGGTTTTAAGATAGATGATGATATTGTTTCTTTACCTGCAAATGTAAGGATTTTAAAGACTTATCCTTATAGTGATGTTTCATGGTGCCTTATAGAGCTATTTGAAGGCAAATTCCACGAGGTAAAAAAGATTTTTGCTGCCATAGGTCATGAGGTGGTTCATCTTAGAAGATATTCCTTTGCCGGAATTTCTGGAACAGGCCTTATAACAGGTGAATTCAGAAGGCTTAGCGATGAAGAAATCAGTTATCTAAAAAGCCTGAACGATGAAAAGACAAGTGGTGAAAAGACAAGTGGCGAAAAGACAAGTGGCGAAAAGACAAGTGGTGAAAAGGCAAGCAGTGTAAAGAAAAGTGGTGAAAATGCAAGTAGTGAAAATGTAAATAGTGAAAAGACAAGTAGTGAAAATGCAAGTAGTGAAAAGTTAAGTAATGAAAGGGCTAGCGCTGAGAAGGAAAATAGTATAAAAATCGGCGCGAAAGCCTTTAGTGATTTAAATATAGAGGATTTAGGCAAGAGTTTTTCTGATACTATTTCCTATGATGATTTGTTAAAGGGGATTAAGGCCGTTATTTTTGACTTTGACGGTACGCTTGCTGATTCTATGTGGATGTGGCCTAGCATAGATGAAGAATATTTAAAGAAATTCGGAATTGAATGCCCTGAAACGCTGCATACTGAACTCGAAGGTAAGAGTCCTAACGAATGCGCAAAGTATTTTCAGGAAAAATTTAATATAAATGAATCAGAAGAAGCAATGATGGATGCCTGGAATGATATGGCTGCCTATAATTATGAGCATAAGGTGTTCTTAAAGCCGGGCGTCGAGAGCTTTTTAAAGAAGCTTAAGGAAAATGGCATAAAGATCGGCATTGGCTCTAGCAATTTTAAGGAGCTGGTTGTTTCAGCCCTTAAAAATAACGGAGTGCTTGAGTATATTGATTCCATCCATGTTTCCTCTGAGGTTGCAGCAGGAAAGCCTGCTCCTGATATCTATGAGCTTACTGCAGAAGATCTTGGTGTAAAGCCTAGAGAATGTCTGGTTTTTGAAGATATTGTGCAGGGACTTTTAGCAGGAAAAAGAGCCGGTATGAAGACTGTGGCTGTGTTCGATGAGTGCTCTAGTGAAAAGCAGGAGCTTAATAAGGAAATGTGTGACTATTATATATTTGATACGACTAGTATCATTTATTGATAATATAATTACAATTAGAAAAGAGAAAATATGCAAAAAATTAATATTACCTCAGCTGACTCAGGTCAGACTTTGATTAAGTTTCTTTCAAGATATATGAAGAATGCTCCAAAGAGCTTTTTCTACAAAATGCTTAGAAAGAAGAATATCGTTTTAAATGGCAAAAAGAGTGATGGCACCGACATGGTAAAGATGGGCGATGAGATTACCCTTTTCCTTTCAGATGAGACCATTGATAAGTTCCGTGAGGAGGAAATAAAGGA
>JAEEGI010010203.1_pt1 | contig 20425 bp, 18 predicted proteins | sample 8958751 | NCBI WGS metagenome assembly JAEEGI01 (sample SAMN16246545, study PRJNA631951) | gut metagenome | biome: gut microbiome; feature: rumen; material: KS-attached | host: Bos | place: Iran: Karaj | collected 2018-10 | reverse complement strand
CCTCTTGTTCACCACAATTTTCCGAATAGCACTTAATATTTCATCTACGAGACTTATCCTTACCGGAGGCGATGCCGGTAAGGTTATTGAGGTTTTCGGTCAGTTCGTTGGTGCCGGCGATCTTATTATTGGTATTATCGTATATTTTATCCTTATAATCGTTCAGTTCGTAGTTATCAACAAAGGTTCTGAACGTGTATCTGAAGTTACTGCAAGATTTACACTTGATGCTATGCCCGGTAAGCAGATGGCTATCGACGCCGATCTTAATACGGGTGTTATAGATGACAAGGAAGCCAAGAGAAGGCGTGATCATATACAGCAGGAAGCTACCTTTTTTGGTAACATGGACGGTGCTTCCAAGTATGTAAAGGGAGATGCTGCTGCAGGCCTTATCATCACAGCTGTCAACATCGTAGGTGGTATCCTTATGGGAGTTCTAAGACAGGGACTTCCCATGAATGAAGCTGTTGACAAGTACACGATATTAACTATAGGTGATGGTCTTGTATCTTCAATTCCTTCACTTTGTACATCCCTTGCAACTGGTGTTCTTGTAACCAAGGGCGCCGGAGAGTCAGACTTTGGACATACTCTTATCAATCAGGTTTTCGGACTTCCTAAGGTTATGTACCTTGTAGGTGCTGTAGTAGCATTCCTTGGACTTTTTTCACCGCTTCCACCTGTTATATATGTGGCTATAGGCGCTGTGTATATATTCGGTGCAAGGATGATGCAGCAAAGGGTTGAGGAGGCATCTACAGAAGAAGCTGCAGCTCAGGAAGAAGAGACGGAAGCAGAAGAGATAAGGCAGCCTGAGAATGTCAATTCGCTCCTTCAGGTGGATCCTATTGAACTTGAGTTTGGTTATGGTATCATCCCCCTTGCTGATGTCAATCAGGGCGGAGACCTTTTAGACAGAGTTGTTATGATAAGGCGTCAGATAGCTCTTGAACTTGGAACTGTAGTTCCTATCATACGTCTTCGTGATAACATCCAGCTCAATCCTAATCAGTATATTATTAAAATAAAAGGTATACAGATAAGTGAGGGCGAGATACTGTTCGATCATTATATGGCCATGAATCCGGGACATGTAGAAGAGGAGATCACAGGTATACCCACTTTCGAACCTTCCTTCCATCTGCCGGCTATATGGATCACTGAGAGCCAGAGAGAGAGGGCTGAATCAATGGGCTACACTGTAGTTGATCCGCCGTCTATAATCGCAACGCACCTTACTGAAGTAATAAGAGAGCATATAGCAGAACTTCTTACAAGACAGGATGTACAGAATCTTGTCAATAACCTTAAAGAGAACAATTCTGCTCTTGTTGATGAACTTGTACCCAAGCTTATGAGCCTTGGTGAAATAGAAAAGGTACTTCAGAATCTTCTTTCTGAAGGTATATCAATAAGAGACCTTGTAACAATTTTTGAGACACTTGCAGACTATGCACCCAGTACTCATGATACGGACATACTTACTGAATATGTACGTCAGAGCCTCAAGAGAGCTATATCCAATAAGTATTTCATATCAGGTGAGACTACAAGCGTTGTGACTCTTGATCCCAAGGTAGAGCAGGAGATCATGGGTTCTGTCAAGCAGACAGAGACCGGTGCTTATCTGACTCTTGATCCGGAAAGGACAAGGGCGATACTTAAGAGCGTGGTAACCCAGGCCAAGAAGCTTGAAGATAACGGCAGAAGTCCTATAGTCATGACTTCGCCTATCGTTAGGATGTATTTTAAGAAGATGACTGAGGAGACTTACAAAGATCTGATCGTTATATCTTATAACGAGGTGGAGAGTGATGTTGAGCTTCAGTCGATTGGAATGGTAACGGCATAAGTTTTTTCAACAACAATTAAGAACTTTGGATACAGGGATTATAAATGACTGACATTAGGAAAAGAGGCCTATGATCATCAAGAAGTTTGTTGGTAAAACAGAAGAAGATGCCACGCAGCAGGCAAGAGATGAACTTGGTACAGGGATAGTCGTGATGAATGTCAGACCTGTGCGAAGAGTTGGCTTTTGGTCTTTTCTTCAAAAGCCCAAAACAGAGGTGACGGTTGCTCTTGAAGAAGAACCCGATCTGGCTGATAGGATAGTGCGTCCTAAAAAAAGTCAGATAACGCCTGATAAGGACAAGGAAACTGCAGCTGTGGAAGAGCCTGTAGACATTAATAAAAAACTTGTCAAGGCAGCCCAGTCCGGTATACTTCCGCCTCTTAAAGTCGCTGGGGCCGATTCATTAAAGCTTGCTACTACCAATGCCGTTGCAGCAGAGAATGCCACGGCTTCTTCGGTTGTCCTTGAAAGGGCAGGAGTCACTGTTCCATCTTCCAATTCAGTTATTGAAGAAAAGCTTGATTCTCTTCATTCACTTCTTGAACAGAATATTGTGCGTCCGCAAAAGGATGCCGGGTCTTCTAAAGACGCTTTGGAACATAAAGAAAGCACGAATGCGTCTTCTAACAATAGTACTAATGTAAATTCCAAGGATGATCCTATTCCGGATGAGACTTTGTCTTTTATCAAGCTCTTATATAACACTATGATCGAGAATGAAGTTGACGAGCGCTATGTTAATGAGCTTACTGATGAAGCTCACAGATTTACAAGGCCGGGTATACCGCTTGAATACTTTCTTAGCAATGTGTATCAGAAGATGATACTTAAGTTTGGCAAGCCTGAAGAGATCACTCCTTCTGAAAATGGCGTCAAGGCTGAAATATTTATAGGACCAACAGGCGTAGGCAAGACTACTACTATTGCCAAGCTTGCATCTAACCTGTCTGTAACAGCTCACAAGAAAGTTGCACTTATAACAGTTGATACATACAGGATTGCTGCTGCAGAGCAGCTTCGAACCTATGCTTCTATCCTGGAGATTCCATTCAGAGTCATCTATAGCGTCGAGGATATAAGGAAGGCTGCTGATGATTTTCAGGATATGGATTATATCATGGTGGATACAGCAGGACATTCTATTCACAATGATGAGCAAAAGAGTGAAGTGGGCAAATTTGTGGATGCACTTAAAGAAAAGATGGATACGGATACCTTCCTTGTCATGAGCGCATCTACCAAGTATCGTGATCTTTTAGAGATCGTGGATGCGTATAAAGAGGATTTTGACTACAAGCTTATTTTTACCAAAATGGATGAAACCGGTGCGGTTGGCAATCTATACAATATAAGGCTTCATACCGGTGCTCCCATGTCTTATATCACAAATGGTCAGAATGTTCCTGATGATATTGCGGTATTTGATGCGCAGAGGGTTGTTAAGAGCCTTCTGGGAGGCAAAGGCATGCTGTGATCATAAAATGAGGCTTTAGGCGGTCAGGTATCCGGGGGATTGTGTATGCAGGATCAGGCTACTCAGCTTAGAAATATTATAAAAAATGCAAATTCGTCAAGATCCAACAGGCCTCTTGCCAGGGTTATAACCGTAACCAGCGGCAAAGGCGGTGTTGGCAAGAGTAACGTTGCTATCAATCTGGCCATTCAGTTTCGAAAGATGGGACAGAGGGTCATAATCCTTGATGCAGATTTCGGGCTTGCCAATATCGAGATCATGTTCGGGACTGTTCCTAAACATAATCTGTGCGATCTTATATATCAGGGCAAAAATATTAAAGAGATCATAACCTGGGGACCTATGGGCGTAGGCTTTATCTCCGGAGGTTCCGGGATATCGGGTATGTATAATCTTTCAAGAGATTATCTTGTTTATATAATAGTTAATCTTGCGGAACTGGATGCAATAGCCGATACAATAATTGTAGATACGGGAGCAGGTATCTCTGATGCTGTTCTGGAATTTCTGGTTGCAAGCGGCGAGATCATACTGGTGACTACTCCGGAACCAACATCCATCACTGATTCCTACTCACTTCTTAAAGCGCTTAATCACCATCCCAGATTTAGTAGGGAAGATACTGTTATCAAAACGGTCTCGAACAGAGTCGGATCCGAGGCAGAGGGCCAGCAGCTCTACCATAAGCTTAGTGCTGTTTCCAACAGGTACTTAAAGCTTCCTTTGACTTATCTTGGCTCTATTCCGCAGGACCAGCAGCTATCTAATGCTGTTATGCAGCAATCGCCTGTGTCGATTGCTTTTCCGAATGCAAAGTCGGTTAGATCATTTGAAAGTATTGCCAGAAATCTGAGCGGGGCTTTGGGCAATGAGCCTGAGGTACAGCCAAGAGGTATGGCAGCTTTCTTTTCACATATCATTAAGAGCAGAAAACTTGAATCTACCACAGCCGAGGCCGTGAGCGGCACGAAAGGATGACATGCTATCTGATTACATCATACCGGGAAACAGAATAGAACTTCAGACATATTCAAGTGGTTATAGTGACAACAGTGGTGATAGAAAATCTTATGCCAGCAAGATATACGATATCATATCCGAAGAGAGGATAGATGTCATGATGCCTATGGAGAAGGGACAACTTCAGCTTCTTCCTGTAGATGGTATCTATAACATCGTGTTCTACTCAGACAAGGGGCTGTTTCAGTGCACTGGCAGAGTTGAGGACAGATACAGGTCCAACAATATGTATATTCTGACACTGGAACTAACAAGTCCGCTTTCCAAGCTCCAGCGAAGAGAATATTACAGATTCAGTTGTGCTATTAATTTTAAATTCAGGAGCCTTTCGGATGAAGAGGATGAAGCTATTAAGGACAGTCCTTTTTTCTCAATAGATGGAGAACTTCCTATGGCTAAGGGTATGATCGTTGATATAAGCGGCGGTGGTATCAGATTTATAGCATCTGAAAGGATGGACGAGAATACCAGGCTGTACATATGTTATCAGCTTCCTCAAAAAGGTGTTCTTAAGGATTACAGGATCATAGGACAGATACTTAAGACAAGAGAACTTGAGAACAAGCAGGGAAGTTTTGAACACAGAGTGAAGTATACCAATATAGATGAGGATGATAGAGAAGATATAATTCATTACATCTTCGAAGAAGAACGTAAAATGATGCGTAGAATGTGAATAGAAGTACATCCATGTACTTCTGGACATTCACCTGTTACATCCTGTAACGTGGGAATACATTCCCCTGTTATGTCCTGTAACGGCGGGTAACTATAAACGTAATGATGACAGAAAGTAGGCGAAAATATGAAAAAAATTTTTCTGGTTGATGACTCTGCACTTATGAGAAGCGTACTCAGTGATATCATTAATTCAGATTCGAAGTTTCATGTGGAAGCGACTGCCAGAGACGGTGTCGAGGCACTTGAAATGCTGAAGAAGTCGAATACATATGATGTCATGGTTCTTGATGTTAACATGCCCAAGATGAATGGCATCGAGCTTCTTAAGAAATTGAACGAAGAAAAGATCAGAATTCGCACTATGATGGCCAGCACTGATACTGTAGAAGGCGCCAAGGTCACAATGGATGCGCTGGATCTTGGAGCAATAGACTTCGTTCATAAGCCGGATAGAGCTTCTGCCTGCAAGGGAGAGGATTTCACCAAGGAATTCCTCACAACCCTTTGGAGTGTCAGCGTTTCAAAACTGCCTACAATTGTAAGTGTTAATAAAACTGACAAACCCGCCGATAAAAAGATTGATAAGCAGATAATACAGGCTGTTCAGAAGAACACTTCAAGTATTTCCGGTAATAAGATCGTCGCAATTGCTTCATCTACAGGCGGTCCAAGAGCTCTTCAGGCGGTAATACCTAAGCTTCCAAAAAATCTCAAAGCACCTGTTGTTCTGGTGCAGCATATGCCGGTTGGCTTTACAGCTTCACTTGCCACCCGTCTTGACTCTCTGTCTGAGATCCATGTCAAGGAGGCGGCAGAAGGCGATGAACTGCAAAGAGGAACCGTATATATCGCCAAAGGCGGTATACATATGCATATTGAGAAGAACGCTTCAGGCAAGTTTGTGATCCATTTTAAGGATGGACCTACAAGAGAAGGTGTTAAGCCAAGTGCCAATTTCATGTACGAGTCACTTGCTAATTCTTCCTATGATGAAGTTGTATGCGTAGTCATGACCGGCATGGGAGCTGATGGAACTGAAGGCATTAAAAATCTTAAAGCAAGTAAAAAAGTGCATGTTATCTCTCAGGATGAAGAATCCTGTACAGTTTACGGAATGCCAAGAGCTGTAGCTACTGCCGGACTTTCTAATCAGGTAGTATCGCTGGATAAGATTGCACAGGAAATAGTAATGAATGTTGGTGTGACCTAAGGACTGTATCTTTGGAACACGCCTTCATTCCATTGATGACTCTTCAAGGAGGGTAATAAAAAATGGATACTTCCCAATATCTAGGCGTGTTTCTTGATGAAGCTAAGGAACATATCCAGACTCTGAATGATGCTATTATGACTCTGGAAGATGATCCTACCAATGAAGACTGTGTCAACGAGATATTCCGTGCGGCACATTCCATGAAGGGTATGGCTGGTACCATGGGCTATAAGCGCATGCAGCAGCTTACTCATGATATGGAAGACGTATTCTCTGATGTGCGTAATGGCACACTCAAAGTTGATACGTATATGACAGATACCTTGTTCAAATGTCTGGATGCTGTTCAGGAATATGTTGATAATATTGAGTCTTCTCAGGATGAAGGTACCGAGGAAAATGCAGACCTTATTAAGGCACTTGCAGATATAAGAGCCGGTAAGTCCGGAGGAGATGCAGCTCCGGCAGCTGCCCCTGCAGCAGCTGCGCCTGCAGAAAGCACACCTGCCGCTGCCGCACCGGCCGCAGCATCTGCTGCTCCTGCAGTACCTCATGGAGACTGGCATCTTATTCCTCTTGATGATACTGCCAAAGATGCTATTAAGAAGGGCATTGCAGACAGCCGCAAAGTATTCGGTCTTACAGTTAAGATCCAGGATACTTGCCTTCTTAAGGCTGCAAGAGCATTCCTTGTAGTTAAAGGTCTTGAAGATATAGGTGAAGTTGTAGCATCTGATCCTAGCAATCAGGATATAGAAGATGAGAAGTTTGAATTTACATTCTCCCTTATTGTTGTAACTGATACAGATGATCCTGAGAAGGTTGCTGAGATAGCAAAGAACGTATCTGAGATCGAGTCTGTTGATATAGGAGAGTTTGATCCTGATGCACCTGCTGCGGCAGCGCCTGCTGCTGAAGCACCTGCAGCAGCTGCGCCTGCTCCTGCGCCTGCAGCAGCTCCTGCTCCTGCACCTGCAGCCACAGCTCCTGCTCCAGCGCCTGCAGCTAAGCCAGCAGAAGCCAATAAGGCTGCTGAATCTAAGAAGCCGGCAGGTAAGCCTGTTGTATCAAGAACTATCCGTGTTGATACAGAGAAGCTCGATTCCCTTATGAACCAGGTATCAGAGCTTATCATTGCTAAGAACTCGCTGATATCCGCTACGGAATCAGCCGGAATTCAGAATAGTAATGTTACTGAACAGATAGAATATCTTGAATCAGTAACAACCAACCTTCACGAATCAGTCATGAAAGTACGAATGGTTCCTATTGAATCAGTACTTCAGAAGTTCCCTCGTATGATCAGAGATCTTACCAAGGCTCTTGGTAAGAAGATGGAACTGACAATGACCGGTGAAGAGACAGAAATGGACCGTACCGTTGTTGATGAGATCGGAGATCCTTTGATGCACCTTCTTAGAAACAGTGCGGACCATGGTATCGAAGATGCAGAGACAAGACTTGCCCGTGGTAAGGATGAGACAGGACAGATTTTCCTTCATGCTTATCAGGATGGTAACTCTGTTGTCATTGAAGTAGGTGATGACGGTAATGGTATCGATGCAAGCATTGTAAGAAATAAAGCTGTTGAAAAGGGTATCATGACCCGTGAAGAAGCTGACGTTCTCACAGAACAGCAGGCCGTAGAGCTTTTGTTCCATCCTGGATTCTCAACTGCTAAGCAGGTTTCTGAGATTTCAGGTAGAGGTGTAGGTCTTGACGTTGTTAAGAGTAAGGTTGAGTCTTTGTCAGGTACGGTTACTGTTAATACCAAGCTCGGAGAAGGATCTACATGGATCATAAGACTTCCTCTTACACTTGCTATTATCCAGGGTCTTATGGTTGAAGTCGGCGGCGAGAAATATGCTATCCCGCTTGATTCTATTCAGTCCATTGAGAATGTTCCTGTATCGGATATCAAGTTTGTATCCAATAAAGAGGTTATCAACCTTAGAGGCAGCGTAACAAGACTGATCAGAATGAACGAGGTTCTTGAGAATCAGTCAACTAACGATCCTAACGAAGATATGATCGTTGTTATAACAAAGCGTGGAGATCAGCAGGTTGGTCTTGTTATCGATAAACTTGAGGGTCAGCTGGAAATCGTTATCAAGCCTCTTGGTAAGTACATGACAAAGTGCAGATTCATCAGTGGCGCAACTATCCTTGGTGATGGTGAGATAGCACTTATTCTTGATACCAATCAGATTGGAGGATAATAATAATGGATGCACTCAGAGATACACAAGATATAGGAGAAATTGTTCAGTATATTATCATCAAGCTTGCTGATGAGCAGTATGGTATCGATATCAAGTATATTGATAATATTGTCAGAATGCAGAATATTACAAGAGTACCTAAGGTTGATGACTATTTCAAGGGTGTTCTCAATATCCGAGGCGTTATCGTTCCTGTTATGAGTATTCGTATCCTTATGGGAATGGATGAAGATGTCATAACCAATAAGAGCCGTATCATCATCCTTAAGATAGGCGATGAAGGTGAACTTCTGGGCATCATAGTCGATCAGGTCAACCAGGTTCTCAATATAGGTTCTCGCAATATCGACAAGCTTTCTTTTGATGAAAAGACCAAGAAGACCAATGGTAAGTTCATTTCAGGAGTAGGTAAATATGAAGGCGGACTGGTATCAATCCTTGACCTGACCGCGCTTGATCCTGAAACTGCAAAAGAAAAGAAAGAATAACGATATAATATTAAAATTAAAATGAAAATGTGATACTATATAAAGAGAGAACGTTTAATAAACTTCTCTCTTTATATAGTACATGGAAGTACATCCCTGTACTTCCAGACATGTCAGGATAACATCCTGTTATTATGACATGGAAGTACATCCCTGTACTTCCGGACATGTCAGGATAACATCCTGTTATCCTGTACATGGAAGTACATCCACGATTAATAATTCCTTTCCGGGATGTTTTTTAAGATCAGGAGGGTATGATTTGGCTGATTTAAGTCTTGATGCTCTTTCCGAGCAGTATTATGATGTGCTCAAAGAACTTGGCAATATCGGTGCAGGTAATGCAACAACAGCTCTTGCACAGATGCTTGGTGCCAAGGTTGATATGTCAGTTCCCAGTGTAAAACTTCTTGAATTCAAAGATGTAGGTGACTGCATGGGTGGTGCGGACCAGATCATGGCCGGTATCTATCTTCGTATGGAAGGCGATGTAGATGGTTCTATCATGTTCCTTACAGGTCAGAAGGAAGCCAGATATCTTGCCAACAAACTTATCATGCAGGACAAGCCTGAAGATGAACCATTTGACGAAATGGAACTTTCTGCTCTTAAGGAAATAGGTAATATCATTACCGGTTCATATCTAAATTCCCTTGCTACAATGACAAACTTGAAGATGATTCCATCGGTTCCTTATGTTGCCGTTGATATGGCAGGTGCCATCCTGTCAGTTCCGGCTATCGAATTCGGACTCATGGGAGATAAACTTCTTCTTATAGAAAACCGTTTTTCAGATGATGTTCAGATAAGCGGTTACTTTATATTACTACCGGATATTGATGGTTATAAGAAGATCCTTGGGTCCCTTGGAATTGATGTTTCCATGTTTGATTGAGGATATAAACAGTATTTTATGAGGATTATGCATGTCTGAAATAATAAAAGTAGGGATGGCTGATCTGAATACTTGTAAAGCCCCGGATGGTATTACAACCCTTGGTCTTGGCTCTTGCTGCGGTATAGCGATACGAGATCCTGTTACCAAAATCGGAGGCCTTGCGCATATAATGCTTCCGGATTCGACGGAGATCAGGAACAATAATAATGTTCCGAAGTTCGCTGATACAGGTATCAGAGAACTCGTAAAGCGCATGGAAGCTCTTGGTGCGTCCAAAAGTAGGATGGTTGCCAAGCTTGCCGGCGGAGCTACAATGTTTGCATTTCAATCTGCAAGCGCCAGTATGCATGTGGGCGATCGCAATGTTGCAGCTTCTTTAAAGGCGCTCAAAGAACTTGGTATCAGAGTATTATCGCAGGATACAGGTCTTAACTTTGGTAGAACGGTTATTTTCTATCCTGAAACGGGTGACTATGTCATCAGAGCTGTCGGTAAACCGGAGAAGATCATATGAGTGATGAAGATATCGATGTTCAAGGCGAAGAGACAATGGACGAAGGCTCTGATGAAGAAGAAATAGTAGATGATCATCCTGAGATGTGGAAAGATCCCAGGGTTGAGAATATCATAAGAGTCATTCGCAAAAATGAAAAAGCCAAGAACAAAAACGAGATCATCAAGGTCAATTATAAAGTTCTGATAGATCCTAAAACAAAGCTGATAGCTCCTTTTGTTACTTTGTTTGGGTCTGCTGTTATTGCTGTTTTTACATTCTTTGATAATATGCCCACTGCCAGATGGTACATCGTAGTATTTGCTACCATGGTTCTTTTTCTTTTTTTTGGAGCAGTACTCCAGAATATGGTGGAAAAATATGAAGTAGAGGCAGTAAAGAGCTGGATCGACAGAAGACTGGAAGAGGAACGCCTAAAAGATGAGGAAAGAGCAAGGAAAGAGGCAGAAGCTTTGATTGCTCAGGCGAAGGCAGCGGTAAAAGAAGAAGAGGATCTTTTTTTCTAGTATATTTTTTCATTCAATTCATTCTATAGATATAAGATTATGCTCATAAATACTAGAACATGGGGGTAAGCTCTACATGGATGAAGCAGCAAGAATCAAGTTGTGGAAAGAATATGAAAATTCAAAACTTCCCGAAATAAGAGAAAAGCTGATACTTGAATATGCTCCGCTTGTAAAACTGGTTGCGGGCAGACTTTCTATGTATCTTGGTTTTAATGTCGAGTATGATGACCTTGTAGGCTATGGCATATTCGGCCTTATTGATGCTATTGACAAGTTTGATACTTTAAAGGATGTCAAGTTCGAGACATATGCATCTCTTCGTATCCGCGGAGCTATCCTCGATCAGATCAGGAAGATGGACTGGATCCCTCGTACTATAAGGGATCGTCAGAAAAAGATAGATATAGCCATCAAAGAGGTTGAGGCAGAGAGCGGACATGTTGCGACTGATGCCGAGATAGCCAAGAAGATGAATATCTCTGAAGAGGAATATCTTAATTGGCAGAGCCAGATGAAGGTCACAGGTGTCATATCCCTTAATGAGTTTATGGAACAGGGATCCGATGTACCTGAGGATCGTAATCATGGCGCCAGATTTGATAAGCCCGAGGAAGTTATTGAGAAGGCAGAACTCAAGAAAATGCTGGGAGAAGCCTTGGAACTGCTCACAGAAAAAGAACGAAAAGTCATCCTTTTGTATTATTATGAAGAGCTTACTTTGAAAGAAATCAGCAACATTTTAGAGGTTTCGGAATCAAGAGTATCTCAGCTACATACTCGTGCTCTTCAGAAGATGCGAGGCAAGATGGGTAAGTACATGGGTATTCTGACAGATAGAGCGTGATATAGGTTGCATTAAATATAATGAGGCAGGTGCCAAAAGATCCTTTTGATATCGCATGATAATCAGGTTGTTCTATTTCTGCGGAACTTCCGGGATTCACAGACGATAGTATTGACATATGCCTTTTTGAGGCGGTTTTATATACCGGAATTTCAGGAGAATATATTGATCTTATGAACGGATATTTTCAGCTTGTTATAGGCAAATCCGGTACAGGTGTCAGAGTTTTTGATGCAACAGACGGCTGTGCGGAAATTACTACAGGTGAGATAACTGAATATCTGGACAGAAACAGGATCGGCTATGATATTCTGGCTGTTAATGAAGCTGTCAAAAAAAAGGGTGCTGAGCCTGTTTATTTTACTCAGAATAAGGTGAATCCTGTTAGAGAACAGTATGTTATGACTATAGCGCAAGATCAGATGTCTGTGTCAGTTCGTTTTTATCCGCCTTCTGAAAATGTTAGCGGTGGGGAGCCTGGTCAGCTTACTGATTCAAAAGAAGTTATAGGCGATCTGGTGCTTAAAAAGATCAGGTTTGGCGTTGACAAGGATGCTATTGATAATTTTTTTTCTAATAGAGAATATTGTAAGGACATCGTCATCGCAAGGGGTAAGCTCCCAAGAGATGGCAGCGATGCTGTTATAGAATATAAATTCGGAACCAGTAAAAAGCCTCGTCCATCGCTCAATGAGGATGGATCGGTTGACTATCATAATCTTAATATCATAAATCACTGCAAAGAGGGTGATCTTCTTGCTGTCCTGACTCCTGCGGATATGGGGGACTATGGGACAAGTGTTTATGGCAATCAGGTTAAGCCCAGGAGTGTTAAGGTTAAGAGCCTTCATTTTGGGCAGAATGTTAAGCTTTCGGAAGATAAGCTTACAATTAGTGCTGAAAAGTCCGGGCATGTGTCACTTCAGGATGGTAAGGTTGTTGTGTCCAACGTCCTTAGCCTTAAGAATGTGGATGTTGCTACAGGCAATATTGATTATGACGGAAGCGTGGCTGTTGCCGGTAATATTGCCTCAGGATTCAGTGTTAAGGCTGGTGGCAATATTGAGGTCAAGGGCACTATCGAAGGTGCTGTACTGGAAGCCGGAGCTGATATAATTCTTGAAAGGGGTGTCAATGGAGCCGGAGGCGGTCTCATAAAGGCCGGAGGCAATATTGTCACCAAGTTCATAGAAAATGCAAAGGTTGTTGCAGGCGGAAGCGTTAACGCAGAATCCATCCTTCATTCTGATGTGCAGGCAGGGACTGAGATTAATGTAACCGGCAATAAGGGATTTATAGTAGGTGGCCATGTGATAGCCGGAGAGAGCATAAACGTCATAACTATAGGCGGCGAGATGGGAACCACCACAAGGATTGACGTTGGAGTTGATCCTTCGCTCAAGGTAAGGATCCGCGATCTTATGAAAGAGATAGGTGAAGAGAACAAGAGCCTGCAGCAGATCAGACCTACTATAGATGGAATTGTAAAAAAACTTCAGGTAGGAACGGTTCTTGCTCCTGATCAGGCAGCTTATGCCAAGAAGCTTATGGCTATGAAGGCTCAGCTTGAAAGTGATATTAATGAAAAATCAGAGAATCTGATGGAACTTCAGGATACGCTATCACAGACTCATGATGCATATGTAACAGTTAATGGAATATGCAACGCAGGAACAGTCATAACAATCGGGGAATTGTCCATGACTGTAGATAAAGCTGTTAAGTACAGCAAGTTTGTTGAAAAGGAAGGAGACGTAAGGGTAGCGCCTCTTGACTGAATATTTAGTAATATTTTTATGACTTGGGTTATGCCTTTGTTTTTCCATAAACAAAGGTAAGGAGGACTTGATGGGAATCGGTGTTATCATTTTACTTGTAGGCGGAGTGGCTGCGATAGTTCTTGGTTTTATCCTTCCTATAGGCAAGGAGCTTGAGAAGGATGATCAGAAATCTATGGAGTCTGCCGTTGCGCAGGCTGTTCATAAGACAATCGAAAAATCCCACGATAAAATTCAACAGCAGATAGATGATACGATTGAGGAATCTCTTATTAAGACAGAGAGAGGACTTGATCGTATTACCAATGAGAAGATGAGTGCTATCAGTGAGTATGCTGATACTGTCATGAATGATATCCATAAGAATCATGATGAAGTTATGTTCATGTATGATATGTTGAATGACAAGCAGAAAAATCTCACTTCTACAGTAGATGAGGCTGCCAAGGCTCAGGAGAAGGTCAACCAGACGGTTCTTGATGCAGAGATAACGGCCAGGCAGGCAAGAGAAGCGGCTACTAAAGTCAGCATGATGGCTCATGGCATAAATCCCGGATCAGCCAATATAGCGCCGCCTGATTCTAATTCTGCAGCAGGATTTTATGATGCGGCAACACCTCCTGTTTCTTTTCACAATGCTGCAGCTTCCAATTTTTTTGAAAATCTTGGAATTGATGGCTATGAACTTGATGGTACTGTTAGCGGAATACAGCAGGCAAGAGCAGCTGCGGATAGAAATAATAAAAAGGCAGGAAGCTCCGTATTTGGCGATGTAAGAGCCGGTAAATCATCTCCTGGAGCAGATCAGAACATATTCGACGGAATAGATGCCAAGAGTTCAGGGTTTGCACCTCTTGGAGCTACGCAGCATCTGTCCAGTGAGGATCTTGATCAGCAGTTTGCAAGAGTATTTGGAAGTACTGATAATAACGAAGAAGACTATAGCGCGCTCACAGATGAGATGGAAGCAGTTAGGGCTATAGCTGCAGCTACAACAGATCCTGTATCTGACAAGGTGATCCCGATAAAAGATGCTCAGCGCCCTGTAAGAGAAGATGATGATGCCGGTGAGCAGGCTCGTCAGAACAATAAGATCATGGAGATGCATGAAGCCGGAAAATCCAACATTGCGATCGCAAGAGAGCTTGGACTTGGAGTTGGCGAAGTAGGTCTTGTAATAGAACTTGCTCAGAAGAATAAGAGAAAAAGACAGATTTAGCATTGGTAAACTCGTCCGTTTTTGAACAGCTTGCGGCACATAGCCTCTTAGCTTGAAAGGGGGAGCATGAAACTAAAATTATATTTGCGAGGTCTTGGGATAGGTCTTTTGATAGGTGCTTTGGCACTTTTGATATTCGGCGGTGTTGATATAGGAAAAGGGGCTGGATCTGATTCAGACAATGCTACAGTACTTGTGACACCGGTGGAGGAAACTGATGAAAGCAAAGAAAGCGAAGGGACACTTTACGCTACTGCGTATCCTTTGGATGATTCTGCCACTTCGCAAGCGGGCAATGAAGTATCTGAAGAAGGAAAAGAAGTATCTAAAACGATCGACGATGAACTCACTTCGACAAGTGACTCTGTTTCGAAAGAAGATAGCGAAGCTGAAGAAGCAATATCGCAGGCACTATCAAAATCAAACGATGCCAAAGCTAATGAACAGGCCGGAGAGTCTAAATCAAGCGATACTTCAAAAAATACTGAACAGGAGATTGAAACCGTGGACGGCGAAGCCTATGCTGTAACGGACGATAGTAAGAAGAATAGTGATACAGCTACCGGCAATGGTCAAGCTGATACTTCTAAGAAAGATGATACAAAAACAGATACTACAAAAACAGATACTACAAAAACAGATACATCGAAAGCAGGTAATACGGATTCAGATGTAGCGGGCACAGATACAGCCGGTTTGAGCGAAGGTCAGACAAGTACGGGAGGTTCTGATACAACAGAATCAGGAACAAACAGTACTGATACTACAGCTTCAAGTCAGAATACTTCAGGAAGTGATCAGGCAGGTCAGTCTGTAGTAGTCCAGATCCCTGGAGGAAGCGACTCAGCATCTGTTTGCAGAGTGCTTCAAAATGCAGGCGCTATAGATGATGCGGCGGCTTTTGATGCATATCTTGTATCAAGAGGAATAGACAGATATATAAGATCCGGAACCTACTATATTACTGCAGGTTCCTCATATGAAGAGATAGCAAAGCTCATCACCGGGAGGTGATGGGCTTTTTTGTGGTCTTGTTTTAATATATGTTTTTTGCTTATTTTACTCCTAAATATGCAAAAAAGCCTTGCATAAGCTCTTTGGTTGTGTTAATGTAATAGAGCTGTGGAGATTTCATGGGATATTTATGTCCTCATGAATTTCTACTATAACAAATCAATCACGTATGTCTGTTATGCTTTCGGGTGCTGCATTGCAGTTGGAAGCTGATCTCTCCGGGGCACGACGCCGCCACGGAACTTAGAGTAAAGATGTACGGAAGAATAACCAAATGGAGGTAATATCATGAGCGTTGTTACAATGAAACAGTTACTTGAAGCAGGTGTACACTTCGGACACCAGACAAGAAGATGGAACCCTAAGATGGCTCCTTACATCTTCACAGAGAGAAACAATATTCACATTATCGATCTTCAGAAGTCAGTAGGCAAGGTTGACGAAGCTTACAAGGCAATCTTCGAGATCGCTGAGCAGGGCGGTACAGTTCTTTTCGTAGGTACTAAGAAGCAGGCTCAGGATGCTGTTAAGGAAGAAGCTCTTCGTTGCGGTATGTACTATGTTAACGAGAGATGGCTCGGCGGTATGCTTACAAACTTCTCTACAATACAGTCAAGAATTCAGCGCATGAAAGACATCGAGAGAATGCAGGCTGATGGAACATTCGAAGTTCTTCCTAAGAAGGAAGTTGCTGGTCTTAAGAAGGAGCTTGATAAGCTTCAGAGAAACATCGGTGGTATCCGTGATATGAAGAGAATCCCTGATGCAATCTTCGTAGTAGATCCCAAGAAGGAACACATCTGCATCCAGGAAGCTCACGCACTTGGAATCACACTTGTTGGTATCTGTGATACAAACTGCGATCCTGAAGAGCTTGATTACATCATCCCTGGTAACGATGATGCTATCCGTGCAGTTAAGCTTCTTGTTGGAAAGATGGCAGACGCTGTTATAGAAGCTAAGCAGGGTGCTGAGAATGAAGTACCTGCAGCTGAGGAAGTTGAAGCTCAGGACGCTGAATAATATTTCATTATCGAAGAGAAGGAGAATAAAACAATGGCAGCTATTACAGCAGCAATGGTAAAAGAATTACGTGAATCAACAGGCGCAGGAATGATGGAGTGCAAAAAGGCTCTTTCTGCTTCTGATGGAGATATGGATGCAGCAGTTGAGTTCCTCAGAAAGAACGGTCAGGCTAAGGCTGAGAAGAAGGCTAGCCGTATCGCAGCTGAGGGTCTTACAGCAGTAGCTGTAAAGGACGAGAAGACTGCAGCAGTTGTAGAAGTTAACTCTGAGACAGACTTCGTTGCTAAGAACGAGAAGTTCCAGGCATTCGTTAATGCAGTAGCTACACAGGCAGTTAATTCTGATTCTGCAGACCTTGATTCTTTCATGAACGAGGCATGGAATGAGGATTCCAGCAAGTCTGTTAAGGAAGCTCTCGTAGAGATCACAGCAGTTATCTCTGAGAAGATCGATATCCGTCGTTTCCAGAAGCTTACAGCTTCTGAAGGTATCGTTGTACCTTATGTACACGGTGGCGGACGTATCTCTGTTCTTGTAGAAGCTAAGACAGACGTTGTTAACGATGCTATCAAAGAAGCTCTTCACAACGTTGCTATGCAGGTTGCAGCTCTTGCTCCTAAGTATGTAGATATGAACGATGTTCCTGAAGAATACAAAGAGCATGAGAAGGAGATCCTTCTTGCTCAGGCTACAAAGGAAAACGAGGAACTTCCTGAAGAGAAGAGAAAGCCTCAGCAGATCCTTGAGAAGATGCTTGTTGGTCGTCTTAACAAAGAGCTTAAAGAAATCTGCCTTAACGAGCAGGTTTATGTAAAGGCTGAAGATGGCAAGCAGACAGTAGCTCAGTATATCGCACAGGTTGCTAAGGCAAACAGCGCTGATCTTACTATCAAGAGCTTCGTTCGTTTTGAGACAGGCGAAGGCATTGAGAAGAAGCAGGATAACTTTGCAGAAGAAGTTATGGCTCAGGCTGGACTTAAATAATCAAAACTTTGTTTATCAGGGCTCCGGTTACAACCGGAGCCTTTTTATTTCAAGAGATATTTGATGGCTCATAGGCCTGTATTTATAGTATTGTGACGGTTTTGGGACTTACTGGGTATTAATGTATCTCGAATTTACTGAACTTTAGCTATAATAATTATTATAAAGTCAATATATATCGGATTCTCGATTGCCTGAATTTGATTAATGAGTTAAAATATTAAGTGCATCAGTGGTTTTTATATACTGACAGCATAGTATTGAAATGAGGTTTTAGAAATGGCACAGCCAGTTTCTATTAAGGGGACAAAATCAGGTATCATTCTGGTACTTGATGAAACAATTCCTTTTATTCAGCTTAAAGAATTAATTGAACAAAAGTTTATAGAGGCTTCGTCCTTCTTGGGTCATTCCAGTATGGGACTTATAGTACGAGGGAGAAGGCTATCAGATGCAGAAGAGGCTGAGGTCCTTGATATAATTTCAAGAACTACTCAGCTTGATATTGTCTGCATACTTGATGAGGATCATCCGCTTGATGCAGCTTTTACTAATATGGTATCGGGCGCGGCATCTTCGGAGAATTCTTATAAAGAGCAGGTTCAGCCACAGGCTATAAGACCTGAGCTGTCAGGAGAAGAAAGACAGCAGCTGATGGACCAGGCTTATAATGAAGCTTATCAGGCAGCATTTGAACAGATCGGTGATGCTAATGCCAGAATTCATGTTGGTAATATTCGTTCAGGACAGGAGATCATATCTCAGCATTCTATAATCGTCTTTGGCGATGTTAATCCTGGTGGAAGCATTGTATCTGCAGGATGCATATTTGTATTCGGAGCTTTAAAAGGCAATGCATTTGCAGGAGCAACAGGCGATCAGAACGCATTTGTAGTTGCTACTGATTTTAAGCCTCTTCAGGTTAGGATTGCTGATGCTATAGCTGTATCTGAAGATGAGACGGTTTCTAAATCCAAAAGGCTTCTTAGAAGGAAAAACGGTAAGAATACAGTATCAGGTCCTGAGGTTGCATACACTTATCAGGGAGCTATTGCAAGATCAGAATTTAATAGTAAATATCTTAGAGGCAATCAGTTCTTTAAGTGATATTTTATGCAATCGATGTTTTAGCGTTATGGATTTTGCGAGTATCAAGGATACATTTGCTGATCTATAATATGTTTTAGGTTGTTTTACTTGATTTGATCCTTTATGGATCAGGTCAATAGATTTTAATAAAATTTATTCTTTGGAGGAAGGCTACAATGGGAGAAGTTATAGTTGTTACATCTGGTAAGGGAGGCGTAGGTAAGACCACAACTACTGCCAATCTTGGAACCGGTCTTTCACTACTTAACAAGAAGGTAGTTCTGGTAGATACAGATATAGGTCTTCGTAACCTTGATGTTGTACTTGGACTTGAGAACCGTATTGTTTACAATCTTGTTGATGTTGTTGAAGGCAATTGCAAACTTGCACAGGCTCTTATTAAAAATAAGGATAATTCAAATCTGTATCTTATTGCAGCTGCACAGCAGAGAGATAAAAATGCAGTTAATGAAGAACAGATGAAAAAGCTTACAGCAGAGCTTAAAGAGCAGTTTGATTATGTTATCATTGACTGTCCTGCAGGTATAGAACAGGGATTCAAGAATGCCATTGCAGGTGCTGACAAGGCAGTTGTTGTTACAACTCCTGAGGTATCAGCTGTACGTGATGCAGACAGGATCATAGGTCTTTTAGAGGCCAATGAGATGAAAGATTCTCAGCTTATCGTTAACAGACTCAGACCTGATATGGTAAAGCGTGGCGATATGATGAGTGCTGACGATGTTGTAGAAGTTCTTGCAGTTAATCTTCTCGGAATCGTTCCTGATGACGAAGACGTAGTAGTTGCTACTAACAGAGGTATTCCTCTTGCAGGTAACGGTAAATCACTTGCAGGTCAGGCATATATGAATATCTGCAGACGCCTTAACGGAGAGCAGGTTCCTTTCCTGGATCTTGAGTCTAAAAAAGGATTTTTCAGCAGATTATTCAGCAAATAATAAACTACCAGGTGGAAGGGGAGACGTACAATGAAACTGTCAGATTTGTTCAAAAGAAAAAGTTCAGGTGACGTAGCAAAAGACAGGCTTAAAATGGTTCTTGTCTCTGATCGTGCTAATTGCTCACCTGAAATAATGGAGCGTATTAAAAGCGATATCCTTGAAGTACTTTCCAAATATGCTGAGGTAGATAAAGATCAGCTTGATATTCATATTACTCAGATGGAGACGGATGAAACCGGAGCTAACAGTGTACCGGCATTATATGCTAATATTCCGATTCGAAATATTCATCATACGGCAAAGTAAGGATTTTACTTGCCTGAAAGGCTATTTATGACAGGACTTACTGCGCAACAGGCGCAGGACAGATATATTCGAGGCTATGGCAATACTCAGATAGATAATGCTCAGAAGTCTACGAAGGATATCTTAAGAGAAAATATATTTACATACTTTAACTTGATCTTTACGGTGCTGGCGGTTTTACTTATAATCGCCGGCTCGTATAGGTCATTGACTTTTTTGCCGGTTGTTATTGCCAATACTCTGATCGGTATTTTTCAGGAGCTTAAAGCTAAAAAGGTTCTCGATAACCTTTCTGTCTTGAATGCTCCCACATGCCAGGTTATAAG
>JAEEGI010010202.1_pt1 | contig 20426 bp, 15 predicted proteins | sample 8958751 | NCBI WGS metagenome assembly JAEEGI01 (sample SAMN16246545, study PRJNA631951) | gut metagenome | biome: gut microbiome; feature: rumen; material: KS-attached | host: Bos | place: Iran: Karaj | collected 2018-10 | reverse complement strand
AGCATGGCAATGATCTATATACTGCTTGTCCCAGCAAAGCCTTGGGTGATACTGCACCGTCCAAGTGGGAAGCTTGAGATAGTTATAGTATAAAAAGAACTTTATTGATATATAAGTGATGTAAGTCGTCCATGTCCGGGCGACTTATTTTTTTGTATAACCATGGTCAGCAATAGATGATTTTCAAAATACATAATTTCGTGGCAGTGCATTTTTGTATATGGTGCACATATCTATCAAAAGAATATTATTAAAATTATACATAATAATAGTATGAAGTTCAAAATTTACTATCAGATGTAAAAATATTGCTATTTTGTACTGATGTTACCCACCTATATAATGTGCTTGTAAATAATCAATGAGATGCGAAACTTGTGCTGATGCGGTTATAAGGCGTTCGTGAATCTGACTATATGTAGAAGCACGGTTATCGTAACATGACAATAATGGGAGGGAACAAAATGAGAAAAAAACTTTTTAGTGCATTTATGAGCGCATCTATCGTAGCTGCTATAATGTCAGGCTGCGGACTCAATGCTCCTGCCCAGACCGAAGGTGGTCAGGGTGCTACACAGGAAGTTAAAGAGGGAGCAGAAGTTGCCGATGTATCCAAGGCAAGTTCAGATTATGAAGTTAATGAGGCTGCAGCAGCTGATCCTGCAGTAACTCTTACAATGGCAGAGGTTAACCCTCTTGAGGGTACAATCTGCGGTGCCATGGATATGAAATTTAAAGAAGCAGTAGAAGCCATGTCTGGTGGTTCTATCACTATAGATCTTCAGGGCAGCGGTGTTCTTGGAGTAGAAGCAGACATCCTTGATGGTATGCTTGGAGGAACAGGAACAGTTGATATCTGTCGTATTTCAGCTTTCGGACTTAGTTCATATGGATGTGACAAGGCAACACTTCTTTCACTTCCTTATACATTCCAGGACAGAGATCATTTCTGGACATTTGCTAATTCTGAGCTTGCTCAGGATTTCCTTAATCAGTCATCAGAGCTTGGACTTGGTGTTAAGGGTCTTTACTATGGAGAAGAAGGCTTCCGTCATTTCTTCACAGCACCTGATAAGGCAGTATCATCTCCTGAAGATATGCAGAATATGAAGATCCGTGTATCCAATGACCCTGTTATGACAGCTATGGTTGAGAGTCTTGGAGCAACACCTTCACCTGTATCAATGTCTGAGATCTATCAGTCACTTCAGAACGGAACAATTGACGGTGCTGAGCAGCCTACTGTCAACTATGCATCCAACTCTTTTGACGAAGTAGGTCCTAACCTTACAATGGATGGTCATACACTTGGCGCTATGATGACTATCATCACAGAGAAGTCATGGGGCGAGCTTACTGAGAACCAGCAGCAGGTAATCATGGATGCAGGCAAGATCGCATCTGACTACTGCCGAGAAGTTTCTGAGCAGAAAGAGAATGAAGTACTCGAGCAGCTCAAGGCTGATGGCCGTAACATCATCGAAGTAGAAGACAAGACACAGTGGCAGGAAGCCTGCAAGCCAATTGTAGAGCAGTATGCTACAGGAGAACTTGCAGATATCTATCAACAGATTCTTGATATGGCCAAATAATCCGGTTTAGATGTTCAAACTGCAGCCTCGGAAATCTTAAAGATGATGATCGTAAGGTAAGGTCATTGTCACGAGGTTTCCGGGGCATATATATGTAAAAAATAATATTAATGAGGTTGTTTATGCCTGAAATTTTTATAAAACTTAGAAAGATAGAATCTTTATATCAGCTTGTTTACAAGATATTCCTAAATATCTGTAAAGTACTGCTGGTTGCAGATATCCTTATTACGAGCTGGATAGTTCTTGCTCGTTATATTACAGCTATTCCTGCTCCTAACTGGGGAGAGGAACTTATACTTACACTTATGGCTTATATGGCAGTATTGTCTGCTGCACTTGCGATAAAAAGAAATGCACATATCAGGATGACATCTTTTGACAGATATCTTAATAGGCATCTTATTACTACTCTTGACCTTCTGGCAGATGTAGCTGTTCTTGTACTGGCTGTTATCATGCTTGTTGTAGGATGGCAGTATGCTGTTTCAATAGGTGCCAAGGGTTCATACATCAGTATGCCATGGCTTTCCAAGTTCTGGATGTATTTTCCTGTTCCTCTTGCAGGTGTTGCCATGATCTTTTTTGAAGTTGAGAGGATCGTTCTTGATATTGAGAGATATTTTGTAAAGGAGGATAAGGCATGACAATCAATACCACGGCTATCGCCATCCTGCTTGTTAGTTTCCTATTAATGGTATTTTTAAGATTCCCTATTGCTTATTCTGTAGCTCTATCATCTATCTTATGTCTTGCATACCAGGGGCTTCCTCTTGCAACTTTATCACAGCAGATGATCAAAGGTATCAGCTCTTTTTCACTTATGGCCGTACCATTTTTTATCACCATGGGTGTTCTGATGGGATCGGGCGGTATCTCGGAAAAACTCCTTAATCTGGCAGATGCGTGTGTAGGCTGGATGACAGGCGGGCTTGCAATGGTTAACATAGTGGCATCATATTTCTTTGGTGGAATATCCGGTTCTGCAGCAGCTGACACAGCATCTCTTGGATCACTGGAGATCCCTATGATGGTAGACAGAGGTTATGACAAGGATTTTTCTACTGCAGTTACTATATCATCTTCTGTAGAAGGTATGCTGGTTCCACCTTCTCACAACATGGTTATCTATGCAACTACAGCAGGCGGATTATCTGTTGGATCTTTATTCCTTGCAGGATATCTTCCGGGAGCACTTCTTGCGGCATGTCTTATGATAGGATCATATATTATCTCCAAAAAAAGACATTATCCCAAGGGAGATAAGTTCAGTCTTAAGAGACTTGGCAGAGAGTTCACTACTTCTATCTGGGCTCTGTCAGCTATACTGATAGTAGTAGTCGGAGTTGTAGCCGGCGTATTTACTGCTACAGAGTCTGCTGCTATTGCAGTTATTTATTCTCTTCTTGTTAGTATATATATTTATAAGGGAATTACATGGAAAGGTGTATGGAAAGTAATCGACTCCTGCATAGATACTCTTGCTATAGTTTTGATACTAATAGCAACATCAAACGTATTTGGTTACTGTCTTACAACTCTTCATGTTCCGGAACTTGCAGCTAAGGCTATAACAGGAGTATCAAGCAATCCATATGTGATTGCCCTCCTTCTTAATGTGATACTTCTGGTGCTGGGTATGATAATGGATATGGCTCCCATCATCCTGATATCTACTCCGATCCTTCTTCCTATAGCTACATCTATCGGTATAGATCCTATTCAGTACGGAATCATGCTGGTACTAAACTGTGGTATAGGACTTCTGACTCCGCCTGTAGGAGCAGTTCTGTTCATAGGCTCAGCTATTGCTGAAGAGCCTATGGAGAAGGTAGTCAAGGCTCAGTTACCATTCTATGTAATGATGATCATAGCGCTTATCCTCATTACATTCGTTCCTGCTATCAGTCTTATAATACCGAACCTTCTTGGATACTAAATTTATAGATTGATCTGGGACTTTATGATGATGACTCCCCGCTGTCACAGGCTGGGAGTCGATTTTGAATTTACTACTATGTATTTAATGGTTTTAGTATTATATATCAATGGGCAGATGCCCAAAGCACTTTTTGAGAAATATCTGATTTTATGTGGATGGTTTATGTACTGTCTAATTATACAGCGATACATTATAATCCATTAATGTAATGATGTGGAGAATAGAGGATATGAAATACGAATATAAGTTTAGAAATACTAAGGGTGATTATTTTATATTCAACATGAGTAATATATACAGCCAGTGGACTGCGCTTGTAAATATCGTATTTACAGTGGCTATGGCGGTACTTATAGCTTCCAGATGGAGTGATGCTCATATATTCTTTAAAGGAATTATGGTGTTTGGACTTTGTCTTTTTCCTGTGATACAGCCTGTCTCTATATACATAAGGTCTTCTGCTCAGGCGGAGGGTATAAAAGATGAGACAGTTCTTTCTTTTGATGATGCGGGTATGCATATAAGTGTTAATAGTCACGGTCAGCTGATAAAATGGAAGGACTATAAGACAACTATAAACAGACCTTTTGTACTTATTCCTATTCCTGATGGTCAGCATGCATATATCCTTACAGATAGGATATTAAAGGGTCAAAGGCGCGAGCTTTTTGCCTATATACAAGGAAGAAAACAGTAAAAGAAATGCTGTCAGTTGCCATAATGCTACTTTTCTATGGAGATACTGCATGGTAAGAAAATTTATATACAAAAAAATAAGAATACTGGTGTGTATAGCACTGATCCTGGGATTTGCTCCGGGGCTTCTCATGGGGTGTGGAAAGTCAGATACAGTGGAGGATGTTTTGCCTCAGTACATGACTATATGCGAAGAATATAAGGATGTGAGTCCCAAGTATGTGTTCTCCTACGCAGAGAATCAGGCCAAGGACTATCCAACGTCTCTTGGAGCTTTTAGATTTGCATATCTTGTCCATGAAAAGTCTAAAGGAAGGATCCAGATCAGGGTGTATACGGATTCAGAGCTTGGAGATGAACCTGATCTTGTAAAAGAGCTTACAAGGGGAGGTCTTGATTTTATAAGGGCTTCTATGTCCGGACTTACCGGTTACAATGATGAGGCCAATGTCCTTGTTATGCCGTATCTGTACAAGGATGCCGACCATATGTGGAGGGTTCTGGATGGAGATATAGGGCAGGAGATAATGGATTCTTTTGCAGGAACAGGGATGGTGCCACTGTCCTGGTATGATGCAGGCGTCAGGAATTTCTACTCGGCTACGCCTATAGAATGCCTTGAGGATATGAGCGGCAAGGTGGTACGTATTCAGGATTCAGATATCATGGAAGATATTATTAAAGATCTAGGCGCGACCTCTTATCCTACAATGTTCGATGAAGTATATTCGGCGCTTCAGACAGGGCGCGTTGATATTGCTGAGAACAACCTATCCAGTTATGAGTCCATGGAGCATTATAAGGTAGCTCCTTACTATATAGTTGACGAGCATGCAAGGATCCCGGAACTACAGCTTATATCCCAGACTACTTATGATAAGCTTACTGATGAGGAAAAAGATATCATAATCTCCTGTGCCAAAGAGTCTGCCCTATACGAAAGGCAGCTCTGGAAGGAAAGAGAAGCGGTATCTCTGGAGCGTGTCATGGATGGAGGCTGCCATATAATATACCTTTCAGATGAAGAGAAAGAGAAGTTCAAGAAAGCAGTAGAAGGTGTCTATGAGAAATACTGCGGCGACTATATGGATCTTATATACAGGATTCAGGAATATTAACTAATAGCATAAAACATCCGATATATATGAAGAGATAAGCATAGGTATGCCCTGCTAATGACTTGGCTAGTATCAAGGAAGTCAGCCTTTAAAACGGATTTAAGGCTATATTACATGGAGGTAGATATTATGGCAGGAAGTTTTAGAATAGAGGGGTATCTGCCCTTTTATAACAATAATATGACAAGAACCGGAAGTAATGGCGGACGAAGTGTGTCCTCATATGCTTCCGGTCTTTTTGCGTCTTCTAATACAAAATCGTTAGGGGATGATTCTTTTAACAAAGTAGCTGATGGAATAAATGATGATGCCCAAAAGCGTAAACAAGATCAGCTCAAACAGATAAGAGACAGTCTTCGTCAGATGCAGAAGGAACAAAGGCAAAAAGAGTATATGGATCAGATGAAGCAGATGCAAAGAGAGCAGTTTCAAAAGACCGGAATACTGGATCCTAAGCCTTCGAACTACGTGGATGATTTCCTCAAAATGTCCGGAGCACCTGATGAAGAAGAGGAGGAAGAAGAGCTTGTAATAAAAAAGTATAACTATAAAGACGTTGCTAATAAGATACTTAGGGCCAAGAATTCTCAGAGCGCAGGTCAGGCGGTACTAAGTGCTAAGAGAAAAGTCCTTGAAGTTAAGCGTATGATAGGAAGAGGCGAAGGAGACCCGGAAGAGCTGCAGCTGGCACTTACTCATGCTAAGAGAATGGAGATGGCTGCCAGGAAGAAAAAGCATCATTTAGAACTTGAAGAATTCGTAGAACATTCTCAGAAGCGCAAAGAGAATATGGATAAAGAAGAGGATCAGACTCAGGATCTTAAATCTATGATGACAGAAGCTGCAGAACTTGAAGTAGAAAAGCAGGAAGATGCTATATTTGAAGCAAGGCAGGATATGATAGCTGAAGTTGTAGATAGCGTCAGAGAAAGCGGGATGGAAGCATCTGATGAAGCTTTTGCTTCTATTAATGAGATGATATCTGAGTTTGGTGAAGAAGAGCTTGAGATGCTTGAAGAAACTATGGCGATGCTTGAAGAGATGGAGATAGCTAATCCAAATATGAGTAAGGAAGATCTTGAAGAACTAAAGAAAAAGCACAGAGCATCTGAAAATAAGGCTATAGCCAAGGCCAATATGGATTATCTAAAGGGAATGTTCAAGCATATGGAAGATAAGAAGGCAGCAGGAATCACTCATTCTATGGGAAGTGGTACAGGCTTTAAGATGCCGATGACGATGGGAGGAGCAGGTATGAGCGCTATAGAAGGTACTGGCCCGGACCCTGGAGGAGCGCCGTCTGTAGCAGCTGTGTTTGTGGATTCTGGAGGTTCATCCGGCTCTGTTGATGTATCTATATGATGACTTAAGGGAAGTTCTAGAAAGTAACATGTAGTGTTGCTCCGCTCATATTTGATGGAATATGAACGGGGCAGCACTTATTGTTTTTAAAGCATAATGCCTTTATCAAGTTTGGAGAGATTGTTTTTGTGAAGAACCATGATCAGCGGGTTGTCTGCCTTGAGCGGCTCATCAGGATCTATGGATTCTTTAACTATGCCGTCCTTTATGGCGATTACGTTGACTCCGTATTTTTTTCTTAAGTTTAGTTCTTTTAAAGTCTTGCCAACCCATTTGTCCTTAGGAGCCATTTCGACAAGACACAGCTCATTACTTATATCAAAGTATTCAAGGAAGTTACTTGCAATGAGTCTTTTTGCAGTTCTTATGCCGCTTTCTTCTTCTGGATAGATGATCTCGTCGGCACCGACTTTCTTAAGTACTGTGCCCATTCGCTCACTTCCTGCCTTGGCTACTACCCACTTTACTCCGCACTCTTTAGATACCATGGTGCAGATGATGCTGGCTTCAAGGCTCATGCCCATGGATACTATTGCGCAGTCTATATTGGAGATGCCAAGAGCTTTGATGGCTGTAGGATCTGTAAGATCAGCTTCTATGGCGGTAGTTGCCTTGGCAGAGTACTGTTCGATGATATCCTCATCATTGTCTGCGACCATGACATCTGCGCCGCTTTCAAGAAGCTTGTCAGCTATAGCCTGTCCGAATTTTCCAAGTCCGAATACTACAAATGATTTATATTTCATACATATACCTCTTTTTTTATCTTATAAGCTCCGTTTTGATCCAGATGATACACTTATCTAAAATCTGTTATACGGGCCAACTAATTACTACGAGTTATAATTTAACCCACTATAAAGTGTCCGTTTGAGTACTTGATATCATTTTTGTCTGCATGAGATGTACTAAAGAACAGTGCCATGGATATAGGTCCTATCCTTCCTGCGTACATTCCTATCATAACTACTATCATGCCTGCAAGATTCAGACTGGATGTAAGGCCTCTTGAAAGGCCTACAGTTCCTGTCGCACTGAATATCTCATAAGTTGCTGATAAAAGCGGCATCTGCGCTGTCTGCATAAGTGCTAGGATAAGAACAATAGTGATGATCAGATTTGAAGTTATGATAGCAGTAGCCTTGTTTATAAGCTTGGCAGAAACAGCTCTTTTAAGAACAACAGCTTCATTCCTGTCTCTTATAAATGATATTGCATTCAGAAACAGTACAAATATAGTAACTGTCTTGATACCTCCGGCAGTACCTACTGGTGATCCGCCTATGAACATATAGATGCAGCCTATAAGGCAGGTGGATGGTGTAAGTGCATCCTGAGGAACTGTTGCAAATCCTGCAGTTCTGAAAGTTACTGACTGGAAGAAACTTGTCAGTATCTTATTACCAAGAGGAAGATTGGCTATAGTATCAGGATTGTTCCACTCAAACCCTAGTACAAACAAGGTTCCTGATATAAGGAAAAAGAGTGTCAGGTTAATAACAAGTCGTGTGTGCTCATTTAGTTTCTTCCAGAAGACTCTGAAACTATAGCCTCTTTTGTAGCTAAGCTTAGCAGTTTCTATAACATCGAACCATACGACATAACCAAGACCGCCAAGTACTATAAGTGTGATAGTAATAGCATTGACAGCGATGTTTGTATTGTAGTCTATAAGTGAATTGGGACCTATTACGTCCATACCTGCATTACAAAAGGCTGATATTGCATTGAATATTGAGATCCATAAACCTTTGAAGAATCCAAATTTAGGTATGAATACAAAGCTGTATAGAAGCGCTCCCACACCTTCCACTTTCAAGGTGTCCTTAATGACTCGTTTCAGGAATTTGATAAGTCCGTGGATAGAATCAAGATTATAGTAGTCCTGGATAAGGAGCCTTGTACTAAGCGAAAACCTTTTTTTCATAAGGATCACAAATCCTGAGTACAGGGTGATAACACCAAATCCTCCGATCTGGATCAGGATCAGTACTATGATCTGTCCAAAGATAGACCAGTGTGAGAAGGTATCTACTACTACAAGACCGGTAACACATATAGAAGTTGTAGCTGTAAATAGTGCTGTAGAAAGTCCTGTATGCTGGCCTCTTGCAGTTGCAAAAGGAAGCATCAAAAGACCTGCTCCTATAAAGATCGCAAGAAGAAAACCAAGAACGATGATCTGTGTAGAAGACATCTTGGCCTTTTTTTTGTAATTTTCATTGAAAACTCTCAAAACAACTCTCCCAAAAAAATTGATTGTTATGACTAAAAAAACTCTCAGAGAAGTAAAACGGCAGTTTTAATGCGTCAGAATATTGCTTTGTATAGTCATAACTTAATCATTATAAAGCACAGCGTCTTATAAGTCATCACCTAACATATTTATAGATTATTGCGGGCTGTTTCTGCTTTTGCCCGCAATAAGTCATAAGCTTTGAAGACTGCGTGCAAAGTTTTTTTCTTTTATCATACAGTGACCATATATTTTCGAAACTGTCTTGGAGAGCAGTTCTTGATCTGATGGAAGACCCTGTTGAAAGTAGATATACTCTTAAACCCTGACAGATATGCTACTTCTGTGATAGGGATAGAATTGTCGCCTAGATATCGCTGGGCTTTTCTGACTCTTTCTATCATGAGATACTCTACGAAATTGTATCCGGTAGTCTCTTTGAACATCCTCGAGAAATAGTTAGGGCTAAAGCCGGCAATGGATGCTACATTATTTAAAGACAGATCTTCGCTGCAGTTCTTGGTTATATATACGCAGGATTTCTGGATCTTGTATAAGGCATCAAGACTTAAGCTTCCGGGAACCTGCATAGATGCGTCATAGGCATTGTCAGCTTCTTTGGACAAAGTAGTCATGAATTTAAGAAGGTTGATGATCTTCTCCACTCTATAAAAAGAATCCTGATCCTTGTCTAAGATGCAGATATCATTAAGATAAGAAGACAGGCTCTTGACAAGATCTGCATGCATGCTGCATTTAAGATGATGAAGGCGACGAAGTTTCGGTATATAAGGAATGAAGTCAGTAAGATTTTGCAAAAGAGCTGAGTCAAATTGAAAACCGATGAGCTTTTTATCAGGATTCTTGATAGTCCTGTGAAGCTCTCCCTGCCATACAAGTAGGATATCCCCCGGGGCAAGTTCATATTCCTTGCCAGATATCTCTGTCACAGGATTCTTATCAGCGGCATCATATAAAGGGTAGTAGATTATCTCTATCTCTTTATGCCAGTGAATGGGGTAATTAAGTGGATAATTCTCCCTGGGTATAACATTTACATCAAAATCTAGATTTAATATTTCCTGTATATTTTCCATATAATATCTCCGGATCATAGAAATGATCTACATACTGTCCGTCCCTGCAAATTCCTTGATGATACTGCGCCGTCCAAGTGCGAAGTTTGAGTAAATAATATAATAATGCCTATTTTTTATTATGAGCTATTATGCGTATAAATGCATATGTGTAAATGACGAAAAGATTATAAAATAAAGCTTTTAGCACTTTGGTATAATTGACTCATCTATTCATAATACCTTGTTTGTATTAAAAGATATATAGAATTTAAGGAAAAAATAATAAAAAATGAGTAAAATGAAATTAAAAATAGATAGTTATTACTAATTATTGCGCATATAATCAGTATTTGAACTAATACGTTCACAGATTGCTAGACCTTGGAGGTTAAATATGCAGAAATACAAGATGGTAGATATGACTTTTGGAAGTCCATTAAAGCATATTCTTGTTTTTACTATTCCGCTTGTAATAGGTAACCTGTTTCAGCAGCTTTATAATATGGTGGATTCTATAGTTGTGGGACAATATGTCGGCAAGACAGCTCTGGCTGCTGTTGGCGCATGCGGTTCTATGAACTTTTTATTCTTTTCTCTTAGCTTTGGACTTTCAAACGGTGTAGGAATACTTGTATCACATAGATTTGGAGCCAAAGATGATGAGGGGATCCGTAAGACTATCGCAAGTTCATTTTATGTGCTTTCTATAGTATCTGTAGCTATCATGGCTATAGCTTTTTTTCTTGCGCCTGTTCTATTAAGGCTACTTGATACACCTTCTACTATAATCAATGACTCTATTGCATATATAAGAGTTACATGCCTTGGAATACTGGGGATTACTTTATATAACGGTGTTGCAGCTACTTTAAGAGCTCTTGGAGATTCAAGGACACCTCTATACTTTCTAATCTTTTCAAGTATCATGAATATCGTGCTTGACCTTGTGCTGGTTCTTAACTTTGGAATGGGAGTTGTAGGAGTGGCGCTTGCAACTATCATCTCTCAGTATGCTTCTGCAATAATTGCTTATATCTACGCTTTTAGAAGTGTTCAGTATTTTAAGGATATAAAAGGCAGGATAAGTGCTGATCATGATTATATCAAGCAGGAGATACGTCTTGGTGTTCCGTTATCTCTTCAGTCTTCAATGATTGCTATATCATGCCTGGTGCTTCAAGGCGTAGTTAACAGCTTTGGTGAAAATGTTGTAGCAGCATTCACTATTACAAGCCGTGTGGAACAGCTGGTTCAGCAGCCCTATAATTCAATAGGTACAGCTCTTATGACTTATGCGGGGCAGAATATAGGTGCGAGGAAGATCGACAGAGTCAAAAAAGGATTCTGGCAGTCTGCAGGCATAGTTGCTATATTCAGCGCTGTTATGGTCGCAGTCATGTTCTTGTTTGGAGACAATATTTCCAGAATTTTCGTATCGGACCTTTCAGTTATCAAGATGAGCTCTATGGCGCTTAGGATCACAAGTCCCTTTTATCTGGCACTTGGTATGATTTATGTTCCAAGATCACTTTTAAATGGCTGTGGTGATACAGGTTTTGCAATGATCAATGGAATAACTGAGGTTGCAGGCAGGATTATTTTCTCTAATGTATTTCTTTTCTTCGGACTATTTGGATTCTGGTCTGTATGGGTTACAACTTCTGCTACATGGGCACTTACCAGTATCGTATGTATGATGAGATTCTTCAGCGGCGTCTGGAAGCATGGCATAGAATCAGAGTCAGGTTCCAGAAGAAGACTTAAATTAACTGTGCCAAAAAAACAGTATCAATAAGAGCTGATTTATAGTATTTAAAAGTTTTTTATAGAGATAGAATATATATTGGCAGTACTTCGTATATCGAGGTACTGCTTTTTGTGTTTTAAGACTATAAAGCGTGTGAGCGTTAAAACTATAAAACGTCGGCGCGTCGCCGCGTTAAAATACATCAATATCATTGATTTAACTTGTCTTTTTCTCGAAATTGCGATATACTACTTTCTTGCGTTGAAGTTATGCGCTGTTTAAGTGTGCAGTGCTGATTTCCTTTTTTATGTCAGGAATCGCTTCTATGCTGAAATTTATTAGAAATAGGGAAAAGGAAAAACAAATGAAACAAGAAAAGAAAATGACCGGAATGACACTTGCATTCATTGCGTTTTCAACTGTTTGGGGGTTCGGAAATGTTTTAAATGGATTTGTTTATTTCAACGGAATTCAGGTTATCTTCAGTTGGATCCTGATGTTCGCTTTATACTTTGTTCCTTATGCTCTTATGGTCGGAGAGCTTGGATCAGCATTTAAGGAATCAGGCGGTGGTGTAAGCTCATGGATTCACTCAACTATGGGCAAGAAGCTCGCTTACTATGCAGGATGGACATACTGGGCTGTTCACATCACTTATATTGCCAGTAAGTCAAGCGGTGGTCTTAAGGCACTTAGCTGGGCTATATTCCAGAATGCAGAAGCTTATGATGAGCTTAATACAAAGCTTGTACAGACTGTAACTTTTATTGTACTTATTGTATTTTGTTATATCGCAAGTAAAGGTCTTAGTCCTCTTAAGGCTATGACAACAATTGCAGGAACCAGCATGTTCGTAATGTCACTTTTATATATCGTTATGATGTTTGCTGCTCCTGTTATCAATCCTGGTGCTTCATACGTATCAATGGATTTTAGTATGAAGAATCTCATTCCTAATTTTAACGTTAACTATTTTACCAGCCTCTCAATCCTTGTATTTGCGGTTGGTGGATGTGAGAAGATATCTCCTTATGTTAATAAGATGAGAAAGCCCAGCAAGGACTTCCCTAAGGGAATGATCTTCCTTGCAATCATGGTAGTTGTATGCGCTATGCTTGGTACTATCTCTATGGGTATGATGTTCGACCCTAAGGAGATCAACGCATCTGAAGAAGCTTTCAGTAGCTATATGTCCAACGGTTCATACTGGGCATTCCAGAAGCTTGGTCAGTACTACCATGTTGGTAACCTTCTTATGATCGTATATGCACTTTGCAACGTAGTAGGACAGTTCTCAACACTTCTTCTTAGTATTGATGCTCCTCTTCGTATCCTTCTTGGCAATGAAGACAGTAAAGAGTTCATCCCTTCAGGTCTTCTCAAGCAGAACAAGAATGGTGCATATGTTAACGGTATAATCATGGTTGCCATACTTTCAGGTGCTATCATAATCGCTCAGTCATTTGTACCTGGTGCTGCAGATGTACTTCGTCAGCTTACAAAGCTTAACTCAGTATGTATGCCTATGCGTTATCTGTGGGTATTTGCTGCATATATTGCACTTCGTGTTCACAATGATAAGTTCAATCCTGAATATCGTTTTGTTAAGAACAAGACCGTTGGTATTATATTTGGTGCATGGTGCTTCATAGTAACAGCTGCATGCTGTATAATGGGTGTATACTCAACAGATCCGCTTACACTTGCACTTAATATCATCACACCTGTTGTACTTATCGCTCTTGGTCTCATCCTTCCTGTAATTGCAGGGTATGAGAAAAAGTCTGGCAAAAAGGTTGCATAAGTATATAAGATCAGGGAATAAGCATTTTAGATAAAAATAATCTTGAACATATTATTTATGGTCAGGATCCTATAAAAAAGACCGTTGGAAAAACCTTCGGTCTTTTTTTATATCAAGTTTAGGTTTTGATAATTTATTTTTTGAAGTAATTGTGCTATCGTTTTAACCATGATAAATATATGTATTGTTGAAGACGAGCAGGATGCTGCTGATCTTCTAAAGGATTATTTAAAAAAATATGGCAATGCCAGAAAGCAGCAGTTTAATATCACACATCTTCCTGATGGAATGGACCTGGTAGATGATTATAAAGGACAGTTTGATATCATCCTTCTTGATATTCAGATGAAATTCCTTGATGGAATGGCTGCTGCGCAGAAGATACGAAAGCTTGACCAGGATGTAGTTATTATATTCATTACATCCACTGTTTCATATGCAGTTCAGGGATATGCAGTTGATGCACTTGGATATGTATTAAAGCCGGTATCCTATACCCAGTTCGAACAGATCATAGACAAGGCTATAATAAGGACCCTGGCTAAACAGAAGCATGTGTACATCAAAGTAGCTGTAGATGATAAGCAGTTAAAACTTGACTGTAACAATGTGATCTATATCGAAAGTCAGCGCAATAATGTGATAATCCACTGTTTGGATGCTGATTATGTTACTGTAGGACCCTTAAAGCGATTTGATGAGATGCTTATGGAACACGGTTTTAGCAAATGTCACAATGCTTATCTTATCAATCTGTCCTGTGTTCAGGCAGTGCTCAAGGAAGAGGTCTTGCTCAATGGTGATATTACACTTCCAATAAGCCGTGCCAGGAAGAAAGAATTTATGGCAGCTCTTACGGAGGATATTCTTTGATGAACTTTATGGAATTTTTGAATCCTTCTCAGATTCAGGACACTCCAAGATTATTTACCGCTATAGCTGAATGGCTGGCGGTTTTTGTTTACTTTAATATTTATAAGAAAAGAAGATATGACAAAATATATCTGATCTGTTGTATCAGTACCTTGTTTATTCAGGTTGCATATCAATTTCTTGCAGGTATACTCCCTCTTGGACTCTGGATTCCGGCGATGATAGGGGCAGTAGGGCTTATGTATCTGTCACTTTATATGGTCCTTGATATAAAAAGAAGTGACTGCGCTGTTATCACAACTCACGCATTTGTACTTGCTGAGTTTGCTGCAAGTCTTTACAAGCAGCTTCATGTATGGCTTGTGAAGATAACAGGGTATGATGGTTTTACAGGATCATTTTTATGTGTTGTGGTCGTATATACCCTTACTTTCATTTTGTATCATAAGTTTGAAAAAGGAAATGTTCCTTCTGACAGGAATCTCAATGTTAGTACCAAAGAGCTTGTAAGTGTAATAGCAACAGGAATTGGTGCATTTATCATGTCTAATTTAAGCTTTATAAGCAGCAGTACTCCATTTTCTGCTACCGAGAACATGCTCTATGTCCGCACTTTGGTGGATTTTGGAGGAATGCTCATGCTGATGACGCAGATGGGAAGAAGGAATGAGCTTGCTCTTAAGCAGGAGAGTACCCAGATCAATCAGTTGTTCCAAAAGCAATATGAGCAGTATAAGCTTACGATAGACAATTCTGAAGCACTTCGTAAAGAGATGCATGATATGAAGCACTATGTCATGGCTCTTAAAAATGAAGAAGATCCCGGCAAAAGAGATGACGTGTTATCTGACATGGAGCAGGCTATAGCTATTCAGGAGTCCTTCATGAATACAGGTAATAAGGTTCTTGATGTGGTACTTACCACCAAGAGTCTTCAGTGTCAGAAGAAGTCTATAACTCTTAATGCCATGGTTGATGGGACGCTTCTTACAGATATTCATGTCAAAGACATCTGTTCACTTTTTGGTAATATTCTGGACAATGCTATAGAGGCAACGCAGCAGGTGACAGACCCTGACAAAAAGCTCATAACCTTATCTGTCAGAAGCAGGAACAGGTTTATCATAGTAGAGTGTGACAACTATGCAGAAAGTACAAGCGTAGATCTTGATCATGATCAAAAAAAGCGCATATTTGGAAAGAGTAACCTCCCCAAGACTACAAAAGGAGATAATGTAAAGCATGGCTACGGACTTAAGTCAATAGCACAAGTGGCTGAGAAGTATGACGGCAATATGAACTGCAGCTATGAAGATGGCTGGTTCAAGGTCAAAGTCATACTGGCAGCTGGGAATAATTAGAATAAGCTCCTGCCTTCATAAGTAGTAAAAGGGTGGGAGTTTTATATAAATTGATAGTTTTTGCAAATCGTCCTTGGATTTCTACCAGTTATCCTTGTGACGATTTTTTTTAATTATATTGTGCTAAATTCATCTTATCAAATGGAGATAAACGTACGAAATATGACTATATGAGTTTTTTGTATAGTAAAAAGATATTTTTGTTTAGATAGATATACGGAGGGTGTAAATGGACGCTAAAGAGATTATTTCAAAGCTTACTCTGATGGAGAAGGCAGCGCTTCTTAGCGGTAAGAATGAGTGGGAATCACGTGATATACCTCGTCTTGGTATAAATTCCATATCTTTTTCTGATGGACCTCATGGTCTTAGACGTCAGGAAGGTGCAGGGGATCATCTGGGACTTAATGCATCTCTTCCTGCAACCTGCTTTCCTACAGCAGCTACTGTTGCCAACAGCTGGGATGAAAGTCTTGGGCAGGAGATAGGTGCTGCTCTTGGAGAGGAAGCTCTGGCTCAGAATGTAGATGTTCTTCTTGGCCCCGGACTTAATATGAAGAGATCCCCTCTTTGTGGCCGTAATTTTGAGTATTTTAGTGAGGATCCTATCCTTGCCGGCAAGATGGCAGCATCTTATGTAAGAGGAATTCAGAGCAGGCACATATATGCGGGTCCCAAACATTTTGCAGTTAACTCTCGTGAGTACCGCAGAATGGCTATGAATGCGGTTGTGGATGAACGTACTCTTCGTGAGATATACCTTACAGCTTTTGAGATAGCTGTTAAGGAAGGCGGTGCCAAGACTATAATGTCTGCCTACAACGAGGTTAATGGCAGCTATGCCAATGAGAATAAGCACCTTCTTGTAGATATCCTTAGAAATGAGTGGGGATTTGACGGAATAGTCGTTACTGACTGGGGCGCTAGCAATGATCATGTGGAGGGCGTTAAGTGTCAGTCCAATGTTGAGATGCCTAATCCGGGTCTTGACTCTGCAAGAGAGCTTATAAGTGCAGTCACAAAAGGTGAAGGCCGCATTACAGAAGAAGAGATCGACAGAGCCATCCTTCCTATCATCGAAGCTGCGATCTATTTCAAAGACAATGATCATACCAAGGGATTTGATATAGAAGCTCATCATGCGATTGCGCGAAAGGCAGCGATACAATCTGCAGTCCTTCTTAAAAATGATGAGGATATCCTTCCTCTTAAGAAGGGAACCAAGGTATGTCTTAAGGGACCATTTGTAGATAAGCCAAGATATCAGGGATCAGGAAGTTCACAGGTTAATTCTACCAAGGTTGAGACTATAAGGCAGCAGATAAGTTCTTATGATCTTACAGTTGTAGATAGTCCTGATAAGGCAGATGTAGTTCTTTTCTTCTTCGGTCTTGATGAGATAGCCGAAAGTGAAGGCGCAGACAGAATGTCCATTGATGTTCCTGAGTATCAGATCAAAGAGCTTGAAGAACTTACTGTATATAACAAGCACATTGTAGGTGTAATGAGCGCAGGATCATCTGTGAAGATGCCATGGATTGATAAGCTTCAGGGACTTCTTCACGGTTATCTTACAGGTCAGGCAGGAGCATCTGCACTTCTTGACATCATCACCGGCCAGGAAGTGCCTACAGGTAAGCTGTCAGAGTCTTATCCTTATGCATATTCAGACTGCTCTGTTGTGAACTATTCTGATCAGGATAAGAGGAATCTTCAGTATAGAGAAGGACCTTTCATAGGTTACCGCTACTATGATACAGCTGATGTAGCTGTATTGTTCCCCTTTGGGTACGGACTTAGCTATACAAGTTTTGAATACTCAGATCTGAATGTATCAGACAAGGGAGTTACATTCACTATCTCTAATACAGGCAAAAGAGATGGAGCAGAGATAGCTCAGCTCTATGTTGGCAAAAAAGAATCCGGTCTTATCCGTCCCAAAAAAGAGCTTAAAGGCTTTAAGAAAGTCTGGATCAAGGCAGGAGAGTCAGTGAATGTTGAGATACCTTTTGATGATAAGACATTCCGTTATTTCTCTACAGTTTCAGGAAAATGGGAGATAGAAGGCGGAGAGTATCAGATATACGTAGGAGCTTCATCTTTAGATATCAAGCTATCCGGAAGTATTACAAAGGAAGGAACTATATCAGAACTTCCATATAACCTTGACGATCTTCCAAGCTATAAGACAGGAAAAGTAAGGAACGTGCACTATGAAGAGTTTGAAAAGCTCTATGCAAGGCCTCTTCCTGAAGAAAAGGTAGGCGACCTTGATATAAATGATGCACTGTGCCAGATGAAAGATGCAAAGAGTGGTATATGCAGACTAGTCTATAAGATCCTTAAAAACAACCTTGATAAGTCATATGAAAAAGGTGTACCGGATCTAAATACCATGTTCATATACAATATGCCATTTAGAGCCATAAGTAAGATGTCTGGCGGTATGGTTTCAAGACAGATGGTGGAAAGTATAGTGACTATAGCTAACGGGCATTTCTTTAAAGGTCTTGGCGGCGTGATCACCGGATTTTTTAAGAACAAAAGTGCCAATAAGAAATACGAATCAAGGCTATATCACAGGGAATAGGAGGATACTGATGAATATATGGAACAGCTTTGCAGATAAACATCCTGCAGCAGCTAAATGGATAAGAGAAGGAGGCTTGTTTGTAATAGTAAGTAATCTGATCACTGTATTTAAGTATTTGCTACTTACATTCCTTCCGGCAGCGTTTGCATTTCTTGGTAACACATCGTTTGGATGGCCGGGGATCCCGCTTACGATAGCAGGAGAGACTTTTGACTGGAATATACTTGGCTATGATCAGGCACATGGAGGATTTGCTTACTTTACAGCATATATGATCGCTATGGTGATCGGAGAGTGTATCAACTTCCCGATCCAGAAGCTATTCGTGTTTAGAAATCATGATAAACCCGGCAAGCAGATTGCATGGTATACAGCAGCATTCATATTTATCACATGCATTGTTAATTCTATCAACTGCATATGGGTAGCAGTTGCCGGTATGTTCGTTCCGGCATGGCTTTACAATATCGGAACTACAGTACTTAACGGCGGAGTTTCTATGGTGGTCTTTTTCTTCGTAAACAAGATCATATTTCCGGAAACAGTTAAGGAGCCAAAATAAGTGATCATCTTGTGAACTTAAAAGTTATAGGTAGGCAACTATATAAGCCTTGGTGGGAGCAGGGATATATAAAAACAGCTGACTTAACTTTTGAGATAGAGTATCTTTTGACTTTGGTTGAAAGGAAGGAGAAGGGAAATGTTATCTATCAACATTGCGGACGTTATCGCCGTATTACAAACAATGATACCACAGCTCGTAGCACTGGGCGTGGCACTTGTTCTTGCAATCATCGTAACTGTATGTGCGATGAAGGCAAAAAAGCCATTAAAGGGCTTTATCAGAAAGCAGGCATGGCTTGTTTTCGCGCTTGTTGTTGTAGTAGTAGTTAATTCTATACTACTTGGACCTGTTTACTCTATGGTAAATATGGCAATGGGCGGTGGCAAGATCACAGATGAAGCCATCGATGAAGCAAAAGCACTGTGTACAGAGATCGCAGAAGAGGGTATAGTTCTTTTGAAAAATGAAGATTCTGCGCTTCCTCTTGCAGAAGGAACTAAGGTTAACGTATTTGGATGGTCATCAACAAATCCAATATACGGTGGAACCGGATCAGGAGCTCTTTCTGATGCATATCCTACAGTAGACTTCCTTACAGGACTTACTGATTCAGGTATCGAGTACAATCAGGATCTTGTAGATTTTTATACATCCTGGAGAACAGAAAGACCTACAGTAGGCATGATGGGACAGGATTGGACAATTCCTGAACCTAAAGTTTCTGAGTACGGCAGTCTTATAACAGATGCCAAGAACTACTCTGATACAGCTATTTTCTTCATAGCTCGTTCAGGCGGTGAAGGTGCAGATCTTCCAACATCATATGATGGTGAAGATACATTCTCAACAGAGGGAATGTTCGGAGCTTCAGGTGTTCGTTATTCTGATCAGGCAGATGACCTTGATGCTTCAAAGTCATACCTTGAGCTTTCAAACAGAGAGCAGGCACTTCTTGATGAAGTAACAGCCAATTTTGATAATGTCATTGTAGTTGTTAACTCAGCTAATGCTATGGAGCTTGGCTTTGTAAATGACTATTCACAGATCAAGTCAGTTCTGTACTGTCCCGGAACAGGTCAGACAGGTTTTGACGGACTTGGTGAGATACTTGCAGGTAAGGTAAATCCTTCCGGTAAAACAGCTGATACATTTGTAGCTGATCTATTCAATACACCATCAGCTAATAACTTTGGTGATTTTGATTATACCAACATGACAGAGTTCGGTGTGGAAAATATGTTCGCTGAAGGCGGCATGGCTTATCCTACATTTGTTAACTATGTAGAAGGTATCTATGTTGGATATAAGTATTATGAGACAGCATATGCTGAGGCAGTTTCAGGCAACATGGATTTTGACTACGATGCTGAAGTTGTATATCCATTTGGCTATGGCCTTTCATACACAACTTTCTCTCAGGAGATGGGAGATATAACAAATGATGGAACAACAGTATCA
>JAEEGI010010200.1_pt1 | contig 20429 bp, 18 predicted proteins | sample 8958751 | NCBI WGS metagenome assembly JAEEGI01 (sample SAMN16246545, study PRJNA631951) | gut metagenome | biome: gut microbiome; feature: rumen; material: KS-attached | host: Bos | place: Iran: Karaj | collected 2018-10 | reverse complement strand
CATGGGCTATACACATGTGTATGGTCCTGATATTGAACGCGATTTTACAAGCCCTCTCTATGATGAAGTGCTGGAAGACAGCATCCGCCGCCTGAACCCCGACATGCCCGAAGCCGCCATTGCGGACGCGCTGTACAAGCTGCGGAACTTCGAGAACGGCGAGCTGGTCCAGAAGAACCAGGTGTTCATGGACTATCTGCAAAACGGCGTTCAGGTCAGCTATTATGACGGCGGCGAGCACAAGGCGGGGATCGTCTACCTTGCGGACTACAAAAACAAGGACAACAACTCTTTTATCGTCGCCAATCAGTGGACCTTCATTGAGAACAGCAACAAGCGCCCCGATGTGATCATTTTTCTGAACGGTCTGCCTGTGGTGGTCATTGAGCTGAAGTCCCCCTCCCGCGAAGAGACAGACGCCAGCGAAGCATATCTCCAGCTTCGTAATTACATGAAGGAAATCCCCTCCATGTTCGTCTACAACGCGATCTGCGTCATGAGCGATCAGGCTGTCAGCAAAGCGGGGACCATCACTTCGGGCGAGGACCGCTTCATGGAGTGGAAAACCAAGGACGGCAGCTATGAGAACACCGCCTATGCGCAGTTCGACACCTTCTTTGAGGGGATCTTCGAGCAGGAGCGTTTTCTTGATATCCTGAAAAACTTCATCTGCTTCTGCAACGAAGGTATTACAAGCTACAAGATCCTTGCCGGCTATCATCAGTATTTCGCTGTCAGAAAAGCGGTTGCCTCCACCGTCAAGGCATCATCCGTCGGCGGCGATGGGCGCGGCGGCGTGTTCTGGCACACGCAGGGATCGGGCAAGTCCCTTTCCATGGTCTTCTACGCGCATTTGCTCCAGGAGGCAATGGAAAGCCCAACGATCGTTGTCATTACGGACCGCAACGATCTGGACAACCAGCTTTACAGCCAGTTTGCAAAGTGTAAGGACTTTCTGCGGCAGACGCCGATCCAGGCGGAGAGCCGCCAGCATTTGCAGCAGCTGCTGAAGGACCGTCAGGCAAACGGTATTTTCTTTACGACGATGCAGAAGTTCGAAGTGTCCGATGAAGCCCTGTCGGAGCGGCGGAATATCGTCGTTATCGCAGACGAAGCCCACCGCGGTCAATATGGTTTGACAGAACGAATGCAGACCATCAAGAATGCCTTGGGTCAAACGATTACGAAAATCGTACAGGGAATTGCCCGCATCATTCGAAACAGTCTGCCGAAGGCAACATACATCGGATTTACAGGAACACCGATTTCCGAAAAAGATCGAGATACCAAAGAGGTCTTCGGTGATTATATCGACATTTATGATATGACCCAGGCTGTCGCGGACGGTGCAACACGCCCTGTATATTACGAAAGCCGCGTAATCAAGCTTCACCTCGACCCTGAGGTTTTGAAGCTGATTGACGAAGAATATGCCTTGATGTCGGCGGAGGCGGACGAAGAGGTCATTGAGGCAAGCAAAAAGCGCCTCGCCAAGATGGAAACCATCCTGGGAGACGATAAGACCATTAACTCTCTTGTTTCCGATATTCTTGACCATTATGAGAATTACCGCGAAAACCTTCTGACCGGCAAGGCGATGATCGTTGCCTATTCCCGCCCCATCGCCATGAAGATTTACAAGCGCATTCTGGAGCTGCGCCCTGGCTGGACGGAGAAGGTCGCCGTTGTCATGACAGGCTCCAACAAGGACCCCGAAGAGTGGCATGACATCATCGGCAGCAAGGCATATAAGGAAGAGCTGGCTGTCAAATTCAAGGACAACGACAGCACCCTGAAGATCGCCATCGTCGTTGACATGTGGCTGACTGGCTTTGATGTGCCTTCCCTTGCGACGATGTATGTTTTCAAACCGATGGTCGGTCATAATCTAATGCAGGCTATCGCACGCGTGAACCGCGTATTCAAGGACAAGGAAGGCGGCCTGGTCGTTGACTATATCGGCATTGCCGCGGCCCTAAAGCAAGCCATGAAGGATTATACCGCCAGAGACCAGGGCAACTTCGGGGAAATGGATGTTGCCAAGATCGCTTACGGCAAATTCAAGGAGAAGCTGGAAGTCTGCCGCGACATGTTCCACGGCTTCGACTATTCGGCGTTCAGCGGCACTTCCGATCTGGCGCGTTCTCAGACGATCAGCGGCGCGGTGAATTTCATCCTCGGAAAACAGGCAAAGGACAAAGAGCCTTGGAAAGACTATGTAAAAGAAGCCTATCTGCTGAGACAAGCGCTTTCCCTGTGCTCGGCGTTGGCTGACTATGAGGATCGTTTAGAGGCTGCTTTCTTTGAGGCATGCCGCGTATTGATACTGCGCTTGAAAAGTCAGGGAGGAAAGCACAAGCTGTCGCTGAAGGAAATCAATGAACGCATCAACGAACTGCTGAAAGAAGCGGTAAAGAGTGACGGCGTGATCAATCTCTTCTCCGACATTAAAGATGAATTTTCGCTTTTTGATCCAAAGCTGCTGGAAGAAATATCCAAGATGAAGGAAAAGAATATCGCTGTTGAGATGCTGAGAAAATTGCTTGCAGAACAGGTCGCACTTTACAAAAAAAGTAATTTGGTGAAGTCTGAGGAATTCAGCGAAATACTGCAAAAAGTAATGAACAGCTATATAAACGGACTGATCGACAATGAACAGGTTATTCAGGAGCTTTTGAAGTTGGCGGCGCTAATTCAGGCGGCAAAGCAGCAGGGCGAGGATTTGGGATTATCCGGAGAAGAACAGGCGTTCTACGACGCCTTGACACGCCCTGAAGCAATCAAAGATTTTTATAAAAACGAAGAGTTGGTCGCGCTGACAAAAGAGCTGACCGATACGCTCAGAAAAAACAAAACCATTGATTGGGAAAAGCGGGACGATGCCAGAGCCAAGATGCGCATGATGGTGAAAAAACTGCTGAAACGATACAATTATCCGCCCGAAGGAATGAATGACGCAGTACAGACCGTTCTTGCTCAATGCGAGCTGTGGACCGACAATGCAGCATAAGCGATATTCCATTAAGAAAATCGGCCATGTATAAGCGGTCAATAGTCAACGCAGCCCCTCTTGGCAGGGCAAGGTACACCCCGGCGCGAAAAAGCCTTTTCGGATACTCTGCCGTATATGAAATAACCGGCGTCAAGTACAGGAAAAGGTGAAAAAAGAAATCATGAGATCGTTTTCAGGGTTCGAAATATTGTAATGAGAAACGAAGGGCTGCCGCAAAATGACTTGCGGCAGCCCTTTCAGATATCGGTTACGGCGCTTCCTCGGACTGCGAAACGCCCGTTTCGGGATCGCTTTGGGCGCGGTAAGGCGATTTTGACATTATCGTCATCTCCACGATGAAAATGGCGATGATGATCAGGACCATTATGAAAACGAGCAGCGGCCGGCTCTGCTTCGCGCCGCATTTGGGACAGATATTGGCCGAGGCGGAGAGCTCGGCTCCGCAGACTCTGCATCTTCTCTTTTCAGGCATATAAAGCCCTCCTTCAATCAATCTTTGTCCGTTTCCGGCAGTGTTCAGTTTTGTCTGCGATCCTGCCCGGAGCGTTCATAGTAGCGTTTTTTGTCTTCGTACATCCTCGTGTCCGCGAGCCTTTCCAGCTCCTCTATGCTCGCGGACGGATCCTCCGCGTGCCTTGCGCAGCCGACGGAGAAGGATACGGAGCTCACCTCCGCGCCCGTCCAGGAGGACGCCCTGCTCCGAAGCTCGGCGAGCAGCCTCTCGCAGTCGGAGGAACGGATGATCGCCATAAACTCATCGCCGCCGGTACGGTAGATCTTCCCGCAGGATCCGAGAGCGGAAAACAGGCAGAACGCCGCGCCCTTGATGAGCTCGTCGCCTGCCGCGTGTCCGAGGCTGTCGTTGACGGATTTCAGCCCGTTGACGTCCGCGGATATCAGGGCAAGGTCGTCGTCCATGCCGTTTTCGCGTATCTCCGAAATGTCCTCCTCGTAGGAGTGGCGGTTATACATCCTTGTCAGCTCGTCCGTTCTCGAAATGCGGATGAGCTGTTCTTCTCTGCGCTTGTCGGCGTCGATATTCTGTATCGTGTAGATCACAACGTCCGGCTTTCGGTCGAACGCGCCTTTTACGCGGATATACTGCGCCCTGAACCAGCCGGTACGGCTGTTTATGAATTCGCCGGATATGCTCTTGCGGTTTACCAGCCGCAGCGGCACGGTGGTGATGTCCGTAAACCTCCAGAAATCATCCACCATATCCTCGGCGATCTGACTTCTGAGGGTCTGCGTCATATGGGTATGATCCTGCGTTTTTTCTATCGTGAGCGTCCGAAGGGTTTCCTCGCGGAGAGACGTTTCGGTGGAAGCGGTGAAATCGATGAGGTTGACATAATCATATATCTCGGCCATCGAGTCGAGGATATCGAACTGCTGCTGCATGGTCTGCTTCTGCGTCTGCGTTTCGGCGTGCTGGGCGATCATTTTGCGGTAATAGTTGTTCGTTGTCCTCCCGAGGGCGTAGCCCGCGGCGAACATGATGACCGCCTCGATGGTGCAGCCGGAAAAAATGTTGATGAAGGCCAGAAGGGGAGAGGAAAAGTCCGTGCGTATCTCCGCGTAATGCGCGGATTCCAGCCATATCCCCAGCGCCATCATGAGGTAGTTCAGTACGGAGGTGCCTATGTACGCCTTGCGGTCGCTGAAAAGCAGGCTGAGAAACGGCACGAGGAACCACGTAAGACGGATGGAGATGTGGGACGCGTTCATGTAGCACAGCAGGACGTCCACGGCGACCAGCGCAAAGACGCCCGGAACGTAGCTGTAAGGCTTCTTTTTCAGGACGAGCAGATTGCCTCCCGCGACCGCCGCCATAACGCAGGAAATGGCGGCGCAGGCCGTGTAAGTGGTCTGCTTGAACACGCCGCCCGTGATACCGAGCGCGATAGCCGGGCCGGCAAGGATACAGAACCACAGGATCTTGTTCAGAGAATGATTGACCCTGTATCGGTTTTCGCGCTGAAAGCTCTCGTAATCCAGATTTTCGGCGCCGTTCGGCAGTTCGGGCATCTTTCATCAACTCCGTTTATTTGTTTTTCGGCTTCTCCGTCGGTACGCTTCAGCCGCGGAACATTTCCCGGCTCATGTTATTGATCTGGCGGGAAATGGCCTCGTATACTCCCGGGAAAGTGCTCATGGGAAGGCCCTGGGAGCCGTTGGGTATGAAATAGAGCTTGCCGCAGGCCTCGCAGGCTTCGCGGACGCGGGCGGCAACCACCTCTTCGGTCCAGCCCTCGTAGTCCACGGTGGCGGAGTCGATGCCGCCCATGAAGCTGATCCTTCCGCCGTATTCCTTTATGAGCTCGGGGATGTTGTTGGTGTTCATAACGCCCTGCCATATGTCTATGCCCATGTCGATCATATCCGTGACAAGGGTGGCGGCGTAGGAGTCGGAGTGGTGCACTATGATCTCCACGCCGTGATCCTTGTAATAGCGGTATATCTTCATGTACGCGGGCTTGATGAACTCGCGGAACATGTCGGGAGACATAAAGGTGGAGGTCTGACTGCCCCAGTCGTCGTGATGGAACAGCGCGTCGGGCTTGACGTATCTGCACATTTCGGCGGCGTAGTCCAGCTCGAACTGAGTGATCATGTCGATGATCTCATGCATTTCGTCGGGATATTCGTAAAAGTCCATCAGGCAGCGCTGGATCTCCAGCAGATAATGGCACTGCTCGAATACGCCGGGGGCGAAAAACGGAGTGACGAACTGCTCGTTTCTGTCCACCTGCTCGGCCATGGCGATGAAGGGCTCCCATTCCTCCGCGTCGTAGACCACGCGGGGGACCTTTACGTAATCGCGCCAATGCTCTATATCCTTGATGACTATCTTTTCCGGGGTGTGTACGGGGAAGGGACCGGGAGTGCCGACCGGATAGGATTTGGTCACGCCCCAGGCGTTCACCACGTTGTGCTCGCCGAGCTTGGGGTTGGGGTTGCGGTTGCCGAAGGGCGAGCCCATGATTATGGCAAAGGGCTCGTACTGATCTACAAACCGGTCCGGATGACCGCCGCGGATCGTTTCCAAAAGGTTTTGCTTTTTGCTGAGCATCTTTTTTCTCCTTTCCGTAAGAGCGCGTTGAGCGCCGCAAGGACCGAGGTTTTCCGGAAAACGGCATACCGGCTGTGCCGGGCAGCTATGCGCGTAAGAAAAGACGGCGATAAGCGGCGCCGCATCATTATTATAAAGGCATCATAACATTTTGAACGGCGTTCGGCAATCCCGAAAGCGTATTTTTCACGTAAAGCATTATTATTCATTGCTTGAAAACGACGGGAAACGGATATATAATCAGTTTCAGACGGCGCCGGCGTCCGGACGGTCCCGCGCGGCGCAAGGGAGGGAACGACATGCCTTCATCTTCAATATGCGAATACTGCGGTTCTACTCTGCGCTCGGATCAGCAGTTCTGTCCCAACTGCGGAGCTGCCAACCCGGGTTACGTACCGGAAAAAAGCACGGGGAAAAAGAGCGCCGGCAGACCGCAAACCATCAGGGAGCTGCAGGAATTCTGCGCCGAGCGGGGGATGCCCCTGCAGAAAATGCGGTTTTTCATCGGTACGGACGAGCGCAGCCCGCAGGCATTCGGTATATACAAAGACGGCAATGAATATGTGGTATACAAAAACAAGTCCGACGGCAGCCGTTCGGAACGCTACAGAGGTCCGGACGAGGCCTTCGCGGTAAAAGAGCTTTTCGACAAGCTGACCGAGGAGCACGCAAAGCGTGCCGTGCGGCCTCAGCAGACGCGCAGCTATACCGGCGGAGGAGGAGGCGGCGGGCGTCCTCCGAAAAAGAAGATACCTATCAGACTGATCATTGCGGCCGCGGTGATACTCATCGCGCTGTCGCAGATCACGAAAAACAATAAAAACGGCTATTACCGATTTTCGGACGATCTGTTTTACCGTTACGGCTCATCGTGGTTCGTGGACGACGGCTACGGCGGCTGGAGAGAGACCGACAGCTTCCCCGTATCGGATTACGACGAATATTACGAAGGCGGCAGCTACGACGAAAGCTGGGGCTCGAGCGACTTTTCCGACTCGGAATACTGGGACGACATCGACAGCTATGATGACTCGGACTCGGACTGGGACTCGGGCTCGGACTGGGACTCGGACTGGGACGATTGGGATTACGACGACTGGGATTACTCGGACTCGGACTGGGACAGCGACTGGTAATGATACGGGGCGCGCCGCGGGAAAAACCGCGACGCGCCCTTTTTCATTATCACAGTCTGCCGATTTGACTGCTTGTTTTTTTGAAAATGCTCTTTGCGTTGAATTGAATTATTCTTTGCGTATTGAATCTTACATGTCAATCATCACTTTTCAGTCAGATTTCAACTACCAGTATTTTAAACTCTCCGTATTTTTTGCCGGGAAAATCAAGAAAGGGTTGGTATGAAAAATCATAGTCATTTAATGTGGTGATGGGGGAATTTCGTGAACCTCTGTATTCTTTTACGTTACTGAACTTCTTCACACCTGCTGCATGATGCCCGTCATTCATGTACAAACCTGAAACAGCGTTCTTTGAATTTGAAGCGTTCATTTGCCAGTACCCTTTATCGTTGGTTATCAGAATGAAAAAACCTTTGGAACATGAGTTGTTTAAGACAGACTGCTCAATGCGGCTGATATCTTTCCATGAATCATACCAGCCGTTATCTATTGCACTTTGGTCTTTTAAAATAACTGTTACCCCGGATGAAATCGGAAATGAATCCGGATTTTTAGTGTTGTTCGTCGTTTTATACTTAAATTCTACCAAGGTTCTCTCACCAGTGGTTTTATCGCTGACCAGAAGGTCGAATTCAGATTGTTTTCCATTTACAGTTGCCGGATACTCAGGATATACATCATATTTGCCATGGTTTATTTTGAGCGCAAAAGCCAACTGCAAATGAGCCTCGCTTACAAATACACAACTTTCTCTTTTCAGACTTGCAACAATTGAATCAACATCATTCTTTGTAAACATTTTTCTCCTTTCTGTTTCGCAACTCTGACGAATTCAACCCACACCCTATGTATCCGGCTTGCAGTATTTTGATCTGAACAAGGAAATAATAATGCCTTCGAAAGTTTCAGATGGTGTTATTTAATCATGAAAAACATAAAAAAAGCAACAAATCTTCTCTTAAATCGATCGTTCTCGCTTAAAAAATGCGGCCCCGCTTCACCGGATTTCAGCTTTGTTCAAAGAGGCGTCTCAAAAAAAATCAAATTCAATCCTCAGCCGCTGCGTGAAGCCCCCTTTCGCAAGGGAGCCCATTGTACGGAGGCGCTTATTTCCCCCCAAAAAAACAAAACGCGAGCCCGGCGGAGCGGGTCGCGTTTTGAGAGGAAGAGCAGCGAAGCGATACGCAGTTTTCGGGGATAGCCCAAAGGCTGTCCCCGAAAACGTAGTGAGCGAAGTTTGCTCTGACGAGAGCGAAGTTTGCTCTGACGAGAGCACAGCTTACAGTGCGCTCAGCACGTCGCCGAGCTGCATGGCGTAGGCGAGAGCTCTGCCGTAGCTGTTGCCGTTGAGCAGGAGAGGATAGTCTACCGCGTACATGCCGCCCGCGGCGTTGCCCACGGCATAGAGGCCGGGTATGTTCTTGCTGTCGGCGCCGATGACGTTGAGAGTCTTGTCCACCTGCGCTCCGCCGAACACGTCAAGCAGCACGGGACCCCATTTCAGAGCGTAATAGGGGGGCTTCTCCACGCTGGTGAGCAGGCGGGAGCGTTTGCCGAAATCGGTGTCGTCTCCGGAGGCGACGATGGCGTTGTAGCGCTCCACGGTCGCCTTCAGATTATCGAAGGGGACCTCCATCTTTTCGGCCAGCTCTTCGAGAGTGTCGGCTCGGAAAGCGGTGCCCTGCTCGATAAAGCGGTTCACGGTGCCCTCCATCTGCTCGCGGTTGAAGCTGTCTCCGACGACGCTGAGGGGCATCATGCCCTGTCCGCCGAGCTCGCTGAAGCGGTCGGCCATTTCATCGAGATACTTGCTGTCCATTACGGTGTAGGCATAATCGCCGCCGGGCTGCATCAGGCAGCGGACGGACTTGGCCTGCATCCAGGTGTCTTCGTTCATGAAACGCTTGCCGAGACGGTTGACGTGCAGGAAAAAGCCCTGATAGCCGCAGTAGCCGAGAGCGTGCAGCGTGGCCGCCCATTCGGGATTGTCGAGAGCCGCGCCGGCCCAATAGGCCATTTTCTGACCGTCGCCGGTATTGCCCTTGCGCTTGAACTGCGTGGGAGGACGCGTGCCGATGGGGCAGAAGGCCTCGAGCATTTCGGGATCGTCGCTGCAGTCGCCGGTGGCGAGGACGACGGCTTTCGTGCCGCAGTAGCGGCGATAAAGTCCGTCAGCGCATTTGGCGACGCATCCGGTGACGCGGCCTTCCGGGTTTTTCTCGAGATAAAGGCCGGCGGTGCCGCGGAGCAGCGTGCCGCCGAATTCGATGAAAGCGGTCTCGAGTATCTCGCAGGCCAGCGTGCCGCCGCCCCAGTTCTTGTATTTCTTACTGTCTCTTTTCTGGAAGATATGATGCGTGCCGGGATACTCGCTGAACATCGGGCCCTTATATGCCTCGTATACGCCCACCTCGAGGCAGTCGCCCGCAAGATCGAGCAGCCAGTGGAAGCCCTCGGCGCTGCGGTCGAGGAACAGCCACAGCAGCTCCTCCTGAATGCGGCTGCCGCTCATTTTCAGCCAGTCCGCCGCAAGCTGCTTCTTGTCTATGGTGATGCCCTTCTCGGCCATCACGCGGCTGTTTACCGCGGCGATCTGTCCCGCGAGAGCCTGGAGCTTTTCGTTCTTGTCAAGGGTTATCACCTTCAGACCGCGGTACGCGCAGCGCGCCGACGCCGCAAGGCCGCTTATGCCTCCGCCGAGCACTATGACCTCGGCGGTAACGGTTTCGGCGATATCGCTCTCTGCAACGGGGGCGGGAGGGGTCTCCCAGCTGTAACCCTTGTGCTTTGAACGGTTGGAGTAAAATTTCATTTCCAATTCCTGCTGCATGTGTTTTGCTCCTTTCAGCTTGTTTTTGATCTTATGGCTTCATTATAACGGTGAATTCAAGGATATACAAGTATTAATCGGGGCATTGAAAATGCTTCCGCAATATTTTATACTAATCCTGTCGGCCGCCGTATCCGCAGCGCAGGACGGCACGGCCGGGGGAGAGATAATATGAAAAGGATAGTTTCACTTTTTGCGGCTGCGGCGGTCTTGCTCGCCTTATGCGCCTGCGGCAGGACCGAGCGGGAGACCGACCTGAGCAGATATGACGGGGCGTGGACCAACGGGGCCGATACTCTCATACTCGATTCGGAGGAGCAGAGCTATATCCTCGACAGGCGCGGCAGAGTGGGGACCGGACATTTCGCGCTGACCGACGGAAGGGCGGGCATTTATTTCAACAGCTCGATATACTTCCTGGAGCTCGGCGAAGAAGGGCTTACGCTGACGCAGAGCGGGCAGAGCTACGTGACCGAGCGGCTCGGCGCCGCGGTTTTCAGGCCGACCGACGCCGAGGAAAGGGCCGTGCTTTCTTTTGAAGATATGGCGGGGAAATGGGAAAACGAATACGGGGAGAGTCTTGAAATAGACGCGGACAAGGGGAGCTTCGTCTTCTCCTCGGAGCAGGGAGTCACGGAGGGCGGCGCCGGGGACGACAAACAGGGAAAGGGCCCGTATCTTTTCGCGGACGGACGGTATATGTACGTGATCCCCGAGGCGGATCTGTCGGGCTTTTCGCTGCGCTGCGGCGAAGGAGAGGAAAAAGAGATAAGAGGGCGCTTCGTGAGAAAATGAGCCCGGACGGAACGCAGATACAGACAATTCCCGCATGAAACCGGGTAATCCGGATCTCATGCGGGAATTTAAATCGGCCGCAGCATAACACGGGTCATGCTGCGGCCGACGGATTTACAGACCCTTTACTCTTGCCGCGCCGTAGAAGCAGCCGGCAAAATAGGCTTCGCCGAGGTCGTTCGTCCTTACGCGGGCGGAGCCGGTGGAGGCGTGGATAAAGACGCCGTCGCCTATGTACATGCCCACGTGAGTGATATACCAGCCCGAGCCGCAGGCAAAGAAAACAAGGTCTCCGGGCAGAAGCTCGCTCTTGTCTATCTTGTCGGCGTCGTTGTACATGGCCGTGGCGGTGCGCGGAAGGGAAATGCCGCAGGAGGAATAGACGTAGCAGACGAGACCCGAGCAGTCAAAGCCGCTCTCGGGGGACTGGCCGCCGTAAACATAACCGTAACCGAGGCAGCTCTTCACGGTGCTCACCAGCCGGTCGCGGATCTCGGCACTGTCGTCACATTCGGCCGTAAGCCGGACATAGGAACTGTATACGTAGCCGACCCTCTCGTCGTACTCGACCTTGTACCATTCTCCCGATACGCCGATTATATTGACCTCGTCCCCGACAAAAAGATATGAATACACGTCGGAATCGGTGGTTGAAGGGGCGCTTCTGAAGCGCACGTAGCTGCCGGTTATCCTTCCGGTGCCGAGCCCCGGAGCACCCTCGGGCAGATATTCGAGATAATCCCCGTACATCCAGCCGTATTCTCCGTCGTAATATACGCGGCACCAGCCGTCCGCCTCGGACAGCACGAGTATTTCTTCGTCTTTCTCGGCGGAGCCGATGATGTTGACGCCCAACTCCGGAGAAGAGCGGAAATTGAGTACGTCCGCCGTTACGACGGCGGCGGACAGACACTTGTCGCCCCCTGCGTCTGCGGCAGCCGGGATATACAGTACCAGGGCAAGGGCAAGCGCCGCGGCGGCGGCCGTGATCTTCTTAAGCATTGCTGATCAAACTCCGTTCCATCAGGACAAACACGCTTCTCCCGGCGCTCTCCCGGCGTTTCCGATCCTCCGACAGCAGCGGGCAGCGGCCCGCCTGCGTTCGCCGAGGCGAAAAACACCGGAAATCATGATCCGTTTGAAGTCCGCGGCGGCTTCGGCGGAAAGCAGTCCGTCAAAACCGCGGCGTCCCGTCTGCCTGTAAAATATCAACCGTTGGCAAGGGCCCTTTCAAGCCATACGAGACCCACGTCGAGAGCCGAGTAAATACCGTCCTTCTCAGACTTTTTGACGACCCTGTCGCGGGATCTGACGTCGGGGTCGGTGAGCTGGAGCTGAACGGACACCTTTGCGGCGACGTTCAGATCCTGCACGGGCTTGCTGTCAAGTATCTGAAGCATGACGATATATTTATCGGTCATGTTTCCGAAATAGATCAGATTGTCCTTTCTTCTGAGGGGATAGCCCTTGTATTCAAGGGGGGTGGTTGAAGCGGCCATTTCATACCTCCGATCTGTAACCTATTGTAACATTTTGTCTCCGAAAAGTCAATACATTAACTGCGGCTCCGGTCAAAGAGCCGCAGTTATCAATGGAAAAGCAGGGTCATTTTTCCAGGTAGCTTTTAACCAGCTCCTGCAAAAGCTCATCGCGGTCGAGGCGGCATATAAGGGTACGCGCGTTTTTGTAGTTGGTTATATACGTGGGATCCTCGCTGAGGATATAGCCCACGAGCTGATTTACGGGATTATAGCCCTTGACAAGCAAAGCGTCATACACCGCGTGCAATATCTCGCGGGTCTCCTGCCGCTTGTCCACGATACCGAATTTGCGGGTGAATTCATCCATTGTTCATCCAACCTTTACGCAGCAATTACAGCCGATGCACACCTGTCAGTTATAATATGATAACATTTTTTTTCCGCGCTGTAAAGAGTATTATTCCCTTCTATATCAGCGTATTTTTGCGCCGAGATCGCGTTCGAGCGCGGCGAGCACGGCGTTCATCTCCGGCTCGATATCGCCGTCGGAAAGGCTCCTGTCGTCGGAGCGGAAGCTGAGAGAGAAGGCCACGCTCTTCCTGCCGGGGGGGATGGGAGCGCCGGTGTATACGTCGAAGAATTTTATGTCTCTGAGGAGCGGGCCCGCGCCCTCCCGGATGCACTGCTCAAGACGGCCGACGGTGATATCGGCGGAGCAGACCACGGCAAGATCGCGCAGAACGGCGGGGAAGCGGGGCAGGGGCACGTATGAGGGCTCGTCTCCGCGGCAGGCGAACAGCGCGTCGAAATCCAGCTCGGCGGCGTACACTCTGTCGTTTATGCCGTAATTCTTCGCCACGGAGGGGTGTATCTCGCCGAAGACGCCGAGCAGCGTGCCGCCGAGACGTACCGCGGCGCAGCGGCCGGGATGATAGGCAAAATGCCCGCTTTCCGCTTCAAATACGGCCCCGCGGATGCGGAAGAGGCCGAGGATGGCCTCTACGCCGCCTTTGAGAGCGTAGAAATCCATGCCGTCCCCGTAAGCGCCCAGGGCGAGCGTGTTGCGTTCGAGGGCCAGCTCGCCCTCGCCCGGCAGATAGATCTTGCCGAGATCGAAGAGGCGGACGTTCTGACTGCGGTAGCTGTAATTCCTTGCCAGACTCTGCATGACCGAGGGCAGCATGAGAGTGCGCATGACGGAGCTGTCCTCGCCGAGGGGGTTTTGTATGGTGAAGGAGCGGCGCAGCGGATGATCGGCCGGCATGCCGCACAGATCGTAATCCGACTGTCCCATGAAGGAATAGGTCAGTATCTCGCTGTAGCCCATATCGCGGCACAGCGCGCGCACGGAACGCTCGGCCTGCTGAGCGGCGGTAAGGCCGCCTTCGGCCGCGCTGCCGCTGAATACGCTGGGCTCTATGGTATCGTATCCGTAAAATCTCGCCACTTCCTCGGCCACGTCGCTGTAATGGACCACGTCGCCTCTCCATGAGGGGACGGTCATCATATCGCCTTCAAACGTGAAGCCGAGATCCTCCATGACCTTTATCATGAACTGCTTGTCTATATCGGCGCCGAGCAGACGGTTTATCTTGTCCGGCTCCAGAAGCAGCCTTGTGGGGGCGCTGTCGGAGGCGATCACGTCTATAAGTCCGTCCACTACCTCGCCCGCGCCGAGCATCTCCACGAGCTGGCAGGCGCGCTGCACCGCGGGTATGGTGCCGAGAGGATCGAGGCCCTTTTCAAAGCGCGAGGACGACTCGGTGCGCATGCCGAGAGCGATGGCGGTCTTGCGTATGCTCGTGCCGTTGAAGTTGGCGGACTCAAAGACCACGGTAGAGGTATCGCCGCTTATCTCGCTGTTGGCGCCGCCCATTACGCCCGCGAGGGCGATGGGTTTTTCCGCGTCGGCTATCACCAGCATCCCGCCGCGCAGCTCATGGGTGTTTCCGTCCAGCGTGGCGACTTCTTCCCCGTCACCGGCGGTGCGCACGACGATGCGCCCGCCGCTTATGCAGCGGTAGTCGAAGGAATGCATGGGCTGGCCGTATTCGAGCATTACGTAGTTCGTGATATCGACGATGTTGTTTATGGGCCTGACCCCGCAGGCGCGCAGCCTGCGCCGCAGCCACTCGGGGGAGGGGGCTATCTTCACGTTTCTGACGACGCGGGCGGTATAGCGCGGGCACAGGTCGGCCGCGAGGATGTCCACGTCGAGATAGTCCGATATACTGCCGCCGCTGCCCTTTACCGCGGGCTCGGGCAGAGACAGGGGCGTGCCGAAGGTGACGGCGCTTTCCCGCGCGAGACCGCGCATGCTCAGACAGTCGGGGCGGTTGTTGGTTATCTCGAAATCCACGACCGTGTCGTCATAGCCGACGACCGTGCGTATGTCCTGGCCGACGCTGCACGGCTCCCGGATGATGAATATGCCGTCGGCGACGGCGTAGGGATAGTCGTTCACCGTCAGGCCGAGCTCTCCGAGAGAGCAGAGCATGCCCTCGCTGGGCAGCCCGCGCAGGGTGCCCTTTTCTATCTTCACGCCTCCGGGAAGAGTGGAGCCGTCAAGAGCGGCGGGGACGAGGTCGCCCTCGGAAACGTTCTGCGCGCCGGTGATTATCTGCACGGGAGCGTCCCTGCCGACGTCCACCCGGCAGACCCAGAGATGATCGCTGTCGGGGTGCCGCTCCATATGCGTTACGCGGCCCACGACCACATTGCTTATCTCCGCGCCGAGGACCTCGCAGCCCTCGACCTTGGAGCCGGATATGGTCATGCGGTCGCAGTATTCCTTGTCGGATACTTTTATTTCGGTGAACTCGTTGAGCCAATTTCTCGAAAGCTTCATTTCCGCACCCCCGTTAATTGAACTGCGACAGGAAGCGTATGTCGTTTTCAAACAGCAAACGCAGGTCGCTGATGTTGAAGCGGCGCATGGCGAGGCGCTCGAGGCCCACGCCGAAGGCGAAGCCGCTGTATTCGTCCGGATCTATGCCGCAGCCGGACAGGACGCGCGGATGCACCATGCCGGCGCCGAGCACTTCTATCCAGCCTTCGCCCTTGCAGACGCGGCAGCCCTCTCCGTGGCATTCGAAGCACTGCACGTCCACCTCGCAGGAGGGCTCGGTAAAGGGAAAATGATGCGGGCGGAAGCGGGTCTTCGCGTCGTCGCCGTACAGGCGGCGCACCAGAGTGTTGAGAGTGCCCTTGAGGTCGCCCATCGTGATGCCCTTGTCCACCACCAGACCTTCCATCTGGTGGAACATGGGCGAATGGGTGGCGTCGACCTCGTCCTTGCGGTAAACGCGGCCGGGAGAGATTATGCGTATCGGCGGGCGGGTGCTTTCCATGACGTGCAGCTGCACGGGGCTGGTCTGAGTGCGGAGCAGCACGCGGTCGTCATCCGTGAAATAGAAGGTGTCCTGCCTGTCGCGGGCGGGATGCCCCTCCCCGGTGTTGAGCCGGGTGAAATTATATTCGGCAAGCTCTATCTCCGGGCCTTCGGCGACGCTGAAGCCCATCCCCGTGAAAATATCGACGCATTCGTCCCATACTATGCGCAGCGGATGCCTCGCGCCTACGGCGAAGGCTCTGCCCGGTATGGTCACGTCCAGCGCCTCGTCGCGAAGGCGGCGCTCGAGCAGGGCGCTGTGCAGGGCGGCGTTCTTCTCGGCCAGGGTTTTCTCGATCCCGGCGCGGATCTCGTTCGCGAGCTGGCCTATAACGGGGCGCTCCTCGCTGCTGAGGCTGCCGAGCTGCTTGAGCACGGCGGAAAGCTCGCCTTTTTTGCCGAGATACTTTACCCGCAGACCCTCGAGCGCCTCGGGGTTCGCGGCTGCTGCGATCGCTTCCTTCGACTGTCTCGCGATCTCTTCAAGCTTGTTTTTCATCTTTACCTCCGGAAAAAATCATGAATGCCGCGCCTGTGCGGGCAAAACAAAAAGCCCTCCGCCGCCTATGGGACGGAAAGCTCCGCGGTACCACCCATATTCGGAGTGACGCCACTCCGCACTTGTCGGGAGAACGCTCTCCCATGGCCGATAACGGGGCCGGCCGTCGGCGATTGACCGCAGCTCACGGGCGAACCAAGCGCGGGGCGAACGGACCTTCACAGCAAAACGGTCTTCTCTGAGAACGCCGCGCAGCGCTATTTTCCCGATCATCGCAATTTTGATAAGTATACCACCCGGCATTTTATATTGCAATATCATTTTTTTCGCACTATAATAATTCAATGACGGAACGACGGAAACGGAGGTGCGGATTGAGAGCGAACGGAGATTTATTCGTGGAGCAGATCGTGCGGCGCAGGCGCCCGGGAGGAGAAACGCTTTTCCGTGCCGGATGCATACTTGCCGGCGCGGTCCTCGCCGTGCTTGCCTTTTTTCTGCTCGGCGCTTTTTTCCCGCTTGCAATGGCGGTGATCGCGCTGGGCGAGTATTTCTGCTTCATATACGCCGTGAAGGAATTCGAGTATTCCTTTTTTGACGGAGAACTGACGGTAGAGCAGATAAGAGGAAAAAGAAAACGCAAAAGACTCTTTTCCTGCTCCTGCCGGGAAATAAGCCGAATGGCTCCCGTGTCCGCGGCAGGCGCGGAACGGGCGGGCTTTGCCTCGGTGCTCGACGTATCGGCAGCCGCCGGGGATAAGGACCGCTGGTTCTTCACCGCGGAGGGCCCGAAGGGGAAGACCCTGGTATATATCAGCCCCAACGGGCGGCTGCTGGACGCTTTCAGGGAATACCTCGGAAGAAAGATGGAGTACTGAAAGACCGCCGCGCGGCATATGATTTCCGCAGATGAACAAAGCGCAATAAGAACGACGGAGATCATACTGTGAAATATGCTGCTGCGGCGCTTGTCCTCGCCCTGCTGCTGACGGGCTGCGCCGGGACGGGAAAAAACGAAAGCGAAGAAATGCTCGACATACGCGCGAGGTACCTGGCCGAGGGAGAAATGACGCTCAGCGCCGAGCTGACGGCCGATTACGGAGAGAGGGTATACGTTTATTCCCTGCGCTATACCGGCGGAGCCGAAGCGGGGACGATGGACGTGTACGAGCCCCGGTGCATAAGCGGCGTAAGAGCGGCGTATGAGGACGGGAGAGTGACGCTGATATGCCAGGACGCCGTCATAGATACGGGGGAGCTGATCTTCGGCATGTGCCCGCTGGAGGCGTTCCCGTTCATGATAAGCGCATGGCGGAACGGCAGCATAACCGACTGCCGGAGAGAGAGGCTTGACGGAACGGACTGCATCGCCGCGGACATCGACATGGACAAATGGCAGAGCGGAGCGAAGTGCAGGGTGTGGTTCGCCCGGGAAACGCAGCAGCCGCTGCTGTCGGAGATCTACGACTGCGGACGCTGCGTGATGCGCTGCAGATTTGCTCCCGACGCGCCCGCGGAAAACTGACCGCGGCAGATATCCGGATTTATCGGTATAATACCCGGCATCCCGTGGAAGAATTATAGTGCCTGTACAAAGGCGCTAAACTTCCGACGGAGATGAAGACGAATGACAAGCGGAGTAAGACGCGGGGATATCTACTATGCCGATCTCAGCCCCGTGGTGGGCAGCGAGCAGGGAGGAATGAGGCCGGTACTTATCGTGCAGAACGACGTGGGCAACCGCTACAGCCCCACGGTCATCGCGGCGGCCATAACCTCTCAGGTCAACAAGGCGCGCCTGCCGACCCATATCGAGCTCGGCGCGCAGAGCTACGGACTGACGAAAAACTCGGTGGTCCTGCTCGAACAGATACGTACCATAGACAAACAGAGACTGCGCGAGCGCATGGGCAAGCTCGACAATACGCTCATGAACAGGGTGGACAACGCCATTGCCGTGAGCTTCGGGCTGACCGGGCAGTAAGCAGGACGGCAACGGGAGAAGATATGAATAAGAAAAAAATATTATCGGTTTGCATACCGGCGGCGCTCATCGCGGCCGCGGCGATCATCGGCGCCGCGGCCGCCGGCGCCGAGCCCGGGGGACAGGACGACCCGCTCGTCACCCTGAGCTACATAAAGGACGTTTTTACCGGCGAGGTGCTGGACGAAGCGAACAGGATCGCGGACAGCGAGACCGAAGCGTTCTATGCCGCCTTCGGCGAGAGACTGACGCAGGTTGAGGAGCAGCTCGGCGACGGCGCGGAGCTTGCCCGGCGCAGCACGTATCAGCTGGTGGTGCTGTCCGACGGCCAGAGGATGGTGTGCTCCCGAGGCACCGAGCTGATGCTGCGCATAGGCAGGGCCTTCGTCAGCGCCGACGACATCCCCGGCCTTGTGGACACGAGCACCGCCGCCAATCTCAACGACGGCGGAGAGCTGGAGGAAAACCACATGTATATGGTGACCATCGAGGGCAACGGCATCAAAGCCTCGGGCACGGTCAAGCTGATCGCGCGCGGAGAATGGGAGATCAAATAAGACCCCTGTGAGTGAAAAAATGCCGGACATTTCCGGAAGCTACGTCATATCCGACGCGGGGAAGGCCGCGGGAATGCTCGAAGTGAGCAGGGAGGGCATGTTTTACCGTTTTCGGGCCGTATGCCCGGACTGCGGCGAGGGCCCGGTGCGGCTGTATATATCCTCGGCGGGCAGGGAAGCGCCGATAGGTCTGCTCAGCCCCGAAAGCGGAGGCTGGAGGCTCGAAAGAAGCTATTCGCTTTCGGCTCTGCGAAATATGGGAGTAGGGGAGATAGAAGCGTGCCGGCTGCTGCGGGGAACGCGCGTCTGGCGCGGGGAAGCGCGGCCCGACGCGCTATTCGGGGACCGCGAGCTTAAAGAGATATTCGCCGGCGTGAGCGGGGCGATGAGCGCCCGGGCGGGGGAAGAACTGCTGCTGGCGGTGCCCTCCCGCAGCGGCGAGCCCTTCGGGGCGATGCCGCTGTTCTGTCTGGGTGAGCCCTCGGAGATAGACGGAAGGCCGTACGTGGTCTTCCGCTTCCGCGGCGGAAGGCCGGCGCGGTGAAAAGCAGAATAAGGTCTGTCCGCGTTTTGAGGACAGACCTTTTTGATTTGCCCGACGGCGCGGGCACGCTCAGCTTTCCATCTGCTTGGCCAGAAAGCCGGCCACGGTGCCGGCAAGCTTGTTTTCGGTCTCGCCGGGAAGACGGCTGTCGTCGGTGGTGAGAAACACCACGCAGCCCATCACGTCGCCCTCGGTGACTATCGGGGCGGCTATCGCCACGCTGTAGTTCTCCGCGCCGTCCGCCACGGGGACGGCCTTGTCGCCGCCGCGGCGCTGATAGATCTGCCTGCCCTCCATGATCTGCTCCAGCTCCGGACTTATGCGCCTTTCGAGCAGCTCCCGCTTCGGCGCGCCGAAAACGCTGATGATGCTGTCGCGGTCGGTCACGGCGGTGATGCCGTTGGTAGTTTTATGCATGGTCTCGCATATCTGCGAGGAAAAATCGCTCAGCTCGCCCATGGGCGAATATTTCTTGAATATGACCTCTCCGTCTTTTTCGGTAAATATTTCCAGCGGGTCGCCCTCGCGTATGCGCATGGTGCGGCGTATCTCCTTGGGAATGACCACTCTGCCGAGGTCGTCTATGCGCCGAACTATTCCTGTCGCTCTCATATCGGTAAAACTCCTTTGTCGAACAAAATGGACTGCCTTTAGTCTTTGGAAGGCGGTCCATTTTATTCAAAAGAGAGGATTGGAAGATTTTGCGGGGAAAGGCGACGTGCCGAGCGGCGGTGAGCATGAAAAACGGTTTGAACACGCTGCCTGCCGGGGGGAAATCAATAAAAATGTGATATAACGCACCAAATTATAAATAATTGTGTGATGATGTTGCACTGCTCCCGTCTGCTATGCTGATTTCGCCCTGCGGTTTTGTCATGCCCGACATGACGAAACGAAATCGCTGCCGGTATGCCGGGCGGCCGCGCCCAAAGGCAGTTTTTTCGATTCCCAAAGGCAGATTTTTTTGATTTATTGTAGAAAACAAACGGAACAGTTGATATAATGATAAACTAAGCAGACGTAACCTATACGAACCCGGTTTTGACGGGCAGCTTTCCGCCTGCACTTCGTTAAAATACTCGACCATCCACAGAGGATGCTCTGCGTTTTTGCCTCGCGCAGA
>JAEEGI010010196.1_pt1 | contig 20434 bp, 17 predicted proteins | sample 8958751 | NCBI WGS metagenome assembly JAEEGI01 (sample SAMN16246545, study PRJNA631951) | gut metagenome | biome: gut microbiome; feature: rumen; material: KS-attached | host: Bos | place: Iran: Karaj | collected 2018-10 | reverse complement strand
AAGCATGATTGCGTCATCTAGGCAAAAGCACGACCAAAAGATATGATGACAGAGAGTTTTATGGACGAAGTGAAGGCCGTGCGCCCGACACTGCTGAGTGTTGCCAGGGGAATCCTGGGCAGCGACGAGGAGGCAGAGGACGTGGTGCAGGATGCCATGCTCCGTCTGTGGCAACTACGCGACGAGCCAATATGTAATGTCCGTGGGTTCGCCAGGGTGGTCGTTCGCAACCTGTCTCTAAGCAAAGTCAGGCAGAGACGAGTGACGGTGGATATTGCCCGTGCTGACATCGCTAATGATAACGAGTCAGAATCGGCAAGAAACGAGCAGATTGACCGGATGATGGAACTTGTCGACGCCCTCCCTACCATGCAACAGACCGTGCTCCGCATGCGACACATGCAGGAAATGACAATGGCCGACATCGCAAGCCTCATCGGAACCAGCGAGGCTGCCGTCAGGCAGTCGCTTAGCAGGGCACGGAGAAGCATCATCGAACAATTTAAATCTGAATCAAAATGAACGAGACCTACATACGACAGTTGATGGAGCGCTTCCTTAATGCGGAAACCACATTGGAGGAAGAACAGACACTTTACAACTATTTCCAAAAAAAGGACATCGCCGATGACCTGAAGCCTTATCGTGAGGCGTTCCAAAGTTTCTCCGCTGTGAGCGGCATGGAAAAAGACACAGCCAAAACTCATACGCCGGTATGGGTTGTCCTCCTGCGGACAGTCACGACAATGGCTGCTGTCTTTCTGGTCGGTCTGTTCTTCGCTGTACGCGGCGGCAGTTCAGAAGTGCCGCAACAGACAATGGCAACCAACCAAACAGAACATACACCCGACTTCTGCGAGGGGAGTACACCCCGGGAACTATATGTGTGCTACTTGGAGCGGAAAAGGGAACAATCGAAAACCTATCGTTCACTAAAACGGATGATTTATGAAAACCAACAGTAAAACCATAGCCGTGATGATGCTGGTGCTCTTCATGGCATCGTGCAACAACAAAGACTCCCGCATGCTGACCGTCATCAACGAGGACGGAACCTGCATCCGCGAATACGCTTTCCACACATCAGAAAAGAATCTGATGATTCCGCTGGAAGAGGAATTCGACAGCCTCATCGACAAGCACTGGGAACTTACATGGTCGGTCATCGGTAGCGACTCCCTGCGACATCCCGTACCCATGACTCAGACTCAGGTTGATAGCCTTCAAGGGAAGAATCCCGACAGCCATCTTTCCGATAGTGTGATGGTACATGTCAAGAAACAGTTCTCGACGGTGCAGGACATGAGCGACCACCTGCTTATGGCAGAGGGCTTCAAGGCCAATAGCAAGTTGGAGAAGGTCTTCAAGTGGTTCTATACCGACTATACCTTCACTGAGACGTTCGTCTACGACGGCCCGTCCGTCTTCCCCATCCCCATCAGTCGCTTCCTCAGTGCCGATTCTGCCTCATACTGGTTTACCGGTCATCCAGACCTGACTCGAAACTGTAGTGGGCAGGAAAAGAAAGAGGTATTGGACAAGATGGAGGTGAAGGTCAACCAATGGCTCAATGCCAACTGGTTTGCTGAGATATGCAAGATTGTTGCCGACAACTACGACATGGTGAAGAATCCGCCCGTCAGCAAGGAGGCATTCGTCAGTCAATGTGATGAGTTGGCCATGCATCCCGATGTACTCAATGACACGGATGAGAAGGTAGACGACTTCAAAAAGGTGCTCGACAATCATTTTCATTCAGATGCCTACACCTCCTCGATACTCAAGTCCGACTCTTTGGAGGATGACAGTGGGCGCTATGGTACATTTCTGGCATTCAACACCAACTACGACCTCGTCATGCCTGGAAGAGTTACGGATGCAGGTTTGGGTGAATATGATGGACATGTCATCCACTACCGCGTCTCTGGTGAACGTACCATTCCCGATGATTACAAGTACAGCATCAGGGCTACCTCACGTGTCACCAACATCTGGGCATTCATCGTCACCTTCCTTGTCATTGCCCTGGCCATCGGCAGTTTTTTCATCCGGCGACGCATCGCGTCCGCATAAATGACCGCCATCCTTAGGCGTGGGCATAGCCATTGGGGTTTGTTGCCCGCCATGCTGTAAAAATGGCGAAATAATGAGGGAGTAATTGGGGGAGTAATGAGGGAGTAAAAGATTACACCCTATCTATTCTTTGTTGTCGGTAAGGTTTTGCATGACCACGGCGCAGGAGGCGTCGCCGGTAACCGACATCACGGTTCTTCCCATGTCGATGATGCGGTCGATGCCGGCTGCCACTGCCACACACTCCACGGGAATCTGTGCCGATGCAAAAACCATGGCCATCAATGCCAGCGACCCGCCGGGGATGCCTGGTGTGCCAATAGAGGCTACTGTAGAGGCAAAGGCGATGGCGAGATACTGGTTGAAGGAGAGGTCGATGCCGCAGCAGGTAGCCATGAACACCGATGCCACGCCGAGATAGATGGCTACGCCGTCCATGTTGATGGTGGCACCGAGAGAGAGAACAAAACTCCCGATGTCTTTCTTCACGCCTAGTTTTTTCGTACATTCCATGGAATAGGGTAGGGTGGCGACAGAGGAGTCGCTCGAGAAGGCGAAGAGCATGGCGGGCTGCATCTCTTTGAGGAACTTCAGCGGCGACTGTCGGCCGAAGAAGTAGACCAAAGGCGAATACACGCAGAGGGTGTGGGTGATGAAACAGGCATAGGCAAGCACCACGAGGGCGGCATACGACCCCAGCACGCTTGGTCCGTTTTCCACCACTACGGGTGTGAGCATGCAGAATACGCCTAAGGGTGCTATCGCCATGATATAGTGGAGTACTTTCCCCACCACCTCGTTCATGCTGAGTGCCAGTTCCCTTGCCGGTGCTCCTTTCTCGCCCACATGCACCATGGCCACGCCGAAGAAGATGGCGATGACGATGACCTGAATCATCGTCATGTTGCTCAGCGGATTCAGGAAATTGTCGGGGAACATATTCACGATTTGGTCCATAAAAGAGATGCTGGCCACTTCCGTCTCGCTTGCCGAGGCGGCTGCTGAGGTCAGGTCGATGGTGGGGAGCCATCCCCTGACGAGTGTCGACAGGCCCAGTCCGAGGGTGACGGCGATGACCGTAGTGAACATGAAATAGAGCACGGCCCTCAGTCCCAATCTCCCCAGTTTCTTCATGTCGTTCATCGAAAGGATGCCCGCGATGATAGAGAGCAGCACCAATGGCACCACGATGAACTTCAGCAGGTTGAGGAAGATAGTGCCGAAGGGTTTGATATAGTGGTTCACAAAATCGGCGTGGTCATTCAGCAGCACACCGGCAATGATGGCGAGCACCAATGCTATGACAATTTGTGTGGTCAGCGAAAACCGTATCTTTTTCATCACATTTCAATTTAAACTCGTTCTTTTCATAATTTACATATTGATATACTTCACTGGATTCTGGCTCCTGCCATAGAAGGATGTGACTGACAACCGTATATTTTTCCAAAGTGCTTGTATCCAGGGCATTGATATACTTGACATTCTCATCCAAGGGATTGCACGAAGAATAATAGTGCAAACTTTATTCCTGCTCTGAATTGTGGTTATTATCAGGCTCTGCCGCCATTCCATACTGTCGCTGTTGCATATCTATGATGTTTGCAGTTGATTTTTTGGCGGCTTCACGTACCATAGGTGTATAATCTGCAATGATACGTTGCCAGTCAATGATACGCATGTCTGGATAGCGTTCGCCATAAACTTCCATCACTTCACGCTGTAGTTCGTAATCTGAAATGTCCGCATTCATGACAAGTCGATTGTAAACAAGATTACGTACTTCGCGGTCATCCTCGACATTAACCAACTTGCGCTCGTAGACGTTATTATCGTCGTCAGCCCATTTGTTACATTGCGCCATCACCGTTTCCAAAGCCTTTTCCTGTCCTTCTGGCGGGTACTTGTATTTCTTCAGTAACCGTTTCACCAGTACGCGCATCTTGGCTCGTGCCGACTCCTTGCGGTTCCAGTCAATGGTGCGGTTGCGGCGGAGTTGTTCTGTCAGTTCACGGGTGAGGGCCACAAACTGCTCATCAGTGTAAGCCTCGCGTATTCCTTCTGGGGAACTGAGCGCATCATAGAAAGCCTTTTCCTCCACGGTCAGTCCGAGTTTGTTGCTTTCCTCCTCATTCTGTTTGATTTCCTCAGCCATCTTCAGAAGTTCTTCGATGACCTCCTCATTGGTAAGCATTCCCTTCAGATAGTTGGAGAGTGCCATGTTCAGTAAGTCGGAGAATTTCTTGCTCTGCACCACATTGGTTCGCTCGAAAGTGTGGATGCGTTCCTTCAACAAGCGTTCCAACAATTTCACAGCAAGATTTTTCTCTTTCATCTTCTGTATTTCTTTTTGGAATGCTTCCTCAAAGAGTGAGAAGTTTGCACCTTCTGACTTGAAGAGGTTGATGACTCCATGGCTCTGTATGCTTTGCTCCAACAGATGGCTAATGCGCTCGTTGATGTCCTGTTTGGTAATTTTCCCTTTCTGGGCTAGTCGGGACAATAATACACGTACGGCATCCATGAAAGCCACCTCTTGTTTCTCCTGTGGTTCTACCAATGAGCGGCATAGAGTCAGTGCATTATGAAGCAGTTGACTTTCCTTCATAAAGTTCTTCATCTGTTCCGCACGCTGTGGAGCCAGCATGAAGTTGACACCACCTTTTATTATCTGTGCTCTCTCCGGATCTGTGCCAGCATAGAAACCGCTATAGTCAAAACCGTAGAGCAAGTCGCGGCATATCTCCAGTTTCTCTTGGAACTTCACTCGTGCCGTCTTGTTGATGTCCGGGTCGCCGAACTGCTGACGGTCGCGCTGCGTGTAGTCTTGCATAGCCTGTTTCAATGCTCCGGCTATGCCCACATAATCGACAATCAGACCACCCTCTTTCTCTGGGAACACACGGTTCACACGGGCGATGGCCTGCATCAGGTTATGTCCCTTCATAGGTTTATAGACATACATCGTTGCCAGCGAAGGCACATCAAAGCCTGTCAGCCACATATCCACCACAATGGCAATCTTCATGGGCGAATTGTCCTCTTTGAACAAGGCTGCATACTCCTTGTTCATCTTGGGCTGTATCACATCGTGCCATTCCTCCTTGTCGGTATTGGCAGCACTGGCCACCACATGAACTTTCTCCGTCCATTCAGGGCGAAGTTCAAGCATCTTGCGATATATCTTGACCGCTGCATCCTTGTTATAGGCCACAATCATAGCCTTGCCCGTCAACTCCTGTTGGCGGTTCTTCTCATAGTGCTCAATGATGTCGCGGCAAAGGCTGTCGATAGTATCCGGATGACAGAGTATCTGCTTGATGCCGCTGTTATCTTGTTGTGCCTTGTTGATTTGTTCTTCGGTAGCACCTTCTTCAGCCAGTCGGTCAAACTCATCATCCAGTTTCTTCAATACATCCTCGTCCAACTTCAGATTGACCACACGACTCTCGTAATAGACAGGACGTGTGGCACCATCCTCAACGGCCTGTGTCATGTCATACACATCGATGTAGTCGCCGAACACCTCCTTGGTGTCACGGTCGGCTTCACTGATGGGCGTACCAGTAAAGCCGATGAACGATGCATGAGGGAGCGCCTCACGCATCAGCAGCGCATAGCCTTTCTTCATGCGCTCGGCTTTTACGTCCCAATGCTCATCACCATATTGTGAGCGGTGGGCCTCGTCGGTGATGACGATGATGTTTTCACGCTCCGACAACAAGCCAGTTCCTTCCTCGAATTTTTGAATTGTGGTAAAGATGATACCTCCCGTCTGTAGGTCTTTCAGCTTGCGTACCAGGTCCTCGCGTCCGGCAGTCTTGGTGAGTTTTCCTTTCTCGTTCAGGTCGAAGCCTACGCGTTGCGGTTCCTGACGCAGGAATTTCTGGCATCCCGCAAACTGCTCATACAGTTGCTGGTCGAGGTCGTTGCGGTCGGTCACCACAACGATGGTACATTGCGGGAACTGTTGTATCAGCCTATGCACATAGAACACCATCGACAACGACTTGCCGCTGCCTTGTGTGTGCCAGAACACACCAATCTTGCCATTGCCCCCAATCGCCTTGTGCGTTTTGGCCACAGCCTTGTTCACGGCAAAGTATTGGTGATAGGCAGCCATAATCTTTGCCGTGCGTCCGTCCTTGTGGTCGAAGCACAGGAAGTTTTGCAGTATATCAATCAACCTCTCCCTGCGGAAGATACCTTCAAAGAACGTTTCATAGTCAATGATCTCTGACGATTCCGTCTTACCATCTCTCGACTTCCATTCCATATAGCGGTTCTGCTTGGCAGTGAGTGTTCCGGCCTTGGTGGTCAGCATGTCGCTGGTCACGGAGAAGGCGTTATAGACAAACAGCGAGGGACATTTCTGCTGATACTGCTTGATTTGCAGATAGGCATCGTCTTCCTCCACATTATCGTTGGCTGGCGATTTCAGTTCAATCACCACCAACGGAAGACCATTCACAAAGACAACAATGTCGCAGCGTATCTTCTCTTTCTCCACGACGCGCCACTGGTTGCACACCTTGAACAGGTTCAGCGAGGGATGTTCGAAGTCAACAAGCCTGACCAAAGCCGTTTGGTTACGTCCATCGGCCACATACTTCACCTCCACACCGTTTTGCAGGTAGTCCATCATCTGCTCATTGCGCTGCTCCAGCGTTCCCTCATTCACGTGGGTCACGATGCGGTAAGCCTCTGTCAGCACTGTTTGTCCGTATTTGCAATGCGGACCGCTCATCTTCGGGTTCAGCTTGCGCAATGATTGTTGAAGGTCAGACACATACCACGGTTCGCGGAAGTCTCGCTCCACGTCGTAGCCGCATTCGTACTGGTAGCCCATTCGCTTGAATAGGTCTATCAGCGTTTGCTCATAGCTGTTTTCGTTGTATGCTACCATAATCGTACCAATTTAATCTTCTTGCTCGTAATAATAAGAATAGTCGATGCCTTTCATAAAAGTCTCGCGGTCGTCAATCTTGTCTGTAAGTGCTTGATGTAGCAACGCTCGTATCTTGCTGCCGTCCTTCTCGCTTTCTATCATGGCATTGAGATAGTCGCGTTTGCCTATCTTACTCCAATCGATACAGAGTCCAAGTCTTTTCTTCAGCATCAGGTCAAGCCAGATGCGTGTCGAACGACCATTGCCTTCCATAAATGGATGGGCCATGTTCATTTCTATATACTTGTCAACAATCTCATCGAATGTGCCTTCTGGCATTTCCTCTACAGTTTGCAGATATTGGTGCAGGTGCTCGGCCAGGCAGAAAAGAGTGTTCCCTTTCGAAATCGTCTTGGTGCGTATCTTACCTGCAAAGTCATATAGCCCGCCAAACAAGAAGGCATGTATTTGTTGTAGGCTCTTCACCGTCCCTGGTTTCATGTCGTCGAGCAGTCCGCTCTCCAAGAGTGTATAGGCCTTTTTCTTGCTCTGCCCGTCTATAGTGTTGTCGCTATATACGAACCAGTCGAGGAAATCTGCCGTTTTCTTGCTTGGAATCACCCTTACCAACTGGATGATATCGTCCTGAGCAAAACAATCAGTAGCATATTGCTTACCATCGGTAGCTGTCATCTTCAGTTGACTACAACGTGTAGTCAACTCGTTACCCGCTTTCTTCAGTCTGGTTTTCAATACGCTCCAATACTTTCTTGGACTCGGACTATCCGTAATAGCGCCAACAATATCCACAATAGAGAACCACCATAGGGATTTCTCTTCGTCCCATACGGCCCGCACTTCGCGGTCATTGAAAAACCTTATCGACTTCTTGCTCATGACTGATTCTTTTTGTTACACCTTTTTTACATTATAACGTCACATCCCCCACTCTTAATTCGCCCGACATCAAGTGTGGAAGGAGGGTGTCACGGAGAGAGGCAAGACGACGAGACTCTTTCATGTTTGAGATAATTTGATTATGCAAAGGTCTCATTATCGAATCGATAGTAGCCATATTGATTTCATCTGGCACGATAACCTTGGCTTTGTCAAGCTCCCCTCTCTTAATATGTCCCATGGTGACAGCTTTATCCTTTGCGATATGAATAAAGTTATCAAGATGGTGCTTTGTCCATAGATATACAAACCATTCTGGATAATCTTTTGGTTCTACAACGAATAGATGCTGATTTAGGCCGCATTTACCACCACACCATACTTTAACCATAAGCGTGCCAGACCATGAGAAGATAATGTCTCCATCGTCAATTATGTATTTCTCACCGATTAAGGACGGCGAGCACAATTCAGAACTATCGTCAGTTCGACCTTGCCCAAGTTCCTTTATTTTCAGGACTGGTAGGCCAGATTCTCCGTCCATCGGACGATATTTCTGCATTGCCAGACCATTGATGTAATCTGCAATGCCTGACAAGGATACAACCTCCCATTTTTTGGGAATAGAACCTAATTCAGATTCACCAAATTCTCCACCAGCAAATGGTTCAAAGTCTATGAACCATGCCTTAAACAGTGCTTGTGTCTGCTTCTCTAAATTATCGTTTTCAAGTGAAGTCAAAAGCCATATTAGCATGACTTCAAAGAAAGTTAAGAAGAAATTATCGTTTATCCGCCTGTTGTTTTCGATTTTATCATCAAATGAGGATAGTATATTTGCGATTTGTTCTTGTTCTTGTAATGATGGGAGTGGAATATCAAAGTCTTTGATAATTTGGGCGTTTAAGTTTTGTTGAGCACCACCATTCGCAAGAGAAGCCAATTCAACAAACTTATAGCGAAGGAAATAATAAACAAAGCGATAATCGGCAAGTAAGGGATTGATGGTTAAATTGCAGCAAGCCTGATTCGTCGTAAGTGGAATTTTTGCTATAGCTGTTTTGCCAGCGGTTGCACCATACATTGCGACAACCACAGAGTTTACGTCAATCCATTTAGCAGAAGAATTGTTAAGGCCCTCTTCTGTAATAAATTTCTCGGTCTCATAAATTCTATTGAAATCAATTTCCTTTGTGTTCAACCAAGGAATGTTTCCTCCATAGTATTCTGCATGTTTGCTTGATGGAGTCCCACCACTGCAAACCTTGCTGCAAATATCTTCTATTTTATATTCTTTCCACTCTTCCATAACTCAACGAATAATAAAGCCAACAACACCAATTATTATAGAACAAATTCCTATTACACCAGCAACAATTATCGAAATCCAAGTTAACCGTTGTTGTTTATCAAAACGAATTTGTTCTTCTGTTTTGAAATCATTCATTACTAATTCTTTCAATTCTTGACTAACGGAAATCCACGAAGTCAAAGTCTTTGAAATAGGCATAAATTCTTCAGAGCATGTACATGGCCAATATGCCTGTTGGTCGTTTTCATACCAATTGTAAAAATCTTTGTCTGCAACTATAAATCCTTCTCCATCATTTATTACTATACCACCTTTTACCCCATATTCTGCCTTTTCTTTACCAATAACTAGAGGTTGACTATCTCGAAAAGGTATAGTAATAAGTAGTCTATTGTCGATTAAATAAGAAATCAAAGAAACCATATCAGCGATATAACCAAAGGCCTCCTTGTCTTCCCAATTCTGATATAGGTTTTTTTTCAGATAAATCAAATGAGTGTTGTCTGGAATAATGGCAATGCCTCTTTTCTCTAGCAGATGACTTTTGTTAAGAACATCTGCTAATGACATCACATCCCCTCCATATTTGACGATGGCTCTAATGATTTCCTTTTCAGTCTTTTTAAACGTCATATACTTTAGACAAATTAGATTAAAGTATTAATGTGTTTAATAATTTCCACTCTTCCACAACAGTTCATAATACTCACACTTGTTAGGGTCGTCTATCTGGATTAGTCGTCTATATTGACTCCAATTCAATTGCGAACACAGTGTGTTCCCAATTGGAAAAGTGTGGTAAAATTGGCGGCAGAATTTTAATTGCTGGTAGCCGAATCCGCTTCGTGCATCATCATATAGCGATTCCATTTTTGAATCGTTGGCTAAACTGATGTTCTTTTTCTCTTCCATAAATGAGAATTTACTGGTTTGTTTCACTTACTTTAAGTTCGCCAGACATCAAGCGAGGGAGAAGGGTGTCGCGGAGGTGGACTAAGTTAGTCTCCTCGTTTTCTAAATTCTGCTTTGCTTCCATTATTGGATGATAAATGTCAAAGAAATCTTGAAGGAAATTCTCCGAAGGTATATAAACCTGCTTCTGCATCAGTTGTCCCTTGTCTAAACTTTGCCCTTCACGTGCGGCTGTTCCTATCAAAGAATTAAAGTCGAATAGTCTTGCTCTCATATAGAGTCTTAAATATGTAGGGCTGACTAACTGTTGGTTCAGTTTGTATATATTGTACGCAGAGCTAACCCCACCTATTTCATCTTCCATTATTCCCCAATTCAAAATCTCCCTACTCATACCAAATACGAGGTTGTCTTTCCGCAAAACCTTATTCATTGATGAAGACTTGCTCAGTTTCTTGTTGAATTTAGCCTCTCTGGGTATAATTCCATTGTTGGTGACAGAATATTCAGGCAAACTATCAACAGGAGCTTTTTCCGTCGAGGGCTCAATAAAATCCTTAAATGCTAAGACCTTCCATCCTTTTGGAATCATCCCCAATTCAGTCTCTATAAAAGGCTGGTCACGGAACGGCTCAAAGTCCACAAACCACGACTTGAACAAAGCCTGTACCTGCTGCTCTAAATTATCGTTTATCCGTCTGTTTACCTCAATCTTGTCATCGAGGGATTTGAGGACTGCAGAAATGTCCTGTTGCTCTTTGAGTGAAGGGAGCATAATAGGCCATTGCATTATCTGATTCTTGTCGCCACGAGGCATTTTTGTTCCTTTTGCCCCTTGCATAACATAGTCAAAGAACAAATCCTGACTCAAAAGATAATAAAGAAAAAGAGGGTCAACTTCTTTTAACGCTCTTAAACAGATGACATCCGTAGAACAGCCACCAACTTTGTCTGCCCTCCATATTTTCTTAAAGTAAGGACGGATATTGGATATAAGAACATCTCCATTTTTGAAATTGATTGCATTGCCAGAAGGTATACCAGAAGATAGCGTGACACCTGCCTTGTTGGGTAGCATATTTTCAGTCGAAATATAGGAAGAACTGTCCAAACAAGATGTTTCTATCCTGTCTCTTACTAGTATCGCAACCTCTCCAAGTTTATAATCTTTCCATTCTTCCATAAATGAGAATTTACATATTTGTTTGCAGCTCTTAGTCCCCTTTCAGCGTAGTCTTTCGATGAAGAATCAGCTGATGAAGCGTCGATGAGAAAGTTTTACATTGTTTTGACTCACCATAGCATAGTGCATGGTGGTATCTATCTTTACATGTCCCAAGAGTTTTTGCACTTGCTCCACGGGCATTCCCTTGTCAATAGCCATTGTAGCCAATGTACGCCGAAACTTATGGGGATGCACTCGTGGCACATTGGCTTCTCTGCCAATCTTGCGTAACCGTACCTCTACACCCGATATTTGCAACCGTTTCTGCGGATTGTTGAGCGACACAAACAGTGCTTTGTTCTGGTCGCTTCGCTCATTCAGGTATTGCTGTAAATGAATTTTGGCACGCGCATTGAAATAAACAATGCGCTGTTTGTTGCCTTTTCCAAATACCACGCATTCACGCTCCGTGAAGTTGATATCCTCACGGTTGAGTTTTACCAATTCGCCTACACGCATACCAGTAGATGCCAGAAGGTCAATCATAGCCAAGTCGCGTGAACGGGTGCAAGTGTCACGAATGCTCTCCAAAGACTCGTCGGAAAGCACCTCACGAACTTGTGTGCCTGTCTTCACCTTGTGGATGCGCCGTACAGGGTTCTTCAAGATATAGTCCTCCTCTTCGAGCCAAGAGAAGAACGATGAGAAGATACGACGAACGTTGTCAACCGTTACCTTTGTGGCGTTGTGCTTCTGTTGGAATACAGCCAGAAATGCCCTGATGTCCTCGGTGGTAAAGTCGGTAAACCGCTTAGGAATGTTATCAGCAAGCAGTTTGATGGTGTTGCCATAATAGCGAATGGTGGGCTGGCTGCATCCCTCTACTTGTTTGGCAGAGAGGAAAGCCTTCAACAGCGTTTCGTTGGACGTAGCCAACGATGGTGCCTGTTCCTCGCCCTTACTGATGGTGTACTTGCTGATGGTCTTCAGTAGTACGCCATTCAGTCTCGCTATTTGTTCAACACTCAGTATTTCAGCCATTGCATTGCTGATTTCTAAAATTAGTTTTTCTTTCATTGTTCTCCGATATTATGTTGTTATACAATAATAGCGAAGAATATGTTCTGTGCCCTATATCTTAAAACCGATGCTGCCTAACTGACGGCGTATCTCATCCTCTAACTGGTGACTCTTTTCAAAGAGTCCACTCAATTCTGAGGTCAACCGTTGCATCTTTTCTTCAAACGGTTCGCCGTCGTCTTGCTGTTCGGCTATACCTACATATCGGCCCGGTGTGAGAATAAAGTCCTGCGTCTTGATGTCCTCGATGGAGCGCACGGCACAGAAGCCTTTCTCGTCTTCGAGCGTACCATTGCGGAAATGTTCGAAAGTCTCTGCAATATGGGCGATGTCCTCCTTCTGCAACTCACGTACGGCACGAGTCACCATTGTTCCCATCTGTCGGGCATCAATGAAAAGCGTCTTTCCCGGCTGCTGCTTGTTGCGCGTGAGGAACCACAGCGATACGGGTATGCCAGTAGAGTAGAATAACTGTGACGGCAGGGCAATGATACCCTCTACCAAGTCAGCCTCGATGATGCGTTGTCGGATGTCGCCCTCGCCACCTGTTTGTGATGACAAGGCACCATTGGCCAATACCAGACCGATGCGACCTATAGGCGAAAGATGGTGAATCATGTGCTGCATCCAAGCGAAGTTGGCATTTCCGGCAGGCGGCAGTCCATATTTCCATCGTTGATCCTTTTCCAATTTGTCCGCTCCCCAGTCGCTGAGGTTGAACGGTGGGTTCGCCATGATGAAGTCAGCCTTCAGCGTAGGATGCTGGTCATTGAAGAAAGTATCGGCATACGACTGTCCGAGATTGGCTTCCAGCCCACGGATTGCAACATTCATGTGTGCCATCTTCCATGTCGATGGGTTGGCCTCCTGACCATATACGCTGATGCCTGACAATTCTTTCTGGTGGTTCTTGATGAACTTGGCACTCTGCACAAACATACCGCCCGAACCACAGCAGGGGTCGTAGACACGGCCTTGGAAGGGCTGCAGGATCTCAACGATGGTACGAACGATGCAACTTGGCGTATAGAATTCGCCGGCATTCTTACCTTCCATCGAAGCGAACTTCTGCAGACAATACTCATAGACGCGCCCCAACAGGTCTTTCTCGTCGCCAGAGGCATACATCTCGATGTTGGAGAAGAGGTCAACCACATCGCCCAAACGGCGTTTGTCCAATTCTGGACGGGCATAGTTGCCAGGCAGCACACCCTTCAGCTTCGGGTTCTCGCGCTCGATGGCCTGCAGCGCATCGTCGATGACACGTCCCACCTCCGGCGTATGAGCAGCCAGACTGATGACATTCCATCGGGCATCTTGGGGTACGAAGAACACACCGTCAGCCTCGTACTCGTCCTTATCTTCCACATCGGCGTATTCATCTTCCAACAGTTCCGCATACTTCACTTCAAACTTGTCGCTGATATACTTCAGAAAAATCAGTCCGAGCACCACGCCCTCATACTCCGAGGCATTCAGGTTGCCACGCAGTTTGTCGGCTGCTCGCCATATCACCTCTTCAAAACCAATCGAGGTTGTATTTTCATTTTTTTTCTTTGCCATTATTAAAATGCAAGTTCCCCCAAGCAGTGTCTCGACAGGCGACCAAACCTTTATGCATACACTGCGAGAGAGTTTTATTAAATTATTTTTGCCTGTTGGCTGCTGGGGTCTTTGCCGATGAATGTATGCGCTGATGTTTTTCGTGCGTACATAGCATTGGCCACAAAGTTACTTAAAATTTTTCAAATAGAGGGACACTTACCTGTAAGAAAGATGAAGAAGACTATTTTTGCCTCATTTCTGCATCAATTTGTCACATACACCTTAGGAAATCGTTTGGGAACATGGCTTATAGCCATTTTGTCAAATGTCTGTGTTTCGGTTATTTATGTTCAAAAATCGAATATATCGCCATACAAAAAATCATCCGATGGAGCATAAGCCCCATCGGATGATGGTAGAATAAAGAAAGGGGTTGTTACAACTTTAGCAAATCTTTCTTCTACAGGTACTAAAACCTATTTGTAAACCGATAGCAGCAACTCCATAAAAGTTTCCCGTGCCCTCGGTAAAAGACCGCGAGCACGGGAAAAAGGGGTATTAGAATTCAACAGTTGTTTTTATTCGTATTTCGTCTTGAATACACGCTGCAGTTGCACTGGTTCGCTTGAATTGTTTGTGTTGTTAGAAGAGGTTTCTTCGTCCAGGTCCATGTAAGACCTGTTTGCGTAGGATGCACTTTCATCTATGCCGAGGTTGTTGGGGTTGGCGTTGAAATAGAACCTGTCGCTTCCCCAATAAAAACCGCTCCAGTTGGGCGAGGAAGTATGCACCAGACTGAATCTTTGCCTTGTTCCGTTATACATCTCAATGTATCCAGAGAAGTGATTGTCGGTGAGACAGTATTCGTAAATTGTCACATATGAATTGTCCTCTATGAAATGGATTTTGATGTTTCCATTTACGACTTCCCACTTGATGTGGTTTGCGATGTAGTTGCGTTCCCATCCATAACTTCTGTAGTCGTTGTAGTAATCAATCCAGTAACCGTCACCGGATGCGAATTTGGAAGGATTGCGTAGGAAGCATACTTCTGAATAAGAAGCGTCATAGTATTCTCCCCGACCGTTGATTTGGTAAGATACATACATGTTACCTTTCCAGTTGCCGTCAAGTGTCATCGCGATTAATTCGTCTTTTTCACAACTTGTCATTGTGACCGACAAAAGGGCTGCGACTGCCAACATCATTGTGTGAAGATAATTTTTCATTTTCGTATTTTTTTTTATGTTTGTTATTTCAATCCGTTGAAGTTTTTTTCCTTTTCTGCATTGCAAAGTTATGATGGCTTTCCTCATGGTGGAAATATTTTCGTGCTTTTCTTTTATTGTTCATGCGACAAACGCGAGGCAATGCGACAAGTGGCAAAAAAGGTCTTGAAAATTGTCGCAAAAGTAGTTCTTCTGAAGATATTTTTCACGATTTAGGGATAAACACAGGAGTGTGGTTCCATATAAAAAGATGGTAGGATATGATAGTTTTAACCATTGGACATTAATAATTCAACTTTCTCAAGTTGAATATTGAATTTTTCTTCTTTCTGTCCACACAGAAAGAAGAAACAAAAAAGAACCGCGAACACGCTCCGCCGTCGAACAAATGGGCTTTCCGGTGTCTGGCTGCGGAACTCGCGGCTTCGCCGCTCAGACAGTCCTCGCCCGAGACGACACCGAAAAGCCTCATTTGTTACCGACGGCTCCCGCTATCGTTCGCCCGGCCAACACCCCGCCACTTGTCGTGGCAGACTTGCAAAGCCGTTTTGATAATGACCCCTTCTTTTCAATCCGCCCTTGAACTGCAAATTTAGCATCGAGAAACGGATGCGCCGGGAGTTTCTCGCCATACAAAAAAATCATCCGATGGAGCATAGGCCCCATCGGATGATGGTAGAATAAAGAAAGGGGTTGTTAGTCGTCGTATGCGAGCAATTGCCCGTCGGCAGTGAATTTCAGTTCGATGTCGTTGGAGAGTTGCACCTCGTAGCCATAGTGCTCCTTGTCGATTTTGACGATGTCGGTACTGCCGTAGTGGGCGTCCACGAAGTTGGAGATGGCAGGAGGAACGATGCCGTAGGGAACGGCATTGTAGTTGCAGTCTACCATTTCCCAGTTGCCTGCCATGTCGAAGTCAATCTCCACACCATTGTTGAGGCAGGCTTCATAGGCATCGCCGTCGAAGTCGGAGTCGGAGTCATAGACCGCGTAGTCGATGACCTGTCCGGGGAAGTAATTCTGTACGAAGCCCTTGGCGGCTTCGGGCAACTGCGTTGTGGGAACTGTCACATCCTGTGCGAAGGTGGAAACGGCTTGCATGGTCATGCAAAGGAGTGCTGCGAAATAAATCTTTGACTTTTTCATAATTGTATTTTTTTTGGTTGTTAATATTTCTTTTGTTGATGCCTCTGGAAACCCGTTCGTTTCTTTCGACATGGCAAAGATAGGTCGGAATAGCATGGAGCGCATCACTTTTTCTTGTTTTTCTGTCTGTAAGGTTGCGACAACTGTCTCTATTTCCGACAAATGCGGACAACATGGAAAATTGCTGTCGCAAACATAGGCGTGCAATCATCGAATAACAGATAAAAACCGCCTTGCGCATTAGCGGTTCCTTATAGGTGGGCTTCTTACCCTTCCGAATCATTTTTGAATCGTTTTTTTGGAATAAATCCCTGCCGTGAGGCTGTTTTTGCCTATTATTTCCTATCTTTGCCGTTGTATACCACAAAACCCGTTACGGCACCATGAAACAAACGATTCTTAACCTATTTATACCATGTTGCTTGTTGCTGTCCTTCAGTCTACAGGCTGAGGCGGCAGATTACCTTATCCGCGACTATGGCGCAGTGAGCGACACCACACAACTCTCCACCGAGGCCGTGCAGCGCGCCATCGACGACTGCCACAGGGCAGGAGGGGGAAGAGTGGTGGTGAGCGCCGGCAACTACAAGGTAGGCACCATCGTGCTCCGCTCGCACGTGAACCTACACCTGGAGGCAGGAGCCACCATCTATGGCAGCACGTCGCTGGCAGACTATAGGCCTATGCGCTCTTCGTATGTCTCTCTGCGCACGCAGACAGAAACCGTGCAACTCATCTATGCCGACAATGTGGACGATGTGGTCATCGACGGTTTCGGCACCATCGACGGACAAGGCCGGGCATTCCCCAAACTCTCGTGGAACGATGAGGGCATCACCCGTCCCCATCTGCTGCGTTTCATCCAGAGCCGCGATGTGGTGGTGAAAGACGTGACGCTGAAGAACTCCGGCTGTTGGATGCAGCATTACTTGGCCTGCGACCGTCTGCGCATTGAGGGCATCAAGGTGCGCAACCGCAACAACTACAACAACGACGCCCTCGACATCGATGGGTGTCACGACGTGGTGGTGAGGGGGATGATAGCCGACAGCGACGACGACGGTATCACCCTCAAGAGCACTTCGCCAAGGTGCTGCGAGAACATCCGCATCGCCGACTGTGTGGTCTCCAGCCATTGCAACGCCGTGAAACTGGGTACGGAAACCAACGGAGGCTTCCGCAACATCAATATCTCGGGCATCGTGGTGAAGCCGAGCGAGGACCAGGAAGAGAAGTTCTTCGGACAGTGGATAGGGTCGTCGGCCATCTCGCTCGAGATTGTTGACGGGGGTGTGCTCGAGAATGTCAGCATCTCCGATTTCACCGTCGAAGGCACGGAGTCGCCCATCTTTATCCGTCTCGGCAACCGCGGCAGGGGATACAAGGAGGGACAGGTGATAGACAACGTGGGGAAAATCGACGGGGTGCGCCTCCACCACATCCAGGTGAGGAATGCCGGGTCGATGGGGTGCTCCATCACCGGTCTGCCCGGACATCCCGTGGAAAATGTGTGTATCGACCACGTCACCATCCACCACAAGGGTGGCGTGACGGAAGACCAAATGCAGGAGATAGCACAGCGCGTGGCCGACGAGAAGGAGAAGGAGTATCCCGAGGCCACGATGTGGGGCAACCTGCCAGCAAAGGGCTTTTTCGTGCGTCACGTCCGCCATATCCGGTTCTCCGATTTCGAAGTGACCACCATCCAGCCCGACTGCCGGCCCGAGATAGTGAATGAGGACGTTGAAGGCCGATAACCCATTGAAGATAGAAATGAATGAGAATATGAGAATATGGTGTATCATCTTGCTCATGGCCGCCAGTGTTTGGGCATGGGCACAATCCAACAGGGTGACCTGGGGCGACCAGGGCAACGGCACCTATGTCAACCCGGTAATCAATGCCGACTTCTCCGACCCCGACGTGATACGCGTGGGCGAGAAATATTATATGGTGGCGTCGGACTTCCATTTCCTGGGCATGCAGGTGCTGGAATCGGAGGATATGCTCAACTGGAAGTATGTGGCACAAGTGTACAGTAGGTTTGATGAGCCGGGATGGGACGACAACCGGCACTATGCCGGTGGGTCGTGGGCGCCTGCCATCCGCTACCATAACGGAGAGTTCTATGTCTATTTCTGCACACCCGACGAGGGCCTGTATATGAGCAAGGCCAAGCAGGCGGCAGGACCATGGTCGCCGCTGCACCTGGTGAAGAGGGTGGAGAAATGGGAAGACCCATGTCCGTTCTGGGACGACGACGGCAAGGCCTACCTGGGCAGGAGCCGCCATGGCGCCGGGCCCATCATCGTGCACAGGATGTCGGACGACGGCACACAACTCCTCGACGACGGGGTAACGGTATACACCGGACCCGTGGCGGAGGGCACCAAATGGATGAAGCGCAACGGATACTACTACCTGATTATCCCGGAGGGTGGGGTAGGCCAGGGATGGCAGACCGTGTTGCGCTCAAAGAACATCTATGGACCATACGAGAAAAGAGTGGTGCTCGAACAGGGGTCGACAGCCGTCAACGGACCCCATCAGGGTGCGCTGGTAGACACCCCTGAGGGCAACTGGTGGTTCTATCATTTCCAGGAGACACCCGTCCTCGGGCGCGTGGTGCACCTTCAACCGGCTCGATGGGTGGACGACTGGCCGCTCATGGGCGTGGATATCGACGGCAACGGCATAGGGGAACCAGTGGCGGTGTGGACCTCGCCTTATCCCGATTCCCAGCCTGCGAAGTGGCAGACCGACGACGACTTCAGTGGCAGTAGTCTGGCGCTGCAATGGCAGTGGAACCACAACCCCCGCGACAGCCATTGGAGCCTCACGGAGCGAAAGGGGTGGCTCACGCTCCATGCCCTGCCCGCCGGTGGGTTGAGAGAGAGCCACAACATGCTCACACAGAAAGTGATGGGCTACACCAGCGAGAGCACCACGATGCTCACCAGCGCGGGGGAATGCCGCGCCGGCTTGTGCTGCATGGGCAGGCAGTTCCACGCTATTGGCATCTGCCCGGAGGGCATCTACGTGGATGCCAACGGCGAGCAGGTGGTGGTGAAGAGAGGCAAATTTGCCTGGCTCTTCTTCCGCGTGACCAACAACAGCAAGAACAACCTCCACCAGTTCTACTACAGCACCGACGGCAAGCACTATGTGGCGGCAGGCGACGCCTTCTCCATGCGCAGCGGATTCTGGAAGGGAATACGTGTGGCACTCTTCTGCTACGGGGAGAATGGCAAGGCACAATTCGATTTTTTCAGGATGGATTATCGATAATTCCGATTTTTGTCTTAACTTCGCAGAAAAATTACAGTGATGAGAAAATACGTTGCATCAGCACTCTTCATGGCATTATGGGTCAGCATGCTAATAGGGTGCGTAGACAGTTTGAAAAATCAGGTGGAGATTATCAACAAACAATGTCCGATTGACTTGGGCATCTTGGGTGAGGTGACACACGTCGACCTCGATGACAGAACCATTGTCTATCATGTCTCCACCAATCCTTCCGTGCTGAATATCAGTAGGCTGAAAGACCATCAGAAAGACGTAAAACAGGGCATTCTGCTCAATTTCTCCAACGATAGAGCCACCCTGGCGAATTTCATCGCGGCGAAATGCAATCTCAGGTATGAGTATACCGACAGCCAGAACGACGAGCGACTCATTATCGACATCTCTGCCGAGGACCTGAAAAACGTGAATGCGCTCGTGGCCAACCCACAGGAACTTGCACGAAAGAGGGTGGAGAATTTTGTGACCACTGGCAGACTGCAGTTGCCACTGCATGTAGACGCGGTGACGACTCTCGACGATATCATTATTGAAGGTGACAACGTGGGGTATGTCTATACCCTCGATGAAACGGCTATCTCGCCCGACACCATCAGGGAGAGACTCGGTGTGCTCAGGGAGAATATCGAGAGGAGCCTGAGAGGAGAGGACCTCTCGATGATCATGCTCGTCGACGCACTCACGAATGACCACAAGGGACTCATCTACCGCTATTTCCTCAACAAATCGAAAGAGCGGTTCGAAATCACGTTCACTCCAGAGGAAATCGAAAAAATTATATTGGTGTCCGCTAAACCTTTTTGAACCCTATACAAATTTAGGTCGAGTCCCTCGCTTGGAACTCGACCTTTTTTGTTACCTTTGTTTTTTCTACAAACCTA
>JAEEGI010010195.1_pt1 | contig 20435 bp, 20 predicted proteins | sample 8958751 | NCBI WGS metagenome assembly JAEEGI01 (sample SAMN16246545, study PRJNA631951) | gut metagenome | biome: gut microbiome; feature: rumen; material: KS-attached | host: Bos | place: Iran: Karaj | collected 2018-10 | reverse complement strand
TACAGGCGTATCCCGGTTCGCATAATCGTGAAGCCCGTAGCTTGCAACTGTTGCAGAAGCCCTTTGGGCGCCTTCATCATCCAGCATATTGCCGATGTGCTCCAATTCAAAGCCCACGAACTCTATCTGTTCGACAGGGATTCTCTTAAGCCTTTTGATCACCTTCTTCATTTGTTTTTCCGGGACAGAAAGGGCCGTTGAATCTTGAAAGCGGATGACATAAGGACACAGATAAGGGTCTTCTCCATAAACAGCCTTCTCCACGGCCGATCTGGGTTTCCTATATTGCGTATAAACGGTGATATACTCGACTTGCTGCGGAATGTCCCTGATGATGTTTGCGGGTTCGGCACAAATGGCGCTGACCACGACCCTGTCGAGGGAGTCCCTGTTCAGGGCGATTGTATTGTCGTTACCGTTCTCTATGAAGGTAGTGTGAGTACCGTCAGGATTGACTAACGTTGTGCTGCTACCGGTCAGTATGCCAGTAGAGTGTGTACCGTCAGGATTGACGACCGTTATGATGTTGCCAGTCTGTATGGCAGTAGAATGAGTCCCGTCAGGATTGACGACCGTTATGTTGTTGCCGGTCTGTATTGCGACAGAATGAGTTCCGTCAGGATTGACGACAACAGTATGCTGTGCATATGCGGACAGACTCATAAAACACAGAAGACATAGAAGTATGCGTTTCATCGTAGTAGTTGTGACAGTTACCGGTTTCTATCAATGCAAAAAAAGTGCCCCCTCGACCTCTCAAGATGACCTTGAATGAAGTCCACGAAAACGCTGTTTGCCAAACAGCCGCACCGAGATGCCGCTTCCGTGCGCTGTGCGGGTGGTTGCGGTGCGCCATAGCCCGATATCGGCCCTTGGCGCACGAGGTGGGGCGTTCTGTATGTCCATAGGGGGGGGCGATGTGCGGCTGTCTGGCGAACAGGTCCTGAAACCCTCGCTATCCCGGACAAGACCAGGAAGAATCTGATGACTACTTCAATGTTTCGCGAGTAGATAGAATTCTATCAAATAAAAGAAGAGAGACCGGAAGGGTCTCCCTTTCTCTTTTCCCCAACAGTCTGTCACAGAGTAGGACTCCTTATGTGATTTACTTGGTTTTAATCCAATAATTGTAGTGATTTGTAGTCCCAATCCCTGCCGGTTTCACGGATCCATCAATGAAATGACCCGTGGAAAAAACAACAAGTGAATTCTTGGTCAGCTCCTTTACATTAAGCTTGTCGACGCCGATTGTCAATATCATATTGTCCTCATCAAATGAATAGGTGTACTCTGTTATGCTGCCTTTTTTGTCGGTGCATCTAACAGAGCCATCCTTCTTGAATTCCCAATACGTTTTCTCGGTAACCTGTTCTGTTGATTTATTCGTGGTTCCATCTGCATGGATAGTTTCCATTTCGTATTTATCAAGTTGCCATTTACCAACAAGCACACTCGATTTTACCTCACTTGACTTTTCACAGGAAACAAGTAGAATTGTAGTAAATACAATGAGGAATAAATGTTTCATTACAATAATCTATTATGGTTATCTTCCTTTGACACAAAGGTAACTCTTTTTCAAGAATTAGTTTGGTATACTCGCATTGTGAAGATAGATACATTTCTCCGCATCTCCAAAGATCTGGTGCGACAACGGTGCGACAAAAATGCACAAAAAAGGGCTCCCAGATACCTGAGAGCCACTGTCGTGCGGAGAGGACGAGATTCGAACTCGTGGTACGGTTACCCGTACGGCAGTTTAGCAAACTGCTGGTTTCAGCCACTCACCCACCTCTCCGGGAGCCGATTTGGCGAAACTCCGCCACAAGGGCGGACTGCAAAGATACGAATATTTTTTGAATTGCAAGCCTTTCGCACAAAAAAGGGACTGCCTTGCATCCCGGAACGGGGCTGGCCTGCATTTTGGCGCAGGTGGTACGACCTTCTGGTGCAGGTGGTACGACCTTCTGGCGCAGGTGGGATTATAGGTAGGGGACCTGCGCCACAAAATGCGCTTGTCGGCCATAGAATGGCGCAGGTCTACCCCCAAAAGTCACACCTGCGCCACGGGAGAAATAGTGTGCGAAAACGGGGTGTTTGCACAAATGTCGGCCGAAAGGGCAAATAATTGTGCAAAACAGCCCTTCCTGCACAGTTTTCGGCCGAAAAGGCAAATAATTGTGTGGAACGGCCCTCTCTGCACAATTTTGGGGCAAAAAACAAGAAAAGTGTGCAAAACGAACCGTTCTGCACACTTTTGCTTGATGGAGGCCTGTTCGGAGGCCTTGGCACGTGGCCCTTTCGGCCCAGACATCAGTCCTCACCCGAGGACCCGACGGCCTTGAGCCGGGGCGCGGCGGCCTACCACTCGTAACCGGCGAACTCGACGTCGGTCTTGGCGCGGTTGAGGAGGGCCTGGCTGGTGATCTTGCCCAGGTTCTCGCGGACACCGGCAGCGTCACCCTGGCGGGCGGCGATGATGGCCTGCAGGTAGACGACCTTCTGGTCCTTGCAGTGGACGGCGCTCTTGGCCTTGCTCAGCTGGTCGGTGAGGATGTAGGCGAGGACGGTGTTGTGGCAGCAGCCGTCTACGTCGGCGAGGGTCTTGGCGGCCTCGTCATACTGGCCGGTGAGGAGCTGGACGATACCGAGGTTCTTCTTCGCGTCGGGGGTGTTGGCCTTGCGGAAGAGGTTCGCGGCGGTGGCGAGGTCGTCCTGGCGGAGGGCGATGACACCCTTGGCGTTCACGACGTCAGGATCGTCGGAGTGGACCTTGGCGAGGGCATCCTCGGCCTTGGCGAGCTTGTTCTCGCTGAGGTACAGGGCGGCGAGGTTGAACTGGGCGCGTTCGCTGCCGTACTTGCTGACAGCCCGCTTGTAGATTTCTTCCTTCTGGTCGTTGTCCTTCACGAGGGTGGCGGTGCGGAGGAGGGCTTCCTCATCCAGCACGTCGGCGTTGTCCTCGAGGAGCTTCAGGAGTTCTTCGGAAGTGTAGTTCTGATACTCGACGTTGGCGATGAGGCGGGCGCGGCGGAGTTCCGGGAGGACCTCACCCTTGAGGGCGGTGAACACCTGGGACATGTTGCGGATTTCGCTCTCGCGGACGGCCGGGTCGCTGTACATGGAGAGGACGCGGAGGATCAGGTCCTTGTCCTGGATGTTGGACTCGCGGACGAGCTGCTGGAAGCCTTCCCAGTCCTCACCGAGGCTCTGCACGGTCGGAGAGGCGATGTCGTGCTTCTTGCCCATCTCCTTCATGGCCTTGTTGGCGGAGGAGGAACGGGCGTCGGCCAGCTGGTTGTTCTTGTTCTCCGGGCCTTCCGGGGAAGCATAGGCGAGGATTTCGGTGCCGGTGATGGTGGTGCGCTCATCGGCGTTGATCTGGTCGATAGCGGCGAGGAAGTCCTTGACGGACTGGCCGTTGAGCTCGGACTTGCGGACCTCGGAGCTGTTCACCAGGTACTTGATCTGGCCTTCGGCGGTGCTGGAGATCACGTCCTGATAGGCGTCGGCCTTGGGCGTGACGTTGCCGGAGCGCTTGACCAGCATATAGGTGGTGTTGGCACCGTCGGCGACCTTCTTGGTCGGGAGGGCGATGCTGCGCTCACCCTTGCGGGCGACGGCGCGGAGCTCGAGGCGGCTCTTCTCCATGCCCTCGACATAGTCGAAGTGGAGGCGCTCGGTGACGGTCTGGCCGTCGGAGGAGACGACTTTGTAGTTGTCCTTGACTTTTTCGCCCTGATACATCAGGGGTTTCATCGCGACCTCGCCGCCGTCGTAGACGATGACGGGCGTGACCTCAAGGATGGCCTTCGGATTGAAATAGTCGGCCGGATAGGTGACGGTGACGACGGGGTCGATGGCTCCGCCCACCACTTCGAGGACGCCGGGGTCACAGGTGACCTTCACGTTCTCGGCCATTTTCGCCATCTTTTCAACGGAGGCGCAGGAGACGGCCGCGGCGAGCATCGCGGCGGCAGCAAGGATTTTGAAAGTTCTGTTCATCATATCGGTAAATAATGTTGTTTACGTACAAACACACAAATATAGCATTTTTTTAGTAATTTTGCAGAACTATGGACTTACAGGCACTGAAAAACAAATATGACATCATCGGCAACGACCCGGCGCTGAACCAGGCGCTGGAGACGGCGGTGAAGTTCGCCCCGACCGACCTCAGCGTCGTGATCCTCGGGGAAAGCGGTGTCGGCAAGGAAAACTTCGCAAGGATCATCCACCAGTATTCGGCCCGCAGGAACAACAGTTTCTTCGTCGTGAACTGCGGCGCCCTGGCCAAGGAGCTCGTGAATTCCGAACTTTTCGGCCATGTCAAAGGCTCCTTCACCGGCTCCACGGAAACCCGCAAGGGCTATTTCGAGGATGCCAACGGCGGCACCCTCTTCCTGGACGAGATCGCCGAGCTTCCCTTGGAATCGCAGGCCCTCCTGCTCCGGGTGCTCCAGTCCGGCGAGTACCGCAAGGTGGGATCCAACAAGATCGAGCATACCGATGTCCGCATCGTCGCGGCCACGAACATCGACCTCTATGAGGCCGTCCGGCGCGGCAAGTTCCGCGAGGACCTGTATTTCCGCCTGAGCGCGGCGCAGGTCCGCATCCCGGCCCTCCGGGACCGTCATGAAGACATCTACCTGCTGTTCCGCAAGTTCACCTCCGACTTCTCGGAGACGAGCGGAATGTGCAAGATTTCCCTCCGCCCGGACGCCATCCGGCTGCTGAACTCCTACCGCTGGCCGGGTAACGTCCGCCAGCTGAAGGGTTTCACGCAGGCCCTGACGGCCCAGGTTTCCCGAAAGGTTACGCCCACGCTCCAGCGTATCGAACTGGGTGCGGCGGAACTCGCACCCTTCATGCCCCGCGAGGAAGGCGATCCCATCCCGATGGTGGTGGAGGGCGCCCCCAGCCAGGCTTCGGGTGCCGGGATGAACGTGGACCTGCAGCCGATCATCAAGGCCATCTTCGACCTGAACCAGCGTATCGACGACCTGGAGACCGTCGTGAACCGCCGCTCCCTTCCCGCTCCGCAGGCCGCTCCGGTCCGGGAGCAGGAGGCCGAATGGCAGGGGACGGATTTCGCCGCCCCGTCCGGCCGGATGGTCGAGGCCGAGGCCGACGAGCAGCCCCAGCAGGAGGAGCCGTCCCTTTCCCTCCGCGAGACGCAGGCGGAAATGATCCGCAAGGCCCTCGAGAAACATCATGGAAACCGCAAGCTGGCAGCCGAGGAACTCGGAATGTCCGAACGCACCCTCTACCGCAAGCTTCCCCCCGAATACCGCAAGAAATGAAGAAGATCCTTTCGCTCCTCGCCGTCACCCTCGCGGCCGTTTCCTGTGGAATCTACTCCTTCACGGGCACGAACATCCAGTCCGACGTCAAGACCATCTCCATCCCCTTCGTGGAATACAAGGCCCTGCGGGTGAATCCTTCCCTGTCCAATGAATTGACGGAAGCCCTGCAGGACAAGTTCCGCAAGCTCACCTCCCTGGAGCAGGTCGATGTGGACGGGGACCTGGAGCTCGTTTGCGAGGTGACCGGCTACGACGTCAAGGCCACGGCCGTCACCGCGGGCGAAGTCGCCGCGCAAAACCGCCTGACCGTCACCGTGAAGATCGAGTTCACGAACCGGAAATACCCCGAGGACGACGTGAGCCAGTCCTTCTCCGCTTACGAAGACTACGATTCCAGCAATTCCCTCGACGCGGTGGAGAGCACCCTCTGCACGACCATCATCGACAAGCTCGTCGAGGATATCTTCAACGCTACGGTCGCACAATGGTAACGAACGGATATATCGACCTGGGCTCCCTGACGATGGACGAGCTCGCCGGGGTGGTGCACCTGTATCCCTGGTTCGCATCGGCCCGGAAGGAACTCTGTTCCAGGATGTCCCGCCTGGGCGGTGACGACTGGGGCGTGGAGCAGTATGCCGAGGAAGCCCTCTACATCGCCGACCGGCGGAAGGTCGCGGACCTTCTCCGCGCCGGCCGGAAGGCCGACTGCTCCGACAAGGACATCGCCAAGATCCTCCGCTCCTACATCGCCCCCGCTCCCGAGCCAGGACCTTCCGAGGAGGAGGCCGGACGCCAGGTCCGTGTCGTGGGCGGAGACTATTTCTCCCAGTCCCAGTACAACGACGTCAAGCGCACCGACGACAACATCTTCACCCGCTTCGCCGTCAAGGTCCGTTCCGACGCCTCCAGGGACGACCGCACCGGCAGCGACATCGCCGACCGCTACGCCACCGAGACGCTCGCCGAAATCTTTGCGGAACAGGGCTGTATCGAGGAGGCCAGGCGCATTTATTCCCGGCTGATTTTGGAAAATCCGGAAAAAAGTGCTTACTTTGCAGCCCTTATCGACAAATTGAATTAAAAGATCGTAAAATATGAACGTCGCATTTACTATCCTGGTCGTCCTGATTGTCCTCGCGGCAATCCTCCTGATCGTGGTCGTCCTTCTGCAGAATGGCAAGGACGGTGGCCTTGCCACCAACTTCACCTCCGCCAACCAGGCCTTGGGTGTCCGCCAGACCGCAACCATCCTTGAGAAAGCCACCTGGTACCTGGTCGCCTTCATCCTCGTCCTGGCCATCGCCAGCACCCTGGTCGTGACCCACGGATCCCAGGCCAGCACCAACGACTCGGTGAGCTCCGAGATCGTCAACCAGGCCGCCCCGGCCAGCGAGTCCCCGGCTTTCCCGGTGGAGATCCCGCAGACCGACCCGACCGCCGCTCCTGAGGGCGAGTAGGTCTCCCGCGACGCACTGACAATTTGTCAGTAATCCGTTAAAGGAATAGAGTTTGACGATAGCCGTTTGTCCGGACCGGGCAGACGGCTATCCCTGCATACGGGTCGATGAGCCTGCCGGATCTCCGGACGAAAAGGAGAAACAAGACTATGGCAAATAACGAAAACTCATTCCTGCAGCGGTTTGCTGTGAACCTCAACGAGCGCGCGTCGGCGGGCAAGTTGGACCCGGTCATCGGCCGGGACGACGAGATCCGGCGGGTGCTCCAGATCCTCTCCCGGAGGACCAAGAACAACCCGATCCTGGTGGGCGAGCCCGGCGTGGGCAAGACCGCCATCTCGGAGGGCATCGCCCAGAACATCGTGTCCGGCCACGTGCCGGAGAACCTGAAGTCCAAGCAGGTCTACTCCCTGGACATGGGCGCCCTCATCGCGGGTGCGAAGTATCAGGGTGAATTCGAAGAGCGGCTGAAAGGCGTCGTGAAGGAGGTCGTGGACTCGGCCGGCGAGATCATCCTGTTCATCGATGAGATCCATACGCTGGTGGGCGCGGGACGTTCCTCCGGTGCGATGGACGCGTCCAACATCCTGAAGCCGGCGTTGGCCCGTGGCGAGCTCCGCACCATCGGATCCACCACGCTGGACGAGTACCAGAAGTACTTCGAGACCGACAAGGCCCTGGAGCGGCGGTTCCAGATGGTGATGGTCGATGAACCCTCGCCCGCGGAATCCATCGCCATCCTCCGTGGCCTGAAGGAGCGCTACGAGAACCATCACAAGGTACGCATCGAAGACGACGCATTGATCGCCGCCGTGAACCTCTCGCACCGGTACATCACCTCCCGGTTCCTGCCGGACAAGGCCATCGACCTCGTGGACGAGGCCGCGTCCAAACTGCGGCTGGAGATGAACTCCGTGCCGGAGCCCATCGACGACCTGAACAGCGCCATCCGTCAGAAGGAGATCGAGAAGGAAGCTATCAAGCGCGAGGGCGTATCCCTGAAGATGGAGAAGTTGGAGGCAGAGCTGGCCGACTTGAATGCGAAGCGGGACGAACTGATGAAGCGCTGGAACGAGGAGAAAGACATCCTCGCCGGCCTGCAGACCGCCCGCCAGCAGATGGAGGACTACAAGATCCAGGCGGCTTCCGCCGAGCGCGCCGGCGACTACGGCAAGGTGGCGGAGCTCCGCTACGGCAAGATGGTCGCGACGCAGAAGACCATCGACGACCTGACCGCCAAGGCGGCGGCCATCAAGGAACCCATTGTCACCGAGGCGGTTACCCCGGAGGACATCGCGGAGGTCGTGGCCAAGTGGACGGGCATTCCCGTGAAGCGGATGCTTGAAAGCGAGAAGGAGAAGCTTCTGCGGATGGAGGGCGAACTGCACAAGCGGGTCGTCGGTCAGGACCGGGCCATCCAGGCCGTGTCCGACGCCGTCCGCCGGAACCGGGCCGGGCTTTCCAACGAGAAGCGCCCCATCGGCTCCTTCCTGTTCATGGGCACCACCGGCGTGGGCAAGACCGAACTGGCGAAGGCCCTCGCGGAGTTCCTGTTCAACGACGAGAACATGATCACGCGTATCGATATGTCTGAGTATCAGGAGCGTCACACGGTCTCCCGGCTTGTGGGCGCGCCTCCGGGATACGTGGGTTATGACGAGGGCGGCCAGCTCACCGAGGCCGTGCGGCGGAAACCTTACTCCGTGGTCCTGCTGGACGAGATCGAGAAGGCCCATCCGGACGTGTTCAATGTCCTCCTGCAGGTGCTGGACGACGGCCGGCTCACCGATAACAAGGGTCGCACCGTGGACTTCAAGAACACCATCCTCATCATGACCTCCAATGCCGGTTCGGACATCATCCAGAGCTACATGGAGCGTCTGCCGGAGGTGGACGGCGTGAACGCGCAGGCCATTGCGCAGCGCCGCTCCCTTCTGGACGAATGCGGCGGCCGCGTACTGGACGTCCTCAAGCAGACGGTCCGTCCGGAGTTCCTGAACCGGATCGACGAGATCATCATGTTCGACCCGCTTTCCAAGGCCGATATCCGCGACATCCTCCATATCCAGATGGAAGACCTGCGCCACAAGCTGTCCGAGAATGGCATTACGGTGGAGTTCACGCCGGCCTTCGAGGACTATATGGTCGAGCACGGCTACGAGCCGTCCTACGGCGCGCGGCCGATCAAGCGGCTGATGCAGCGCGAACTGGTGAACCTCCTGGCAAAATCCATCCTGGACGGTACCGTCCACAGGGACAGCACCATCACGGTCGATTCTGCCGGCGGGCAGATCTTGCTAAGGAACTAGCAGTAAAGACCTCCGTTGACGGCGATTACCTGGCCCGTCACATAGGAAGAGAGGTCGGATGCGAGGTAAAGGGCGGTATTGGCGATTTCATCGACAGTGCCGCCTCTTTTTAACGGGATTTGCTTGATGTATTCCTCGCGGACGGCTTCCGGGAGGGCGTTGGTCATCTCGGAGACGATGAAGCCCGGGGCGATGGCGTTGGCGCGGATGCCGCGGGAACCCATTTCCTTGGCGACGGACTTGGCCATGGCGATGAGGCCGGCCTTGGAGGAAGCGTAGTTGACCTGGCCGGGATTTCCCATCTGGCCGGCGATGGAGGCCATGTTGATGATGGAACCGCCTTTCTGGCGGGCCATGCAGGGCACGACGGCATGGATGAAGTTGAAGGCACCCTTGAGGTTTACGGCGATGACCGCATCCCACTGGGACTCGCTCATCCGCATCACGAGGCCGTCCTTGGTGATGCCGGCGTTGTTGACGAGGATGTCGATGCGGCCGAAGTCCTGGAGGATCTGCTCCACCACGGCGTGCGTCTCGTCGAAGTTGGCGGCGTTGGAGGCATAGCCCTTGACTTTATGGCCGAGAGCGGCGATTTCGGCGATGGTTTCCTCGGCCGCTTCATTGATGACAAGGTCGGTAAAGGCGACGTCCGCGCCTTCGGATGCGAATTTCAGTGCGATGGCCTTGCCGATGCCGCGCGCGGCGCCGGTCACGAGGGCCACCTTTCCGTCTAACATACCCATAGCTTTATATCTTGTTTTCGAGATTGCAAAGATAGTGTTTTTTCAGTTCCGCCGTCGTGTTGATGCCCAGTTTGTGGAAGATGTTGTTCTTGTGGGTTTCCACCGTGCGCTGGGAGATGTCCAGGCGGTCGGCGATCTCCTTGTTCAGCAACCCTTCGCAGCACAGGCGGGCGATTTCCTGCTCCCTTTGGGTCAGGCGTATCTCGCTTATGCTCAAGGGTTCCGTCTCTTTTCCGGTGTCCGCCGGGGTGTGGCTGGCCTCCAGGGCCAGCCTGAGCCGGAGGATTTCCTTCCGGCGTGAAGCGCTCAGCCACGCGAGGAACGCGAGGGTGGCGACCAGCAGGACGATGACGGAAAGGAGGAAGATAACCAGCGGATCCATAGGCTGAAGCTTCTGTAGTTGGGGGCAAAAGTACGGATTCCCCGCCGATTTGCCAATTCTTTTTGCTAACTTTGCAACCCTTACTACGTATGCCTATGTCAAGCCATATCCGGAACATCGATCTGTGGGAGAGCGGAGCGCTGAAGATCCAGTGGGTCCGTGACCATATGCCGCTTCTCGAGGGAATCGAGAAAGATTTCATGGAGACGAAGCCCTTTGCGGGGATGAAGGTCGCGCTGAGCGTCCATATGGAGGCGAAGACGGCGCGCCTGTGCCTTTGTCTCGCTGCCGGCGGTGCCGAAATGTACGCCACCGGTTGCAACCCGTTGTCCACCCAGGACGACGTGGCCGCTGCGCTGGTGCACGAGGGACTCAACGTGTTCGCCGTGCATGGCGCCACGATGGAGGAGTATGAGGACGATCTCCGACGCGTGCTGGAGGTGGGGCCGAACATCATCATCGACGATGGCGGTGACCTGGTGACCCTGATGCACAAGGAGTTCCCGCACCTGATCCCGAACGTGATCGGCGGTTGCGAGGAAACGACGACCGGCATCCTGCGCCTCAAGGCGATGGATCGCGCGGGTTCCCTGCAGTTCCCGATGATGCTCGTGAATGACGCCGACTGCAAGCACCTGTTCGACAACCGCTACGGTACCGGACAGAGCGTGTGGAACGGCATCAACCGGACGACGAACCTCATCGTTGCCGGCAAGGATGTCGTCGTGGCGGGCTACGGCCTGTGCGGCAAGGGCATCGCGATGCGGGCCAAGGGGCTCGGCGCCCGGGTCATCGTCACGGAAGTGGATCCGGTCAAGGCCCTTGAGGCTGCGATGGACGGCTTCCGCGTGATGAAGATGGCCGATGCCGCCCCGCTCGGCGACCTGTTCGTGACGGCGACGGGCTGCAAGGACGTCATCACCTCGCGTGAGCTCCTGTCCATGAAGGACGGTGCCATCTGCTGCAATGCCGGCCATTTCGACGTGGAGGTGGACGTCGCCTGGCTGCGTTCCAACGCCGTTTCGCACGGCGAGGCCCGGCAGAACATCGAAGCGTACAGGTTGGAGAACGGCCGCACGGTGTACATCCTGGGCGAAGGCCGCCTGGTGAACCTCGCCGCAGGCGACGGCCACCCGGCCGAAATCATGGACATGTCCTTCGCCATCCAGGCGCTCAGTGCCCGCTACCTGGTGGAGCACCGGAACGACCTGGTCGGCCGGCTGCACAACGTCCCGGCGGAAATCGACCAGGACGTCGCCCGCCGGAAACTGGCCTCCTGGGGCGTCACCATCGACACCCTCACCCCTGAACAGCATTTTTACATTTACGGAGAGTAACAGATGGCACTCATTCCGATTTACTGGTGGAACAAGGAAGTCCACCAGTTCCGCATCTCCCAGGACAAGTTTGTCAAGCAGCCCTGGGCCCAGGGCGTCGTCCTTCTCGCCTGCGTGGCCGTGGCGATGCTCCTGGCCAATCTTCCTTTCACGAAGCACATCTATCACGCCGTGCTGGAAACCCAGCTTTTCGCCGGTATCAAGAGCCCTGACGGGACCGTCGACTGGACATTCCCGCGCGGGATGACCGTGGAGAAGTTCATCAACGACATCCTCATGGTGATCTTCTTCTTCACCGTCGGCCTTGAGATCAAGCGGGAAGTGGTTTGCGGCGAGCTTTCATCCTTCAAGAAATCCATCCTGCCCGTCATCGCGGCCTTCGGCGGCGTGGTGGTGCCGGCCCTGATCTTCGCACTCGTGAACCGCGGGACGGTCGCGGCCAGCGGCTGGGGTATCCCGACCGCAACGGATATCGCTTTTGCCGTGGGCATTTTGTCCATCCTGGGAGACAAGGTTCCCGTTTCGCTGAAGGTGTTCCTGACGGCCCTGGCCATCGCCGACGACCTCATCGCCATTCTTGTCGTGGCCATCTTCTACGGGGGACACATCAACCTGGTCCTGCTGGGAATCGCCCTGCTGGTGATCGCCTTCGTCTTCCTGATGAAACGCCTGGGCGAGAAGCGGCTGGCATTCTACTTCGTCCCGGCCGTCATCGTGTGGTTCCTGTTCTACTACAGCGGCATCCACGCCACGATGTCCGGCGTCGTGCTCGCCCTTCTCATCCCGATGGAGGCCCGTTACAACAAGGCCAAGTTCCACCGCCGCAGCCGCATCCTGTACACCGGCCTGGTGGAATCCGAAGCCCTTTCGTCGAGCGAGACCTTCCCGAACGGGCCCCAGCGCTATTACCTGCGCCGCCTGTCCGGCCTGACGAAGCGTACCGTCCCGCCGTCCTACCGGCTGGAACACATCCTCAACCCGTGGGTGAACTTCCTGATCATGCCTATCTTCGCCCTGGCCAATGCCGGTGTGGAAATCACGGACCCGTCCTATTTCAATGTTTTCCACTTCGACGCCGCCATGGGCAGTGTCGGCATGGGCATCTTCCTGGGCCTGCTGCTCGGAAAGCCCGTCGGCATCACCCTCGCCTCCTGGATCGCCATCAAGTCCGGTGTGGGCGAAATGCCCGCCAAGGGCACCTGGCCGATGCTTTTCGCCGTCGCCTGCCTCGGCGGTATCGGCTTCACGATGTCCATCTTCGTGGACACGCTTTCGTTTGCGGGTCCGGACATTCCGGCCGATGTCACCGCGCACCTGCGCGATGCCGGCAAGATCGCCGTCCTGATGGGCTCCCTCTGCGCCGGTCTTTTGGGCTCGTTCCTGATCACCCTCGTGCACCGGCTGCAGCGGAAAAAAGCATAGGAAACGTTTCATTTCAATAGCGGGAAACGTTAATTTACCCCCTGAAACAGCACAAGTTATCAACAGCTTGTGTTGTTTTTTGTTGGTGCGGGCTACCTTTGGGGTACCCCACCCACCCGGGGGTATTTGAAGATGGAACGTTTGCAAGATTATTTCCGCGCCCTTGCGGACCTGCTTTTTCCCAGGGCGTGCCTCGTGTGCGGATCCCGCCTGGGCATCCACGAACGGCATCTGTGCCTCTCCTGCGCAGCCGACGTGCCCTACACCCATTTCTGGCGTCAGTCCCACAACCCGATGGCCGACCGGTTCAACGCCGTCCTGGAACGCCACCGCGGCACGGAGCGGATGGCCTATGCCTACGCTGCCGCCCTGATGTATTACAAAGGCCCATACCGCAGCATCCCCCGTGCCCTGAAATACCATGGAGACCTGTCGGCCGGGCAGTTCTACGGGGTCCTCCTGGGCCGCCGTCTGGCGTCCGCTCCGCATTTCGCCGATGTCGACCTGGTCATCCCCGTTCCATTACATTGGACCCGCCGTTGGTCCCGCGGCTACAACCAGGCGGAAATCCTCGCCCGCGCCCTGGCGGAGGCCCTGTCCTCCGCCGGACGATTCTCTCCGCCCTCCGCCGGAGGGCTGGTAGCGACCGGCTGCGCTGCGGGCCTTGTGTCCGCCCACGATACGGGCCTCCTCTCCGGCCCGGGCGCGGTGTGCCGGACGGACCTCCTCGTCCGGGCCCGCCGTACGCGCACCCAGACGCGGTTGTCCGTGGAGGAGAAGGCCCGGAACGTGGCCTCGGCCTTCCGGGTGCCGGAACGTTCCGGCATCATGGCCCGCCTGCGGCGGTGGGCCATTCGCGTGATTGGCAACATGTTGCACATCCCTCGTGACCTCATTGATGGGAAATCGCCCCGCTTTGACGGGGAATCGCCCCGCACCGTTCTCTCCTCCGCCCGGCATATCGTCCTGGTAGACGACACGTTCACGACCGGAGCAACGTTATATGCCTGCTACGCCGCTCTGCGCCCCTACACCTCGGCCCGCATCTCCATCGCTACCCTCGCCGTCGTTGAAGGAACGCCTTCTGGCATCGAGGGTTCCCCCTCTACCGGCCCATGAGCACAACGAGTCTCTCGCCGGTTGCAAATACGGGCCCAAACGTCCCTGACGCGAGACGGTAGTCTCTCGCCGGCCGCAAATACCTATCAGAATGCCACCGCGGCGAGACCACAGTCTCTCGCCGGCCGCAAAACAGAAGAAAAACGTCCCCTGTGAGGACCTGACTAAGAAACAGACTTATGGATGAAAGGATGAAACGAAGGAAAGAGTACCGTACTTGGAAGAAAGGGTATTACCATCTGTGTACGGACGGATGGAAGGAGGGTTTATTGTTCCATGATGAAGGAGAGTATGTGAACGGGGTGAATTCCATTTCCTTGTTGGATTTGAAGTATCCCGTCAAAGTCCATTATTATGAGGTGATGCGCGGACATCTCCATCTGATCCTGTCCGGCAGGGGGACCCATTGTGTGGATTCATTCGATTATCTCAAGATGCGTATCGGCCGGCGGCTTCGTGCGGACGGAAGGCCGCCGTTGCCTCCGGACTACGATTTCCGGCTGATTCCCATTGAGAATGAGGAGCAGATGCGGGATAACCTGGTGTACATCGCCATGAATGCACCGAAGGTAATGGAAATCCTGCCGAACGGATATCTGTGGGGATCGGCCATGATGTTCTATTCCGATCTGCCACGCCTGTTTGAAACCGTGCAGGCTGGCGACATGTCTGGTCGGGAACTTGAAAGAATGCTCGGCACGCATCTGGAGATTCCGCCGGAGCGGTTGATCCAACCGGCCCTCGGAATGGTGCTGCCTCAGAGTTTCGTGGATACCGATGTGTTTTACAGAATGTTCCCTACAGCCCGGAAATTCTTGATCAAGTTGGTGAAGGATTACGAAGCCTATACCCGGATTGCCGCCCAGGTGGGAGAGGAGGTCGTTTTCTCCTTGGAAGAGGCTTTGGATATAGTCCGGCTGGCATTGAACCGGGCCAATCTGTCCCTTGAAAGCATGAACCACGAAATGAGATGCAACTTTGCCGTTCAGATGCATCAGCAGTATCAGTTGAACGCCCGCCAGCTTGCTTGTGCACTCAAGGTGCCCGAGCGTGTCATTGCCCAGGCACTCTATGCCGCTCGGCAACGCCCGAAACGATGATTTATTCGGTTCGCCGCCGCGTCAATTTGCCCTTCTTTATGATAGTAGTCTTGCGCCGGTGACGAATGTCCATAAAAATGCATTCGGCGAGAGACTATCGTCCCGCTGCGGACGCAAAAAGACACTTTTTTGAGGCCGATGGGAGCAGCCTCGGCAACCATCGACACGCTCTCGACGCGATTCGAATGCTTCCAGCGTCGCCCTAAAGCTTGTGGACGAATCCGGAGGCATTCCGGGGACCGTTGAGGGAGAGGAAGGCCTGGTCCACCAGCGTTCCGTTCCGGGTGACGTTCATCTGGAGCACGCCGTAGGCGTACCACAGGCGGTCTTCGGAAAGGGCTTCGTAGCGGAGGGTGCCGTCGCTGGCAAAGGTGCACGCGTAGCCTTCCCGTTCGGTACGCGAGCCTTCCAGGGTGATGGTCCAGTCGGCATGGCTGCTTTGCGGGTCCATGCGTACGGCTCGAATCGTGAAACGGGTCGGATAACTATCGTCCTGGAGGGACAGGTCGCCGTCGTAATCCAGTTTCCAGACTTCTCCGTCCAACTTGTTGATAACGAGACCTTTCAGTCGGCATTCCCGTTGAAGCACCCAGGTGCTCCCGGTCTGGGACAGGTTGCCTTGCATAAGGTAGAAAGCCTGGGAGGAAAGGGTGTTGGGATCGGCCCGCAGGGCCGTTTCCAGTTCCTCCAGGGCCGATGCTGCCAGTTCGTCGGTCAGGGCCAGCATATAGGTCTGGACGGGGTTGCCGGTCCGGTCTTCATTGCCGCCGAAGGCGTCGGAATCGGCCTTGCTGCAGGCGGACAGGATGAGCAGGGCGATGCCTGCGAGGAAATACCATCTTCTCATAAGGCTTACCATCTGATTCCCAGGCCCATCCGGACCAGATAAACATTCCCGTAACCGCCTTCGGCAAAACCGAAAAGCTTTTCACCACCCCATTGGAGGCCGAGCGGAACCACCTGCCAGGCCGGACGGATGCGGGTCCCTTCAAAGTCTCCGATGGACAGCTGTCCGCCTGCCGCCAGTTTCCCGTACAGCTTGAAGTGAGGGCGGTCCACGGCGAACAGGCTGACAAGGGGCATGACTGTCAGGTAGTTCTGCATCAGGTGCTGGACCGTCTTGTCCTGTGTCGCGCGGGGCTGCGTCCGGTTGATCCACGAGCAGCCCCAGGAGACCTCCGCGCCGGGTTTCAGCCAGTCGCGGAGCGTGTAGGTGTAACCGATGCTGAATACAGGGCCGGCATCGACCTGTTCGCACCCTTCGTAGAGGGAGTACAGGTCCGAGCCCCAATGGTACAGGGGGCCGAAATCACCGGCGTGCACGTATCCGGCGGCCGGTCCCGAAAAGCCGATATGCAATTCATGCGGAGCCTGTGCGTGCAGCGCTCCGGCAGCGAGCAGCAGCCCCAGGGAGAGGAGAATCCTTTTCATGCCCATGAAATCCGCCCGTTCCGGAATCTTGCACGTCCACGCGGGCCGGACACTATTTTCCGAGGATCAGCCGGATGCCGCCGATGGCGAGGAGGGACTGCGCGGCCAGGTAGGTGATCATCACCACGAAGCGGCGCAGGGCGAAAGTCATCACGCCGAAGGTGCCCATGGCGATGCAGGCATCGGAGAAAGTGAACAGCAAGGCGCCCAGCAGCAGGATCCACCACGTTTCACGCCGACCCGCCGGCATTCGGAGCACGCCTGCCAAGGCGCTGAAAATGAGCATCATCAGGCCGAATCCATAGACCGTCATCGGAACCAAAAGTTCACCGCTGATGCCGATGGCCTTCACGAGGAAGAATACGACGCCGGCCATGACGGCGATGGAAATGAGCCAGGCCCAGATGGACAGTCCCCGCCACGATTGTCCGCCGAACAGGGTCATATAGTAGATATGGCCGAGGAGGAACGCAACCATGCCACCCGCGAAAAAGAGGAACCCTTCCGGAATGAGCAGCACGTCACCCGTGCAGCCGAGCAATTGGGCCGTCACAAGCAAGCCGACAGGCCTGAGATCCGAAACGTCCTTCCCCAGCAGATAGGCGAGTGTCGTCGCAGCCAGCAGCGGCAGGAGTGCGGGCTTAACGGTATCGGCAAGAGCCGTTCCCTGAACGCAACCGAGGAGGTTCAGGACGCAGGCAGCCAGAAAAAAGGCGCAGGGAATGCACCACAGGGAGGATTTACGCATGGTTTCACGTTTTTGTCCCTGCAAGTTAGACATTCCCTGCGAGAAATCCTACACCCGCAGCGCCCGCATCGCATTCAGGACGGCGAGGACGGTGACGCCCACGTCGGCGAAGACGGCCATCCAAAGCGTGGCCAGGCCGAAGGCGGCGAGCAGGAGCACGAGTACCTTGATGCCGATGGCGAAAACCATGTTTTCACGGGCGATGCCCAATGTGCGGCGGGCGATGCGGACCGCCTCAGCGACCTTCGAGGGCTTGTCGTCCATCAGGACGACGTCGGCGGCCTCGATGGCTGCGTCGGAGCCGAGGGCGCCCATCGCGATGCCCAGGTCGGCCCGTGCGAGGACCGGTGCGTCGTTGATGCCGTCGCCCACGAAGGCGAGGGCGCCTTCCTTCGACGGACTCAGCAACTTCTCCACGCAGGCGACTTTGTCGGCGGGCAAGAGTTCGGCATGGAAGGCATCCACACCCACCGTGGCGGCGACGTGGGAGGCGATGTCGGCCTGGTCGCCCGTGAGCATGACGGTTTCCCGGATGCCGGCTTTATGGAGGGCGGCGACGGCGTCGGCGGCATCGGCCTTCACGCGGTCGGAGATGACGATATGCCCGGCATACACCCCGTCGATGGAGACATGGACGATCGTGCCCTTGAGCTCGCAGGGGTGGGAATCGGCCCCTTCGAGGCCCATCAGTTTCTCATTGCCCACGGCGATGCGTTTTCCATTGACCGTCGCGATGACCCCGTGACCGGCGGTTTCGCGGATGTCGGTGACCGAGCAGTCGTCCTGTTCGTCGGGATAGGCGTTCCTCAAGGCGGCGGCGATGGGGTGCGTGGAGTGGCGCTCCACATGGGCAGCCAGATGCAGAAGTTCTTTTTCGTCAATAAGTTCCGGATGCACGGCCGTTACCTCGAACACGCCTTCCGTGAGGGTGCCGGTCTTGTCGAAGACCACGGTGCGGACACGGCTGAGCGTGTCCATGAAGTTGGCGCCCTTCACGAGGATTCCCTTGCGGGAGGCTCCGCCGATGCCGCCGAAGAACGTGAGCGGAACGGAGATGACAAGGGCGCAAGGGCAGGACACGACCAGGAACATCAGCGCCCGGTAGATCCAGGTCGCCCAATCGCCTGTGATCAGGGAGGGAATCAGGGCGAGCGCCACGGCGAGGCCCACGACGATGGGCGTATAGACCTTCGCGAACTTGGTGATGAAGCTCTCGCTCTTGGACTTGTGTTCCGTGGCGTTCTCCACGAGATCCAGGATTTTCGCGGCGGTCGATTCACCGAATACCTTCGTCGTGCGTACGCGGAGGACGCCGGACAGGTTTACGCAACCGGAGAGGACTTCGTCGTCCTTCCCGATGCTGCGAGGGACGCTTTCGCCCGTGAGCGCCACCGTGTCCAGGCTGGAACTGCCTTCCAGGACGAGGCCGTCCATGGGCACCTTCTCGCCGGGCTGGATGACGATGATTTCCCCCGTCTGCACCGATTCGGGCTTGACAGTCAGGAGTTTACCATCGCGTTCGACATGGGCGGTATCCGGCCGGATGTCCATCAGATGGGAGATGGACTTGCGGCTCCGTCCTTCCGCGATGCCCTCGAACATTTCGCCCACCTGGAAGAACAGCATGACGAACACCGCCTCCGGGAACTGCGTCTCGGCCCCCGGCAGGAAACCGATGGCCAGCGCACCCAGTGTGGCCACGCTCATGAGGAAGTTCTCGTCCAGCGCCTCACCGTGCACGAGTGCTTCCGCGGCCTCCGTCAGGGTCTCCCAACCGACAATCAGATAAGGAATCAGGTAAATGAGCAAATAGGCCCAGGTCGGCCAATCCGTCTTTTTCTCGATGATGACGGCCGCAATGAGCAATACCGTCGCCAGGACGATCTTGATGACGCTTTCCTTTACCCCGCCTTCTTCATGGTGATGATGGTGCTCGTGGCAATGCTCGCAAGCCTCCTCGTGATGGTGATGATGGTCTTCGTGTATCATGGTATTGCATCTTTTCTCGATGCAAAGGTACGGAGACCGGCGTGCAACCGGGTTGCATTCGTCTATTCCCGGTTCTTCGTGTCGATGATGATCGTGACGGGCCCGTCGTTCACGAGGGCAACCTGCATGTCGGCGCCGAAAGTGCCGGTGGGGACGGGCTTGCCCAGGGCGGCTGACAGGGTGGCGCAGAACTGTTCGTAGAGCGGAATTGCGATTTCGGGACGGGCGGCGCGGATATAAGCGGGGCGGTTGCCTTTCCGGGTCGATGCCAGGAGGGTGAACTGACTGACTACCAGGATATCGCCTCCGGCATCGCGTACGTCCACGTTCATCACGCCGTTCGCATCGTCAAAGATGCGCAGTCCGGCGATCTTCCGGACGAGCCATTCGATGTCCTCGGCTCCGTCCTCTTCTCCGACGCCCAGCAGCACCAGCAGGCCGGGACCGATGGCGGCCGTCACCGTGCCGGAAATGGACACGGAGGCCTGCAATACGCGTTGAATGACGGCTCTCATGGTTCGGAAAGCTGTTCGGCCAGCAGGGGCAGCAGGCCGTAATCGGCCGGCAGCCAGTTCACGGACTGTAATTCTTCGGTTCCCAGCCAACGTGCCGCCTCGTGTTCATTCAAATGCGGCGCCTCCCCGTCCAGCGTACAGAGGAAGCAGTGCATGGTCAAGTGGAACTCCGGGTAATCCCATTCTACCGTGTCCAGCAGGGGACCTACGATGATGGAGCAGGACAGTTCCTCGGCGATTTCCCGGCGCAAAGCGTCCTCCCGGCTCTCGCCGGGTTCCATCTTGCCGCCGGGGAATTCCCACCAGTCTTTCCAGGGGCCGTAGCCCCGCTGGGTGGCGAAAACGCGGCCCTCCTTGATGATGAGGGCCGCGACTACTTCGATTCGTTTCAAGGATTTACGGTCCGTTGCCAAGGGATTACAGTTCAATGACCAGCTCCTCGAGGGGCTTCCGCTGCTCGTGCAGTTCCGTGGGCTTGCCTTCGCCGGCGGCCGGATGGCCGATGGCCAGCATGCCGTAGATGCCGTGATCCCGCGTCTCCGGAAGGACTTCCCGAATCTGGCTGGGGTTGAAG
>JAEEGI010010189.1_pt1 | contig 20443 bp, 15 predicted proteins | sample 8958751 | NCBI WGS metagenome assembly JAEEGI01 (sample SAMN16246545, study PRJNA631951) | gut metagenome | biome: gut microbiome; feature: rumen; material: KS-attached | host: Bos | place: Iran: Karaj | collected 2018-10 | reverse complement strand
GTATCCAGCTACCTATTGATTTATAAGCGGACCTTGATGGATGCCCACCAGATGGCTTATATCGGAACGTTGTATACTACAGCGTCCTGGGTGATTCAGGATTTGATTCAGATTCTTATCCTGGTATGGACCCATAACTTTTTGCTGTTTCTTAGCATCAATCTGATTGTTACAATTACAACCAATATTCTGATATCCAAGAAGGCAGACCGACTGTATCCATACTTGAAGGATAAGGATGTGAAGCCCCTGCCGGAGGAAGAGAAGCAGGAAATTCGTAAAAATGTCGGCGCCATGTTCCTACATAAAATGAGTAACGTGGTGGTAAACAATACGGATAACCTGTTGATTTCCGCCTTTGTTGGTATTGTCAGTGTAGGAAAGTATTCCAACTATGTGCTGATTACATCCAGTCTTCGTAACATTGTACGAAGTTTCTTCCAGGGCATTATGGCCAGTGTGGGGAATCTTGGTGTTTCTAAGGACAAGGGAAGCTTAGGTCGCATTTTCCATGCAACCTTGTTCATCAACCAGTGGGTGAGTTGCTTCGTAACCATCACCTTATTTGAGATTTTTAACCTCTTCGTGGCTATTTTCTTCGGAGAACAGTATGTGTTTGAACTGCCGGTGGTTGCCATGATTTGCCTGAACTTCTATCTGGGTTCTTTGCGGGAAGGAATCCTGGTGTTCCGCGACTCCCTGGGTGTGTTCTGGTATGACCGGTACAAGGCGATTGCAGAAGCGGTAATCAACCTGGTGGTGTCTGTGATTCTTGCGAAGTATATGGGGACGGCCGGTGTGCTTCTTGGAACAGTCATCAGTACCCTTAGTACCTCTGCATGGGTGGAGCCGTACATGCTGTACAAGCATCGTCTTGGGGTATCCCTCTGGGAATTCTGGAAGCGGATGCTTGTGTATGTCCCGGTAAGTGCCGGCGTCTTGTTCCTGACGGATTGGGTGTGCAACCTGTACGAAGGTAAGGCCTGGCAGATGCTGTTGTATCGCATGGTTGTCTGCATGTTTGTTCCGAACCTTCTTCTTCTGATTTTGTATTACAGGAATCGGGAACTGGCATTTCTTTGGAAAAAGGCGAAAGAACTGTTGCCGAAGAAGGCCGGAAATTCCCGAATAAGGGGACTGTCAAATGGACAGAGTTACTTTTTGCATATGCTGCGGAAGGAATTGCAATCCCGTGAAGCGTCGGATGAATTGACGGAAGACGATGCAACGGTACAGGATGCCATCCGTCTTGCAAGAAGCCAGGGGCTGATTACCTTCGCCCATGATTTCTTTTTGCATCAGCAGCCCAATAACTCCAAACAGTACTTATCCATGACAGAGTCGGCTTCCAAACAAATGGTACTGAACAACTATCGTCTGTGGCAGCAAGTGTTGCATTTACATCAATTGTTTGAAGCGCGGGGGATTCCGTATTTATTGTTAAAAGGACCGTCGGTATCCTTCTATTATCCGGTTCCGGAGCTGCGGAAGTCCGGAGATTTGGATATTTGGGTATACCAGCCGGGAACCAAGGCTTGTGAAGGAGAGGTCTATTTCGGACCGAATTTCGACGCGATGGAACAGGTGTTACTTGCAGATGGTTACCATCGAAATCCTTATCAGCATGCGAACCATCATGTAAGCTTTTTAAAGCCCGGAATGGGAGAAGTGGAAGTGCATGTGCTATGGATTGAAGATTTCCAGAGTGCTTCTTTGAACCGGGCCATAGCCCAGATGTCGGAGGATGCCTATCTGCATGCCAAGTATCTGGAAATCGGACCGGGGCAGCGGATTCATGTCCTGTCTGATCAGCATCAGGCCTGCCATATTTTGTTGCATATGCTACAGCACTATGTCATTGCAGGTTTCGGTTGGAAGTTACTCTGTGATTGGACCGCTTTCTGGAATTCCGTTACAGAGGATGAAGTCTATGGGTACTTCATGAAGCAGGCCAAGGACTGGCAGGTACAAACCTTTGTTACGTATGTGACTTGGATTTGCAAGGCGTACTTGGGCTTACGGGAAGATGCGGCGGCACGTCTTATGACGGAACCCATGAATTACGCAGCTTGTATGGAACTGATGGCAGAGCTGTTTGCTGCCGGAGAATTCGGAGAGGGCGAAGCCGGCCGTATGGTGGCTCCGAAGGGGCGCGGCCCTCTTGCCATGCTTTCGGAATTCCATCATCAGATGAAGCGGAATCATTACGAAGCATCCAAGCAGATATGGCGTTGGCCGTATTTATGGGTAATCACGTTTGTGACCTTTGTGAAGAATAATCATCGGTTACGGAATATTTCAACGACGACGGTTATTAAGAATGCCAGCCGTCGCTCGAAATTGCGTAAGAAGATGCAGTTGTTTAAGGAACAATAAATCATGGAAAAAGAAAAGAAAGATTTGGCAGAGCTCCTTGCGAAGGGGCAAACGGTGGAAATCTATCCCCAGGGAAACAGCATGTATCCGCTGGTGATTCCGGGAAGAGATCGTGTGGTGTTAGCACCTTTTGTCCGTCAGCGGGATCGCATTCGTCGGGGAGATGTCCTGTTGTTTCGTAGGAAAAATTCCATTCTGGTGTTGCATCGGGTCTGCCGTGTAACGCAAGAAGGCGTATATTTCGTGGGAGATAACCAGCGTGTGGTGGAAGGACCGATTGCGCCTTCCCAGATTCTCGGACGAAGCATAGGATTCGTACGACGGGGACATCGGATCTCGATTCATCATCCTTTGTATGTAATTTGCACCGGCGCATGGTTGTTGTTTTTACCACTGCGCCCCATGGCATGGAAGCTATTAGCGGCGATACGTAGATTACTTGGTAGAGGCAGAAAATGAAAATCAAAGAAGGCTTTTTCATAAAAAGAATAGGAGATGAGGTATACCTGCTTCCATACGGAAATCGTATTGCATCCTTTACCCACGGCCTTAGACTGGTTGGAAGCAGCCAAGAATTGGCAGCGCGCCTGTTGGATGGAAGCGATGCTACCCGGGATGCCTTGTTGGATGAACTGGTAATCTCTTACGGTGCGCATGTTTCCAAAGAGGAACTGGCCCGGGATTTGGATGAGTTTCTTACATCGTTACAACGACTTGGTATTCTGGAAGGCTGTGTCGACGGTGCCTATGCCAAGGTGGAAGGCACAAGGCAGGTATTTTCCATTGCAGGCATTCGCCTGGCATTGGATGCACCGGAGGAATTGGTTCATCCGCTGTTAGAAAAGTTTAGATTCGGTGAAAGCGAGGGGGATATCACCATATCCTTGGCATCCTATGAGCGCAGTCTCTATCCGGAAGGAAGGATACTGCTTCGCAGCCGGGATGTTGTGGTATATGAAGGGAAGGATTCTTATGGCATCCTCTATCCGGAGAATATCGGTGTGCGGGAAGTGGTGATGTCGAAGGACGGAACCATAGCGACGTTGTTTTTAAAACATAAGGAAGCGTCAGTGGCAGAAGAAATCTTCCTGGCGATCCGCAGCGTATTCTTGTTGTATGCCAGGAAGCGGCAGCTGTATGCCCTTCATAGTGTATCGGTGGATACGGGGGAAGGCGTCGTTCTTTTTTCCGGTGTTTCCGGCTCCGGTAAGTCTACCCATAGCAGACTGTGGGAGAAACAGTTTGGCATGTCGGTATTAAACGGGGATTTGAATCTGATTGGATTTGAACAGGGAATGGCAAAAGTATACGGCATTCCTTGGTGCGGAACCAGCGGTATCGCAGAAGATTTTACGCGACCGCTTCTGGGTGTGTTTTTTATCCAACAGAGCAGTGAGAATCACTGCGACGAATTATTAGGGGCAGACCGCACCTTGGCCTTGGCCAATCGTATGATTTCCCCGACCTGGACCAAGGAAGGCTATGCATCCAATCTGGATTTTGCTTATGGTATCCAGGAACATCTGATGCTTGCTACGTTGCATTGCACCATGGAACCACAAGCGGCACAGGTGGCATATGACTATTTAAAGAGATATTTAAGAACAAAGGAATCGAACTTGTAGCAATGAAAATCTTAGCGGAATATATACGAAAAATTATAAATGCCATCAAGGATGGAACGGCGAAGTCCTTCCTGGAAGAGACCGGATGGGTCTATAGCTATATCCGGCGCTATTGGAAGAGCATGATTCTCTATACCGTTGTTGGAATGGTAAGCACTGTGGTGTCCATTGCCGCAACCTATATCTCCAGAGACTTGGTGGATATTATTACGGGACATAAGACCGGCGCGGTTATTAAGTATTTTGTCCTGATGATTCTCTATGGAATGATTTCCATGGTGATTTCCCAGGTGGTGAATTATCTAAGTACCATCATTTCTTTGAAGGTGAACCAGCAGATTAGCTGTGAAGTATTTGAGAAGATTCTGATGACGGATTATGAATCCATTACCAAGTATCATAGCGGTGATTTGCTGACCAGATGGAGCAGTGATACCTCTACGATATCCAACGGGGTACTGAATTATATTCCCAATGCCATTATTGCCATATTCCGTTTCTTAAGTGCATTTGCAGTGGTGGTATACAATGATTGGACCTTCGCTTTGTTTGCCTTGGGAAGCTTCCCGGTGACGGTGTTGATGTCCAGAACCTTAATGCGACGCATGCGCAATAATAACGATCGCTCTGCGGCCTTATCTGCCAAGGTATCCGGATTTAACCAGGAGACCTTTGCCAATATTCAAACCATTAAGGCCTTTGATCTGATTGGGTTATACGTGGAACATCTGAAACAGTTACAGCAGGAATATATGGATATGAAGTTGGATTTCCAACGGATGTCTATCGGTACCTCCTTCATTATGTCTACCGTTGGCTTAATTGTATCCTATGCAGCCTATGGCTGGGGTATTTATCGCGTATGGAGCGGAAACATTACTTACGGTACCATGACCCAGTTCTTGGCCTTATCCGGAACCTTAACCGGTGCTTTATCCTCCTTAACGGGATTGGTGCCACAGGCAATTTCTCTTACCACATCGGCAAGACGCTTGATGGATATTCTGGAGATGCCGAAGGAGGATTATTCCGGAACCAAAGAGGCGGACGCGTTTGCCACAGCGCATGAGGCACAGGGATTGTCCCTTCGTGTGAGGGATATGTCCTATGCTTACCATGATGCAGCCAATGTTTTTGCACATGCATCCATGGAAGCCCATCCCCATGAAATCGTTGCCTTGGTGGGACCTTCCGGTGAAGGGAAGACCACCATGCTTCGCCTGATTCTATCGGTACTTCGACCCCAGGAGGGACAGCTGGATGTGGTGGCAGACGACGGTGAGACCATTGAAGTGGCGCCATATACCAGACGATTCTTCTCCTATGTACCACAGGGCAATACCATGTTTTCCGGAACCATTGCGGAGAATATGCGGAATGTAAAGCCAACGGCTACGGATGAGGAAATCATTGAGGTATTAAAGACAGCCTGCGCCTGGGATTTCGTACAGAAGTTGCCGGAGGGTATTAACGCCTCTATTAAGGAGCGGGGTGGCGGCTTCTCCGAAGGACAGGCCCAGCGTTTGTCCATTGCCAGAGCGTTACTGTTACACGCACCGATTCTGTTATTGGATGAGGCCACCAGTGCCTTGGATGTAAAAACAGAACGTGAGGTCCTTCGGAACATTATGAGAGATGACTCCCCACGCACCTGTATTGTTACGACCCATAGACCAACGGTACTTACCATGTGTAACCGGGTCTATGGCATCGAAGAGAAGCGATGCAAGGTGTTGGATGAGGAAGAGATTCGGCAATTGATAGATGTCTTTTAGACAAAAGAAAAGCAGGGCGATTTGCCCTGCTTTTTAAATGCATGATGGAATTAGTCATTTCCGCCCTGAACATTGGTCTCGTGACGGCAAGTATAAGAGATGCTGTTAAGTGCAATAGCCTTAGTAGTTGCTTCATCTGCAGCCTTTACCCAAAGCTTAAAAGTAACGCTATCGCCGGAATTATAACCATTTGCATGTAAATCTCTAACAACGGTTACGGTATTTCCACTAACGGTAGTGCTAAATCCTGCCTCTGCATAAGCATCAGTTACTGGAGTAGAGAAAGTGTAATTGAAGGTAACTTGTGTTGTGATATGTACTACGCCGGTACTATGTATTGCTGACATTTCAAATACATTGTGTGATCCATTCCAATCCTGAACACTTCTTCCGCTAACGGTCCAACAATCAGAACTGCTTCCGGAATCGCCACTTGCTGCAAATACGCCTTCTGCTAAATCTTCGTTTTCAATTACTACTGGTTTTTCGTAAGTTTTCATCATTTCGTTTCCCCCTAAATAATGTTAACATCTATACTCATGTCAATCCTTTGACATACTTCTATTTTATCTCTGCAAAAAACCATCGTCAATCCAGAATCTACGGGATTTTTGCATATTTCGAAAGACAAGTTTGTTGGAAATCAAACTTTTGGCGAAAAGGGCGTTTCCTGTTATAATAGATGGGTATTACAGGAGAATAGGGGAGAATGACCGACATGGAATTGGTATCTGTAATCATACCTGCATATAATGTGGAGCGTACCATCGCGGATTGTATCAACAGTGTGCGTTCTCAGGATTATAAAGAACTGGAAATCATTGTTATTAACGACGGCTCCACCGATGGAACGGGGCGTGTTGTAGAGCAACTGGCAACAGAGGACGGAAGAATTCGTACGATGACTACGGAGAACGGTGGCGTCAGTCACGCCAGGAACGTAGGGCTGTCTCTGGCGCAGGGGGAATATATTGTTTTTGTGGATGCGGATGATTTGTTATTGGAACACGCCATTGCCACACTGGTAGAAGCAAGAGCGGAAGTGGATGCGGATCTTGTGGTGGCATCCTACGTTTTAGCAAATGCCACAACGGGGGAGGAGCAGATCATTCACTTAACGGCGCAGAGGTGCATTGCCACGGAAGAGGGACATGCATTCTTTTTAACCGAAGGATTGAATCTGTCCCAGCCTTGGGGCAAGCTCTATCGCCGGGAATTGTTTGATGGCGTGCGCTATCCAATCGGGAAGCTCTATGAGGATATTGCGGTGATTTCGCAGCTTGTGGAAGCGGCGAAGCAGATTCGAATCTTGGATGTACCGGTGATTTTATATCGACAGTCCGTTGGTAGTATTTCCCATACCACGAATATCCAGCGGCAGATGGATGGGTTAGATGCCCGTATGGATAACTACAATTTTTACAGTGTCCATTATCCGAAGCTGAAAGGTTTCGCAGCAGATGGGGTGGCCTACTTCGGATTCTACTTGCTTGGCAAGATTGCAAGGGCCGGAATCCGAGAGAATAAGGAGTATTATCGTAAGACCTGCGCTATGATTGCGCAAATCCTTCGAGTGGCATCCAAGCGGGGCGCTTTTATGAAGCTTGCCACCTTGGTATTTGCTATTTCTCCGCGCCTTACGGCAGAACTGTGTTATCTGTTTTCCAAGAAGAAAAATGGGGTGTAGAGGTGCTTTCTACATCTTTTAGAACATGATAAAATAAGAAAAAGTATAGATACGAGGTGAACCTATGAAAGTTCGCAAAGAGTACATGATCAAATATATCGAAGGGGTACCGTACCTGTTGCCTTACGGCCAGGGAATTGCTTTGCAGTTCCAAGGTACCTCCTTAGATGAAGACGAAGTCTTCCTCTGGGATTATGTGAAGCAGGGGTATGACGAAGATGCATGCGCATTGGAATTGGCGAAGCATCTTGGTATGGCATCGGATTCAGAGGCAATTCGCGACAAGGTGACAGCCTTCTTTTTGATGCTTGAGAATATTGAAGTCATTAATCGTAAGAACAAGCGATTGATTGGGCCGCTGGCGGATTACGATGTGTTTGAGATTGCAGGACTTCGTGTGTTATACAACGGACCGAGAGAATACATTGCACCGGAGCTACAGTTGTATCGCGGTAAGAGTGCCATGGAACCGGTGAATTTGGATTCGATTTTGCCGGAAGAACGTGCTTTTATGCAGCGGGTGGAGGTGGTGATGTCGGCACCGCGCCTGATGGGAGTGGGAGAGTTGATTACCCGTACACATCAGGTAATTGTTTATGCGGACGAGCGACATTATTATTATTTGTTCCCGTATAATCACAGCCTTCATGAGATGCGTGTTCGTAAGGACGGCTCCAAGGCGGTTCTTTTTATCTCTGATATGAATTTGCCGGATGACGAGATTACGGCAGAAGTATATGAGGCCATGCATCAGAGCTTTTTGATTTTGGCCTTTGCTCATGGGAAGTTCGCTTTTACTTCCTGGCTGTTACAGTATCGGAACAGAGGATATTTGTTCGTGTCTACCGACGGAACCAATTGGAATGAGTTAACCGGTCGCCTGGCAGACTTGTCCGAAGTAAAGCGCTGCAATCATCGTACCGACCTGTTGGAAATCGATGGGGACCATGTAAATGTATGGAATCTTCCTTGGGGAAGCTTTTTGGATGAAGATGTGAATCGTCCTTTAGAACTTGGTGGTGTCATCAGTCTGAAGCATTCCACCACGAACCATATGTCCGGTCGTTCTACCAGTGACTGCATTATATTTGCAGCCATGGGGCTAGCTTCGCCAATGTATTCCAGAGAATTGACGGAAGGCAATATCGATTTTGTGGCGAATGTGAATCGGTTTGTTCCGATTTTGCGCATCCATTGCAACCAGACTCAGGATGCCATCACCTATCTGAAGTCCGTGATTGATGACGGTAACCGAAATTAGACATAAGAATTGAGTAACATAGCATATGAGAACAATTGATGAACAGTTGAAGTCCGGCAACTTAAAGCCGGCATACTTACTATACGGTGATGAGGATTATCTGAAGCAGCTGTATCGTAAGCGCCTGTTATCCGCTACGGTGAAGGATGGAGATACCATGAATTACATGACCTTCGAAGGCAGCGGAATCAACGAGCACGAGATTATTGATTTTGCGGATACCATGCCGTTTTTTGCAGACTGGCGTGTGGTATATGTGGAGAACAGCGGATTCTTTAATCGCTCCGTAGATGATTTGGCGGACTATTTTTCCAAAATGTCTGAGACGGCATTCTTGGTGTTTGTTGAGAGCAAAATAGATAAGCGCAGTCGCACCTACAAGGAATTTGCCAAGGTAGGAGAGGTCGTGGAGTTGAACTTCCCGGAAGAGAAGGAATTGCAGGCCTGGGTTGGCGGCCGTGTGAAGCGTGCCGGCAAGCAGATTACCATGGATGCCTGGGAAGAATTCCGGAATCGTTGCTCCACCAATATGGAGAATATGGATCGGGAGTTAGAGAAGCTGTTGGATTATTGTGCTGACAAGCCGGCGATCTCCAGACAGGACGTACGGGAGATTTGCATTGACTCTTCGGAAGAGCGCATGTTTATTCTGGTAGACGGAATCGGAGAGAAGAATCCACGGAAGGCCATGCTTGCCTACCAGGATATGTTGGAACACAAGGTGGCGCCTCTTTATATCTTAGCTTCCTTAGAGGGACAGTTTCGTTCCATCCTGCAGACCAAGAGTTATTTGGAGCAGGGCATGAAGAAAAATGAAATCCAGAAGGTGATGGGCCTTCGTTACAATTTCTTCGTAGATAAGTATCAGAAAATGGCGAAGAACTTCTCCACCGGACAGTTAGAGCGCATCTTAATCGAATGTGCTTCCACGGATGAGCAGGTGAAGAGCGGCAAGCTGGATGCCAGCGTGGGAGTGGAGATGTTATTGCTGAAGCATTGTAAGTAAGCAATCCGATGTCACTAAGCGCATCTGCGCACTTCGTGCTTGATTTGCTAAGTGTCCCTGTATGGCTCATTCTAATAATTAAAAATTATTGAATGAGCACAAAAAAAACACCAGTATGACGGTACTGGTGTTTTTCATATTCATGAATATTTAATATTTAAAGAATTAAGCAATCTTTGCTACAGCCTTAGCAAGACGGGAAATCTTACGAGAAGCGTTGTTCTTATGGTAAACACCCTTAGTAGCTGCCATCTCGATCTTCTTGGTAGCAAGAACTAATGCTTCTTCAGCAGCAGCCTTATCGTTATTAGCAACAGCTGCCTCTACCTTCTTAATGCAAGTCTTAACTTCAGACTTGATTGCTTTGTTACGCTCAGTCTTAGTAGCAGTAACAAGAATTCTCTTCTTTGCAGATTTAATATTAGCCAACTTCGTACACCTCCAATGTAATGATTTAACTATATATAGCGATTACATTGTAGCCGGACACGGACAGTTCAATGTAAACATACCTTGATATAATAATCGAATAATTACGCGCTGTCAATGGGTTTTGCCTATTTTTTGCTTCAAATCCCCAAATCCTCTTGTGGAAGAGTCTTTTCCTATGCTAATATAAGGAACGTAAATTTGGAGGTAATTATGGCAATCGACCAGAGTAAAGTTCGTAACTTTTGTATTATAGCACATATTGACCACGGCAAGTCTACCTTGGCCGATCGTCTGATTGAGAAAACAGGCCTTTTGACCGAGCGTGAGATGCAGGCCCAGGTCTTGGATAATATGGAGTTGGAGCGTGAGCGAGGCATCACCATCAAGTCCCAGGCGGTTCGTTTGATTTATCGTTCCGAGGACGGAGAAGAATACATTTTCAATTTGATTGATACGCCGGGCCACGTGGATTTTAACTATGAGGTTTCCCGAAGTCTGGCTGCTTGTGACGGCGCTATTCTTGTTGTGGATGCAGCACAGGGAATCGAAGCCCAGACCTTGGCCAATGTATATCTGGCCCTAGATCATGACTTAGAGGTGCTTCCGGTTATTAATAAGGTAGATCTTCCAAGTGCAGATCCGGAACGTGTCATCAACGAAATCGAGGATGTCATTGGTTTGGAAGCCCAGGATGCACCACAGATTTCCGCCAAGACCGGTTTGAATGTGGAAGAGGTGTTGAAGCAGGTCATCGAGAAGCTTCCGGCACCGAACGGAGATCCGAATGCACCGTTGCAGGCTTTGATTTTTGACTCTTTGTATGATTCTTATCGCGGTGTGATTGTATTTTGCCGTGTGAAGGAAGGTACGCTGAAGGCTGGCGATACCGTACGTATGATGGCAACCGGCGCAACCTTCGATGTGGTAGAAGTGGGATATTTCGGTGCAGGCCAGTTCATTGCCTGTGACGAGCTCTCTGCCGGTATGGTTGGCTACATGACTGCCAGCATCAAGAATGTGAAGGATACCCGTGTGGGTGATACCATTACCCATGCCAAGAATCCTTGCGCAGAGGCGCTTCCGGGCTATAAGAAGGTGAATCCGATGGTGTACTGCGGACTCTATCCTGCAGATGGCGCCAAGTATCCGGATTTGCGTGATGCCCTTGAGAAGTTACAGCTGAACGATGCGGCATTACAGTACGAGCCGGAGACTTCCATTGCTTTGGGATTCGGATTCCGTTGCGGATTCTTAGGACTGTTACACTTGGATGTGATCCAGGAACGCTTGGAGCGTGAGTACAACCTGGATTTGGTAACCACCGCACCGGGCGTTGTGTACCGTGTTTATAAGACTGACGGAACCATGATTGAACTGACCAATCCGTCTAACCTTCCGGATCCTTCCGAGATTGAATACATGGAAGAACCGGTGGTAGATGCGGAGATTATGGTAACCAGTGAGTACATCGGTGCCATTATGGACCTTTGCCAGGAGCGCCGTGGTATCTATGTCAGCATGGAATATATGGAAGAGACCAGAGCGCTGATTAAGTATGTGCTTCCGTTGAATGAAATCATCTACGATTTCTTTGATGCATTAAAGTCCCGTTCCCGTGGATATGCATCTTTTGATTATGAGTTCAAGGGCTATGTTCGCTCCGAACTTGTGAAGTTGGATATTTTGATTAACCGCGAGACCGTGGATGCGTTATCTTTTATCGTATTCAAGGATACCGCATATGAGCGTGGCCGGAAGATGTGCGAGAAGTTGAAGGAAGAGATTCCGAGACACTTATTCGAGATTCCAATCCAGGCCGCAGTGGGCAGCAAGATTATTGCCCGTGAGACCGTGAAGGCAATGCGTAAGGACGTACTTGCCAAGTGTTACGGCGGTGATATCAGCCGTAAGAAAAAGTTATTGGAGAAGCAGAAGGAAGGTAAGAAGCGTATGCGCCAGGTGGGCAATGTAGAGATTCCACAGGAAGCCTTCATGAGCGTACTCAAGCTTGACGAAGATTAAGAACCGAAGGAGGGATATGGTATATGGAGTTGTATAAGGACGTGTTAGAACTCTATATCCATATCCCTTTTTGCGTCAAAAAATGCGATTACTGCGACTTCTTATCCGGTCCCTTCGATGCAGATGTCAGACGGGATTATACCAAGGCACTGTGTCGGGAGATTAAGTGGTGGGGCATTCGCCTATCAGATAAGTTGATTACTTCTATTTATATCGGCGGAGGAACGCCTTCCTGGTTGGAAGCGAACTACATGGCCGAGATTATGGATACGGTCCACAAGTATTTCCATGTAGACCCAAGGGCGGAAGTGACCATTGAATGCAATCCGGGAACGGTAAGCTCCGAGAACTTCAATATCTATCGTTCCGTTGGCATCAATCGCATCAGTATCGGTTTGCAGTCCGCCAATGACGATGAGCTGAAGATCCTCGGCCGGATTCATACCTTTGACCGGTTCCTGCATACCTTTGAATTCGCCAGGGTAGCAGGCTTTGATGATATCAGCGTGGATATTATGACGGGACTTCCGGGACAGACACCGGCGAAGCTTACTCATACCATTCAGCAGGTGACTCGATTACAGCCGGAGCATATTTCCGCCTACGCCCTGATTATTGAGAAGGGCACACCGTTTTATGACCGTTACAAGTTCGATGCGGTGAAGCAGCACGCCGGCATGGAGACGGAAGCGCTTCCCAACGAGGATCAGGAATATGAGCTGTACAAGACCGCACAGATGCAGCTTGTGGCCCACGGTTATGAGCAGTATGAGATTTCCAATTACGCCAAGAAGGGCCATGTGTGCCAGCACAACATCGGATATTGGAAACGAGTACCATACCTTGGCATGGGAATCGGAGCAGCGTCCCTTTTGAATGAATGTCGTTTTTCCAACGAACGCAACATCCATGATTACATTGCCCATACCGATGAGTTGGTGATGGAGAACTTCCGACAGGAATCTCCCATGCGGGAAGACTTCCAGGAATTGTCCAGGCAGAATGCCATGGAAGAGTTCATGTTCCTTGGTCTTCGCATGAATGCCGGCGTATCCAGGAGTGATTTTCGTCAGGCCTTTGGCTTAGAGATTGACGGTGTCTATGGTGCAGTGATTCAACGGCTTCGCAACGAAGGATTATTGGAAGCGGCGGAAGGTCGCATCTTTTTAAATGAACGGGGAATGGATTTGTCCAATTATGCCATGGCCCAGTTCCTTCAATAAATTATAAAATTATTATAAAATTAGCACCCTGCTTGTTGACAAAGAATAGGTAGGGTGCTAAATTACTATTTAGATATTAGCACTCCAAATCGATGAGTGCTAACAACCGAAATCACCATTCATCTTTTTAAGAGGATACGGTATGGATGCGTTAGATGAGAGAAAAGAGAAAATCCTATATGCGATTATTCAGAACTACTTAGAGACCGGTGAGCCGGTAGGTTCGAGAACCATCTCCAAGAATTCTGAACTGAATTTGAGTTCAGCTACCATTCGTAATGAGATGTCTGATTTGGAAGAGCTTGGCTACATTGTTCAGCCTCATACATCCGCAGGACGTATTCCTTCCGATAAGGGATATCGCTTCTATGTAGATCGGCTGATGGCTGAGAAGGACCAGGAAGTCTCCGATATCAAGGAACTCATGATTGAGAAGACCGAGAAGATGGAGAAGTTGTTGAAGCAAGTGGTGAAGGTACTGGCCAACAACACCCAGTACGCAACCATGATTTCCGCACCGGCCTTATCCAAGAGTAGCGTCAAGTTCGTTCAGCTTTCTGCAGTGGATGAGCATCACATCTTATCCGTCGTGGTGATGAACGGCAATCTTGTGAAGAACAAGATTATTGAAGTAGACAAGCCTCTGGATAATGAGAACCTTCTGAAGCTGAACATGCTTCTGAATACCAACCTGAACGGTTTGACGGTTTCTCAGATTAATCTTGGGTTGATTACCATGTTGAAGGAACAGGCCGGTATCCATGAGGACATCATTGCTCAGGTATTGAATACCGTGGCCGAGACCATTAAGGACAGTGATGAGGGCTTAGAGATTTACACCAGTGGTGCAACCAACATCTTTAAGTATCCGGAACTTGCTGATTCTCAGAAGGCGAGCGAATTCATTTCAACCTTCGAAGAGAAGGAAGAACTTGCATCTCTGATTTCAGATATCGAAGATGGAGAATCCGGAACCGGTATTCAGGTATACATCGGTGACGAATCTCCAATCGAGACCATGAAGGATTGCAGTGTGGTAACCGCCACCTACGATCTGGGCGAGGGCATCAAGGGTACCATCGGTATCATCGGCCCGAAGCGTATGGACTACAAGAAGGTTATGGACAACTTAAGTCAATTGAAGGATCAATTGGGATCCATTATGAAGAAGGAATAGAAAGGTGGTAGGAACGTGGCAGAAGAAAAAGAGAACTTCTCCGTAGAGCAGGAAGAAGCTGCGAACACCGAGGAAGTAACAGAAGAGACCACAACCGAAGAAGCACCTGCCAAGGAAGAAGCGACAGAAGCCGCAACCGAAGAAGCAGGCAAGCAGGATGCCAAAGACAAGAAGCATCACAAAAAAGAAAAGAAGGACAAGCGCGACGAACAGATCGCTGATCTTACGGATCGTGTGAAGCGTCAGTTAGCAGAGTTTGAGAACTTCCGTACCCGCTCCGAAAAAGAGAAGTCCCAGATGTTTGACATGGGTGCGAAGACCATCATCGAGAAGATTCTTCCGGTGGTAGATAACTTCGAACGCGGACTTGCGAATGCTCCGGAAGGCGATGCTTTTGCAGACGGAATGAAGATGATTTACAAGCAGATGTTAACTTCCTTAGAGGAAGCCGGTGTGAAAGCCATTGAGGCAGAGGGCACCGAGTTCAATCCGGACTTCCACAATGCAGTGATGCATATTGATGATGAGCAGTACGGTGAGAACATCGTTGTAGAAGAATTCCAGAAGGGTTATACCTACCATGATCAGGTGGTTCGCCACAGCATGGTGAAGGTAGCAAATTAAGACAACTTTCGCGCAACGCGCATTTTTGTAAAAGATAGGATAATTAGGAGGAACAAATCATGGGAAAAATTATCGGAATTGATTTAGGAACAACCAATAGCTGTGTAGCTGTTATGGAAGGTGGTAAGCCAACCGTTATCGCGAACCAGGAAGGCGCACGTACAACACCATCTATCGTAGCATTCACCAAGACCGGTGAGCGTCTCGTAGGTGAGCCTGCAAAGCGTCAGGCAGTTACCAATGCAGAGAAGACCATCTCTTCCATTAAGAGAGATATGGGTACTGACAATGGTCGTACCATCGATGACAAGAAGTATTCTCCACAGCAGATCTCCGCTATGATCCTTCAGAAGTTGAAGGCAGATGCTGAGAACTACTTGGGTGAGCCTGTATCTGAGGCTGTTATCACTGTTCCTGCATACTTCAACGATGCTCAGCGTCAGGCAACCAAGGATGCCGGTAAGATTGCAGGTCTTGATGTAAAGCGTATCATCAACGAGCCGACTGCAGCAGCTTTGGCTTACGGTCTTGACAACGAGAAAGAGCAGAAGATCATGGTATACGATTTAGGTGGTGGTACATTCGATGTATCTATCATCGAGATCGGTGACGGTGTCATCGAAGTATTGTCTACCAGTGGTGATAACCGTCTTGGTGGTGATGACTTCGACCAGAAGATTACCGATTGGATGTTAGCTGAGTTCAAGGCAGCAGAGGGTGTTGACCTTTCTACCGATAAGATGGCTCTTCAGAGATTAAAAGAAGCAGCAGAGAAGGCTAAGAAGGAGTTGTCCGCAGCAACTACAACCAATATCAACCTTCCATTCATCACTGCAACAGCTGATGGTCCGAAGCACTTTGATATGAACTTAACCCGTGCGAAGTTCGACGAGTTAACACATGACCTTGTAGAGCGTACTGCAATTCCTGTACAGAACGCTTTGAAGGATGCAGGCTTAACTGCAGCTGAATTGTCCAAGGTATTATTGGTTGGTGGTTCTACACGTATCCCAGCCGTACAGGATAAGGTAAAGGCTTTAACCGGACATGAGCCAAGCAAGACTTTGAACCCGGATGAGTGTGTAGCAATCGGTGCTTCCATTCAGGGTGGTAAGCTTGCAGGTGATGCAGGTGCAGGTGAGATCCTTCTGTTAGATGTTACTCCATTGTCCCTTTCTATCGAGACCATGGGTGGTATCGCAACCAGATTGATCGAGCGTAATACAACAATTCCTACCAAGAAGTCTCAGGTATTCTCTACTGCAGAGGATAACCAGACCGCAGTAGATATCAACGTAGTACAGGGTGAGAGACAGTTCGCCCGTGACAACAAGTCCTTAGGACAGTTCCGTTTGGATGGTATCCCACCAGCACGTCGTGGTGTACCTCAGATTGAAGTTACTTTCGATATTGATGCCAACGGTATCGTTAACGTATCCGCTAAGGATCTTGGAACCGGCAAGGAGCAGCACATCACTATTACTGCAGGTTCTAACATGTCCGATGAAGAAATCGACAAGGCAGTTAAGGAAGCTGCTGAGTACGAAGCACAGGATAAGAAGCGTAAGGAAGCAATTGATACACGTAACAACGCTGATTCCTTCGTATTCCAGACCCAGAAGGCTTTGGATGAAGTTGGTGACAAGCTTGACGCAGCTGACAAGACTGAGGTTGAGGCTGACTTGAAGGCATTGAAGGATATGGTAGATGCTCATCAGCAGGCAGAAGATATGTCTGAGAGCGATGTATCTGCTATGAAGGCAGCTCAGGAGAAGTTAGAGCAGTCCGCACAGAAGGTATTTGCTAAGATGTATGAGCAGGCTCAGGCTGCACAGGCTGCAGGCGCAGGCCCTGACATGGGTGCCGCAGGTGCAGATATGGGTGCAGGAGCAAGCGCAGGTGCGAACAACGACGATGTTGTTGATGCAGATTTTAAGGAAGTATAATAAACGATGGCAGAACAGAAAAGAGACTATTATGAAGTCTTAGGCGTTGATCGCAATGCCGACGACGCGACACTGAAAAAAGCATATCGTCAATTGGCTAAGAAATATCATCCGGATATGCATCCGGGTGATAAGGAGGCCGAAGCGAAGTTCAAGGAAGCCAGCGAGGCATACGCCGTATTGTCTGATGCAGACAAGAGAAGACAGTATGACCAGTTTGGACATGCTGCATTCGAAGGCGGTGCAGGCGGCGGAGCCGGTGGATTCGATTTCTCCGGCATGGACTTCTCCGATATTTTCGGAGATATCTTCGGCGATTTCTTCGGTGGCGGAGCACGTCGTACCAGCAATGGTCCGATGAAGGGTTCCAATATCCGTACCTCCATCCGTATTAAGTTCGAAGAGGCTGTTTTCGGATGTGAGAAAGAGATTGAGCTGACGTTGAAGGATGAGTGCCCAACCTGTAAGGGAAGCGGTGCGAAGCCTGGAACCTCTAAGAAGACCTGTCCGAAGTGTGGTGGTAAGGGTAAGATCGTGGTTACCCAGCAGTCCCTCTTCGGTATGATGCAGAACGTGACAACCTGTCCGGACTGTAACGGTACTGGCCAGATCATCGAGGAAAAATGTAGCGATTGCCGTGGAACCGGTTATATTGCCAAGAAGAAGCGTATTCAGGTAAGCATTCCGGCCGGAATCGATAATGGACAGTGCGTCCGTATCCGCGAGAAAGGTGAGCCGGGTATCAACGGTGGTCCTAGAGGCGACTTGTTGGTAGAGGTTCGTGTAGCTCCGAGTGATAAGTTCGAGCGTAGCGGTTATGACGTATATTCTATTGCTCCGATTTCTTTTGCACAGGCTGCATTGGGCGGAGAAGTGATTATCGACACCTTAGACGGTCGTGTATCCTATGAGGTGACTCCGGGTACCCAGACCAACACCAGAATTCGTCTGAAGGGCAAAGGTGTTCCGTCTCTTCGTAACGCCAATACCCGCGGTGACCAGTATGTTACCTTGGTTGTCCAGGTTCCGACTGCGATGAACGCAGCAGCCAAAGAAGCACTTCGTACCTTCGATGAGAACTGTGGAAACACCTTAAAAGAAGGTGGTGTCCAGGTGAAGCAGGAGAAGAAAAAGAAGGGCTTTCGTGACAAATTAAAAGATTTATAAGCCAAGATTATAGGGGAGCTTCTCACAGTTGTGGGAAGCTCTTTTATTTGCACCTAACGGGCTTTTGTGATAGTATATGGTGGCTTTCATATGTGTTGTTTTGCGGAGTTTTTCGCAGGAGGTGGATCTATGAAATGGACAAAATTTACCATTCATACAACTGTTGAAGCAGAAGAAATCGTGGGCATGGTTTTGGATGAGCACGGAATTTCTGCCATTGAAATAGAAGATAACGTTCCGGTGGATGATGAGTTACAGGGCGGTAACTTTGAAGAGTTACAGCCGGATTTACCGGAAGATTTGGGAATGAGCCGTATCTCTTTCTACATGGAAGAGGGAACGGACTATGCTGCGCTCTTAGAAGCAATTTCCTTAGATTTAGAGAAGAATCGCGCTTTTTGCGATATGGGTAGTCTGAAGATTACCGTTGGCGAGACGGATGAGGCGGATTGGAGAGATAACTGGAAGCAGTTTTTCCATTCCTTTACCATTGATAACATCTTAATTAAGCCAACTTGGGAAGAGGTTGCGGATGCAGATGCGGACAAAATCTTAATTGAGATTGATCCTGGTGTATCCTTCGGAACCGGTAAGCATGAGACCACACAGCTTTGTATTCGTCAGTTAGAGAAGTATCTGAAGAAGGATGACCGTGTGTTGGACTTGGGCTGCGGTAGTGGTATCTTGTCCATCGCAGCGTTGAAGCTTGGTGCACAGGAGACATCCGGTACGGACATTGATCCGGATTGCATCCAGTCTACCTATGACAACATGAAGCTGAATCATGTATCTTGCGGTGACGGCGCTTTTTATGTAGGCAATCTGGTACAGGATACCGATCTTCAGAACCGTCTGGGAAGAGAGTGCTATGACATTGTTGTGGCCAACATTCTTGCAGACATTATTATTGATATGATGCCGGCCATTCCGGACCGTATCAAGCCGGGCGGATTGTTTATTTCTTCCGGTATTATTGATTTCAAAGAAGAAGCAATTGTAACGACATTGAAGAAGGCTGGCTTGGAGATTGTGGAAATCAACCACCAGGGCGAGTGGGTGAATGTAACCGCTCGTAAGCCGATGGAGTAATTATGGAAGCATATTTGGATAATTCGGCAACCACCCCATGTTCACCGGCAGCGGTGAAGGTCATGGAGCAGGTGCTGCTTAATGACTACGGTAATCCATCTTCCTTACATAATAAGGGAATGGAAGCAGAGAATTACATGAAGGCGACCCGGAAGTCCATCGCCAAGAGCCTGAAGGTTTCGGAGAAGAGTATCTATTTTATCTCCGGAGGAACCGAGGGCAACAACCTTGCAATTGCAGGAAGTGTTGCAGCCAATGCCAGAGTGGGCAAGCATGTGATCACGACAGCAATTGAACATCCTTCTGTTGGAAATCCAATGAAACACTTAGAAGAGCTTGGCTATGAGGTGAGCTACTTAGGTGTGGATGCCAAGGGCTATATTTCCTTAGAGGAGTTGGAATCTCTTTTGCGAGAGGATACGGTATTGGTATCCATCATGCAGGTGAACAATGAGATTGGTACCATCCAGCCGGTGGCAGAGGCTGCGAAGCTTGTTCATGCCAAGGCACCGAAGGCAGTATTCCATGTGGATGCCATTCAGTCCTACGGCAAAGTGGAGCTGTTCCCGGAGAAGATGGGCATTGATATTATTACCGTCAGCGGACACAAGATTCATGCACCGAAGGGAAGCGGATTTATCTATATCAACCCGAAGGTGAAGGTGACACCCCAGATTTTAGGCGGCGGCCAGGAAGAGGGCTTCCGTTCCGGAACCCAGAATGTACCGGCCATTGCTGCTCTTGGTGTTGCAGTGGATGAGATGTTCGCGGATTTTGAAGGCCACAGAGCCCATTTGTTTGCTTTGAAGCAGCGGATGGTAGAAGGCCTTGGAGCCATTTCCGGTGTGTCTTTTAACGGAGATATCGAGAAAGGTGCTCCACACATCTTAAGTGTTACAGCGAAGGATGTACGGAGTGAAGTGTTGTTGCATGCCTTAGAGGACAAGGGCATTTATGTCTCTGCCGGTAGTGCATGTTCATCCAACAAGCCTTCCCCAAGCAAGACATTGCAGGCCATTGGCTTGGATCGCGC
>JAEEGI010010187.1_pt1 | contig 20444 bp, 19 predicted proteins | sample 8958751 | NCBI WGS metagenome assembly JAEEGI01 (sample SAMN16246545, study PRJNA631951) | gut metagenome | biome: gut microbiome; feature: rumen; material: KS-attached | host: Bos | place: Iran: Karaj | collected 2018-10 | reverse complement strand
ACGATGAATATTGTTTTCTCCGACAACCGTTACCGCCTGAATGTCGCTCACAGTTCGCTGATCAAATCTTTGACGTAATTGCGTTCCCAGTCGCGCAGGTGATGACGCACACCGTCGTACTCCAACAGGTCGAGGTCCAGTGTCACGATGCCGTCTTCATTATGGGTGCGACTCTGACGTTTCTCAGCCTCCTTCAATACTTCACAGAGCAGACCCTCTCCAAATGTTGTCGTACCCTCGCAGAGTTGGTTGAGATACTTTCGAGATTGAACATTGAACATTGAAGATTGAAGATTGAACATTGAACATTGAACATTGACGGGTTCTGTCCAGATGGCGGAGGTGAAACGTACGGAGGTCAGCAACTGTGTGAGTTGGACTCGGGCGGCCTCGAGATTAGCCTCCTGATTCTCGTTCGAAGCGAGACTGATGATGACGTGATGTTCTTTCTGTTTCATAACGAATGCAAAGATACTAAAAAGAAGTGAAAAGTGAAGCGAGAAAATGAAAAATCTCGCAGATGTTTTGTATCTTTGCACAGTAATTATATAAGATAAGGTGGCGGAATAATCACAAATCGTCCGAAAATTGATAGGTGCGGTTGACAAAATGAAAGAAAATCGCATTATTTCGTGAATTTCTGCTCAAATATTTGGTAGAATGAAATAAAAAGTGTAATTTCGCAGCGTTTTTCGAGAAAGAGTAAATTTCAAACATTCAAAATAACATTAAAAATGAAGAAGTACAACTTTAACGCCGGTCCCTCGATGCTTCCCCGCGAAGTGATTGAGAAGACCGCTCAGCAGTGTCTTGATTTCAACGGTTCAGGTCTCTCTCTGATGGAGATCAGCCATCGTGCAAAGGACTTCCAGCCCGTCGTCGACGAGGCTGTGGCTCTGGTGAAGGAGCTCCTCGACATCCCCGAGGGCTACTCCGTCATCTTCCTTGGCGGTGGTGCCAGTCTGGAGTTCTGTATGATTCCTTATAACTTCCTGATTAAGAAGGCTGCCTACCTGAACACTGGTGTTTGGGCTAAGAAGGCCATGAAGGAAGCTAAGCTTTTCGGTGAGGTAGTAGAGGTGGCTTCTTCAGCTGATGCCAACTACACCTTCATCCCCAAGGACTGGACGGTTCCCGCTGATGCCGACTATCTGCACATTACCACCAACAATACCATCTATGGTACAGAGATCCGTAAGGACCTCGACGTGAATGTTCCTCTGATTGCCGATATGTCATCGGATATCATGAGCCGTCCTGTTGATGTCAGCAAGTACGATGCTATCTACGCTGGTGCTCAGAAGAACCTCGCTATGGCCGGTGTGACCATCATCATCCTGAAGGATGAGAAGCTGGGTCGTGCTCCTCGTGAGATTCCTACGATGCTCGACTACCGCACACACGTCGACAAGGGTTCGATGTTCAATACACCTCCTGTAGTTCCCATCTACTCAGCTCTTGAGAACCTCCGCTGGATCAAGGCTCAGGGTGGTGTGGCAGCTATGGACAAGCTGGCCAAGCAGCGTGCAGAGATCGTCTATGGCGAGATTGACCGCAATAAGATGTTCGTAGGTACAGCTAAGGAAGAGGATCGTTCACTGATGAACCTCTGCTTCGTGATGGCCGACGAGTACAAGGAGTTGGAGAAGGACTTCCTCGACTTCGCCGTATCAAAGGGTATGGTTGGCGTGAAGGGTCACCGTTCGGTTGGTGGTTTCCGTGCTTCTTGCTACAACGCTCAGACCATCGAAGGCTGCAACGCCCTCGTTGCCTGCATGAAGGAGTTCGAGAATAGTCATTGACCATTGACCATTGAACATTGACCATTATGAAGGCAGACAATCAAGTGCTGACTGACAGTAAGGCCTTTGCTCTTAGAATAATAAGGTTATACAATTATTTGAAAGAAGAAAAACAGGTTTATGTCCTGTCAAAGCAAATACTGAGAAGTGGTACAAGTATTGGAGCAAATATTCGTGAGAGTGTCAATGCTCAAAGTCGGATGGATTTTATTAACAAATTAAATATTGCTCTAAAGGAAGCAAATGAAACTGAATATTGGCTGGAGTTGCTCCATGAGTCAGATTATTTGGATGACAAGCAATTTGAATCTATATACAAGATTGTGGCAAAATCGCAGCAACTCTGACCAAAATCATCAAAACGACTAAAGATGTCGCAGAGAAATAATGGTCAATGGTCAATGTTCAATGTTCAATGAATAAAATGAAAGTATTAGTTGCAACAGAGAAGCCATTTGCAGCAGCAGCTGTCAATGGTATCAAGGCAGAGATTGAGGCAGCAGGCAATGAGCTGGTGCTGCTCGAGAAATATACTGAGAAGGCTCAGTTCCTGGATGCAGTGAAGGATGTCGACGCGCTGATTATCCGTTCGGATAAGGTCGACGCTGAGGTGCTCGATGCTGCCAAGCAGTTGAAGATTGTGGTACGCGCTGGTGCAGGTTACGACAACATCGACCTCGCCGCTGCTACTGCTCACAACGTAGTCGCTGAGAACACCCCTGGTCAGAACTCCAACGCCGTTGCCGAGTTGGTATTCGGTCTGCTGGTAATGGCTGTTCGTGGTTTCTACAACGGTAAGAGCGGCAGTGAGTTGCTGGGCAAGAAGCTGGGTATCCTCGCATTTGGTAATGTAGGCCGCAACGTGGCTCGCATCGCCAAGGGGTTTGGTATGGATGTTTATGCCTACGATGCTTTCTGCCCTGCAGAGGTGATCGAGGCTGCTGGTGTTCACGCCGTTGCCAATCAGGATGCCCTGTTCGAGACCTGCGACGTTGTGTCACTCCACATCCCTGCTACGCCTGAGACCAAGCAGAGCATCAATGCCGCACTGGTTGGCAAGCTGAAGAAGGGTGGCGTGCTGGTGAACACCGCTCGTAAGGAGGTCATCAACGAGCCTGAGCTGATTAAGTTGATGGCTGAGCGTGAGGACCTGAAGTTCGTTACTGACATCATGCCTGATGCCAACGACGAGTTCGCTAAGTTCGAGGGCCGTTATTTCTCAACGCCTAAGAAGATGGGTGCTCAGACAGCCGAGGCCAACATCAACGCTGGTATCGCTGCTGCCAAGCAGATCAACGCCTTCTTCAAGGATGGCGACACCAAGTTCCAGGTGAACAAGTAATTAACAGAAATAAGGAGTGCACAGGAGGGTTTAAGCCCTACTTGTGCACTTTTGTATTTTCCTAAAACCTATATTTATTATGCAAAGTGATCCCAAGCAGTGTCTGTACTGCACTAATAATCAGACGCTTCACGACCTGATGATTGAGTTCGCCCAGTTGTCAGTATCGCGTGCATTCCTTTTCAAGGAGCAAACCTATCGTGGTCGTTGCCTTGTGGCCTATAAAGACCATGTGAACGACCTGAACGAGCTTTCAGATGCCGACCGCAATGCCTTTATGGCCGATGTGGCTCGAGTAACACGTGCGATGCAGAAAGCCTTCAATCCTGAGAAAATCAACTATGGCGCCTATAGTGATAAGCTGTCTCACCTGCACTTCCATCTGGCTCCAAAGTATGTGGATGGTCCTGATTATGGCGGCGTGTTCCAGATGAATCCTGGCAAGGTCTATCTTTCCGATGCCGAATATGCCGAGATGATTGAAAAGCTCAAGGCCAATTTTTAAGCTTTAATCTTTAATCTTTAATCTTTAATGTTTAATCTTTAATATATAACATGGCAATTATCAAACCATTCAAGGGAATTCGTCCCCCCAAGGAGCTTGTAGAACAAGTAGAGAGCCGTCCTTACGATGTGCTTGACAGTGAAGAGGCGAGGGCAGAGGCTGGCGACAACGAGAAGAGCCTCTACCATATCATCAAACCCGAAATCGACTTCCCCGTAGGCACATCGGAGTACGACCCACGTGTGTACGAGAAGGCTGCTGAGAACTTCCAGAAGTTCCAGGATAAAGGCTGGCTGGTTCAGGACGCGCGCGAACATTATTATATTTATGCGCAGACGATGAACGGCAAGACGCAGTATGGTCTGGTGGTATGTGCCCATACCGACGACTATATGGCAGGTCGTATCAAGAAGCACGAGCTCACGCGTCGCGACAAGGAAGAAGACCGTATGAAGCATGTCCGTGTGAACAATGCCAACATCGAGCCTGTCTTCTTTGCTTATCCTGACAACGCTGTACTCAATGAGATTCTGATGCGCTATGCCGCCACAGAGCCTGAGTACGACTTCATTGCACCCGTCGACGGTTTCCGTCATCAGTTCTGGGTAATCAACGATGAGAAGGATATGCAGACCATCACCGACGAGTTTGCCAAGATGCCTTCGCTCTATATCGCCGATGGCCATCATCGTTCAGCAGCTGCTGCCCTTGTGGGTGCAGAGAAGCAGAAGCAGAACCCAAATCACAAGGGTACTGAGGAGTACAACTTCTTCATGGCCGTCTGCTTCCAGGCTTCGCAGTTGACGATTCTCGACTACAACCGCGTGGTGAAAGATCTCAACGGCATGTCTTCTGAAGAGTTCCTTGCTGCCCTGCAGGTGAACTTCATCGTCGAGGATAAGGGTACGGAGATCTACAAGCCCCAGCAGCTCCATGAGTTCTCGCTCTATCTGGATCAGCACTGGTTCAGTCTGAAGGCGAAGGAGGGTACTTACGACAACAACGATCCTATCGGCGTGCTCGACGTGGATATCTCTTCTCGCCTGATTCTCGATGAGATCCTGAACATCGGCGACCTGCGCTCATCACAGCGTATCGACTTCGTAGGTGGTCTGCGTGGACTCGGCGAGCTCAAGCGTCGTGTGGACTCTGGCGAGATGCGTGCCGCTCTGGCGCTCTATCCTGTGTCGATGCAGCAGATCATGGACATCGCCGACAGCGGTAAGATCATGCCGCCGAAGGCCACCTGGTTCGAGCCAAAACTGCGCAGTGGTCTTGTGATTCACAAGCTGAGTTAATACAAGAAGAGGAAGGTCAAGCCTTCCTCTTTTTTTATGCTTATTCGTGATGGTAGGGTTCGCCCTTGATGATGGTACAGGCGCGGTAGAGCTGTTCTGTGAAGATCAGACGCACCATCTGATGGGAAAAGGTCATCTTGGAGAGTGAGAGCTTTTCGTTGGCACGTGCATAGACCGCCTCGGAAAAGCCGTAAGGACCACCGATGACAAAGACCAGCCGTCGCGCAGTCTGTTGTTTCTGCTCCAGCCAGCGGGCATAGTCTACGCTGCGGAGTTCCTTCCCGTGCTCATCGAGAAGCACTACGGTGTCTGAGGGTTGTATCTGACGGAGGATCAGGTCGCCCTCAGTCGTTTTCTGCTGTTCTTCGCTGAGGTTCTTGGTATTGCGGAGCTCAGGGATGGTCACAATCTCAAAGGGCATATAGTGACTGATGCGCTCGGCATAGTCGTCGATGCCTGCAATGAAGTGCTTGTTGACGGTCTTTCCGACCTGTAATAATACCGTCTTCATTTGATAGTCTCGTTTTGTAGGAATTCATCGAACTGGTGTTGGTAGCCGTTGAACACGTTGATGTCCACCTCACCTGTAATACCCTTGACGCGTCCGTCTGGTGACAGCTGCCATACAGCCAGTTTCACGCCAGGCTTATACTCGCCGTAACGGGCAATCCATATCATGTAACTGCGCATGATGTCTGGTGCATCGGGCAGGTATTTGTTCACGAACCTCTGGTTGACATAGAGGATCGGTTTTACGCCACAACGGCGTTCCACAGCCTTCAGCCATGCACGGATGTTCTTCCATAGCGCAGGAGAGCCGCCCATAGCCGCTATCTGACTGTCAGAGGGCTCGATGTCGAGTACTGGGGGCAGGTCGCCGCTGCGGAAGAGGGTGTTCATGATGAAGTAGTCGGCTTGTGCCTGCCCTGTCCGCTTGGTCGAGAAGAAGTGATAGGCCCCGATGGGGATGCCAGCCTTGCGGGCGTTGGTGTAGTCCTGGGCGTAGAAGGGATTGCGTATGGTGACACCCTCCGTAGACTTGATGAAGCAGAAGGATACGGGATAGTCCACCACACCTGAGATCTGTTTCTTCGACTTCGAACCCAGATGACTGATGCGCAGCTTGTTCCAGTAGATGGGGTATTTCTTCCTGCCTTTTCCGTGCTGATAGCGGGAGATGTCGATGCCGTAGATACGTTCTGTGGTGTAGTTCATCCGCTCACCCTTGAAGACACCCTTCTGCCACTCTCCCGTCTTCAGGATCGTCACCACCTCGTTCTCCAGCAACTGCAGACCGAAGCCTTCCTGCAGGTCTTGTTCCCAGTGGCCTTCGAAGTAGTGGCCGTCAGTCGTCATATACGACCCGTGGCCCTCGGCCTTCGCATCGGTAATGCGACCTCTCTGCCCGTTGGTGAAGGCGCCCTGATAGGTCCCCAGCGAGTCGATGCGGATGCCACTCACCAGGGTGTCGTTGTTCCAGCGGCCGATGGTGATACGGCCTAAAGAGTCGCGACTGATGGCTGTACCTTCTCGTTTCTTGTTCTTCCAGTGTCCTACATTATACACAGAGATGGTATCCGTCGTCTCGCGATGTCGCTCCCCGTTGGCAAAGGCGGCCACCATCTCGTAACCCTCGTCGCTGACGTTGTGACGGTCCAGATAGTAGTCCAGCTCCGTCTTGCGGTCATTGGCCATCTGCTGACGGATGGAGTCGAGTAGGAGTGAGGGGCTGATGGCTGGCACCGTTCCCAGACTCTTTCTGCTGAGTGTGTCGTCACTGGTGTCTCTGGTCAGCCAACCACTCTGATGTCCGTAGCCAAGAATGATACCAGCCGTCAGCGCAACGGCCATCAGGAGTAGGGTGTATCGGCTTGATTTCTTCATACTAGCAACTACGGAGGGATGGTCTATCGTCTGGCCAACAAGACGACGTTCTCGACGTGAGGCGTGTGTGGGAACATGTCGACGGGCTGTACCTCGATGACGTCATAGTCTGCGTGGAGTTCCTGCAGGTCGCGAGCCTGTGTGGCAGGGTTACAGCTGACGTAGACGATGCGCTGTGGAGCAGCTCTGAGGATGGTCTTCACCACGTCAGGATGCATGCCGGCACGTGGGGGATCGGTGATGATGACGTCAGGACGACCGTGTTCTGCGATAAACTCATCGGTCAGGATATCTTTCATGTCGCCGGCATAGAAGAGGGTGTTGTCGATGCCGTTGATCTCGCTGTTGATTTTGGCATCCTCGATGGCCTCTGGCACGTACTCGATACCAATGACTTTGCTGGCCTTACGAGCCACGAAATTGGCGATGGTACCTGTGCCGGTGTAGAGGTCATAGACCGTTTCGTTGCCCGAGAGGGCGGCGAACTCTCTGGCGACGGCGTAGAGATGATAGGCCTGCTCCGTATTGGTCTGATAGAAACTCTTTGGTCCTACCTTAAACTTCAGATCTTCCATCAGTTCGTAGATGTGGTCTTCGCCCTTGAACACCAGGATCTCCTGATCACCGATGGTATCGTTGCACTTCTGGTTGTCGAGGTACATTAATGCACTGATTTGCGGGAACTTGTCAGCGATATGTTGCAGGAGGCCATTGACCATTGACCATTGATGATTGACCATTTGTTTCTCTTGCTCTTCGGAATGGTCAATGGTCAATGGTAAATGGTCAATGTGAAACTGAATGATCACCATCCACTCGCCAGAGGCTGAGTTGCGGATGATGACATCGCGCAGCAAACCTACCTGCTCTCGTAAATCGAAGAAACTCAGACCGTGCTCAATGGCGTAGTCGCGCACTTCATTACGGATCTGGTTGTGCAGGTCGTCCATCAGCCAGCACTTTTCAATCGGCAGGATCTTATCGAACGCCCCCGTGATGTGGAAGCCGATGGCGGGTTTGTTTTTAGCACCCTCGCCGGCGGCGAGGGTACTGATCTCCTCCTTGGTCAGATACCTTTTGTTCGCACAGCCGTAATCGAGCTTATTGCGATACTCCTGCGTCTTCACGCTGCCGAGGATGGGTCGGAAGTCGGGGAGGGGGATCTTTCCGATACGCGTCAGCTGGTCGAAGACCTGCTGCTGCTTGAACTTCAACTGCTCTTCATAGGGCAGGTTCTGCCACTTACAACCGCCACAGACGCCGAAGTGCTTACAAAAGGGTATCGCGCGTACCTTACTATATTCTATAAAGCGCACCACCTCGCCCTCGGCAAAGGAGTGCTTCTTACGACGGATCTGAACGTCGCAGACGTCGCCAGGGACACAGAACGGCACAAAGACGACCAGCTCGTTCCAATGGAAAAGACACTTGCCTTCAGCGGCCACAGCCTCTATCACAACACCCTCAAGGAGTGGTAATGGTTTCTTCTTTCTTGACATAATGCTATTAATTTGCCTGCAAAGGTACGAATAAATATTAAAATTACCAATTTTTGCTCATTTTTCTTGTATATGTGCGAAGAATTTCGTAATTTTGCGGAATTAACAAACAAAAACAATTTATCATCAACAAAATAGTAATAAACGTATGAGTCAGAAAAGAGTTTACCTCTTCGGTAACGGTAAGGCCGAAGGTAATGCAAAAATGCGTGAGGAACTGGGTGGTAAGGGTGCAAACCTTGCCGAGATGAACCTGCTGGGTGTTCCCGTTCCTCCAGGTTTCACAATCACCACAGATTGCTGTAACGAGTACTATCAGGTTGGTCAGCAGAAGATTATGGAGCTGCTGAACGACGACGTGATGGCTGCTGTGAAGCACATCGAGGTACTGATGAACTCGAAGTTCGGCGACAAGGAGAATCCGCTGCTTGTCTCTGTTCGTTCTGGTGCCCGTGCCTCTATGCCTGGTATGATGGATACCATCCTGAACCTCGGTCTGAACGACGAGGTGGCTGAGGGTATGGTGAAGAAGACCAACAATCCTCACTTCGTATACGACAGCTATCGTCGTTTCGTACAGATGTACGGTGACGTCGTGCTGGAGATGAAGCCCGTCAACAAGACCGACATCGATCCGTTCGAGGAGATCATCGAGAAGGTTAAGGAAGAGCGTGGCGTGAAGCTCGACAAGGACCTGAACGTTGAGGAGCTCAAGAAGCTGGTTCAGCTGTTCAAGAAGGCCATCAAGGAGCGCACCGGTAAGGACTTCCCCGACGATCCTATCGAGCAGCTCTGGGGTGCTATCTGCGCTGTGTTCCGTTCTTGGATGAACGAGCGCGCTATCCTCTATCGTAAGATGGAAGGTATCCCCGACGAGTGGGGTACAGCCGTATCAGTGATGGCAATGGTATTCGGTAACATGGGCGACACCTCTGCTACTGGTGTATGCTTCAGCCGTGATGCCGCTAATGGTGAGAACCTCTTCAATGGTGAGTATCTTGTAAATGCTCAGGGTGAGGACGTTGTGGCTGGTATCCGTACCCCGCAGCAGATCACCAAGATCGGCTCTCAGCGCTGGGCTGAGCGCGCTGGCATCTCTGAGGAGGAGCGCGTAGCCAAGTATCCTTCTATGGAGGAGGCTATGCCTGAGACATACGCACAGCTGAATCAGATTCAGGAGAACCTCGAGAACCACTATCACGATATGCAGGATATGGAGTTCACCGTTCAGGAGGGCAAGCTGTGGTTCCTGCAGACCCGTAACGGTAAGCGTACAGGTGCTGCCATGGTGAAGATCGCCATCGACCTGCTCCACGAGGGTATGATCGACGAGAAGACCGCCATCCTGCGCTGCGAGCCTCAGAAGCTCGACGAGCTGCTGCACCCCGTATTCGACAAGAAGGCTCTGGCTGCCGCTAAGGTCATCGCTCAGGGTCTGCCCGCATCTCCTGGTGCTGCCTGTGGTCAGATCGTATTCCACGCTGACGACGCTAAGGCTTGGCATGAGGACGGCCACAAGGTAGTGCTCGTACGTATCGAGACCTCTCCTGAGGACCTCGCCGGTATGGCTGCTGCCGAGGGTATCCTGACCGCTCGTGGTGGTATGACCTCTCACGCTGCTGTGGTTGCCCGTGGTATGGGTAAGTGCTGCGTATCAGGTGTAGGTGCCCTGAACGTCAGCTATAAGGATAAGACCGTTGAGATCGACGGCGTTGTATATAAGGAGGGTGACTACATCTCTCTGAACGGTACCACTGGTCAGGTTTATGCTGGCGAGGTGCCCACCAAGGCTGCTGAGCTCTCTGGTGACTTCAAGGAACTGATGGATCTCTGCGACAAGTACACCAAGCTGCAGGTTCGTACCAATGCTGATACGCCTCACGATGCACAGGTCGCTCGCAACTTCGGTGCCAAGGGTATCGGTCTGACCCGTACCGAGCACATGTTCTTCGACGATAAGAAGATCATTGCTATGCGTGAGATGATTCTCGCCGACAGTGTTGCCGGACGTGAGAAGGCTCTTGCCAAGCTGCTGCCTTACCAGAAGGCCGACTTCAAGGGCATCCTCGAGGCTATGGACGGTCTGCCCGTGAACATCCGTCTGCTCGATCCTCCCTTGCACGAGTTCGTTCCCCACGATCTGGCTGGTCAGGAGACGATGGCCAAGGAGATGGGCGTATCGCTCGAGACGATCCAGCGCCGCGTCGCTTCTCTCGCTGAGAACAACCCAATGCTGGGTCACCGTGGTTGCCGTCTGGGCATCACCTTCCCCGAAATCACCGCTATGCAGACCAAGGCTATCCTCTCTGCTGCTTGCGAGCTGAAGAAGGAGGGTAAGAACCCGATGCCAGAGATCATGGTTCCGCTGATTGGTACGCTCTACGAGCTGAAGCAGCAGAAGGAAGTGATCCAGTACGCCGCTAAGGAAGTGTTCAACGAGTATGGCATGGAGGTAAAGTTCGAGATTGGTACGATGATTGAGATTCCTCGTGCTGCTCTGACCGCTGACCGTATCGCTGAGGAGGCTCAGTACTTCTCATTCGGTACCAACGACCTGACGCAGATGACCTTTGGTTACAGCCGCGACGATATTGCTTCGTTCCTGCCTGTATACCTCGACAAGAAGATTCTGAAGGTAGACCCGTTCCAGGTACTCGACCAGAAGGGTGTTGGCCGTCTCATCAAGTTCGCTGTGAAGGAAGGCCGTGAGGTACGTCCTGACCTCCGTTGCGGTATCTGTGGTGAGCATGGTGGTGAGCCCAGCTCTGTGAAGTTCTGCGCTAAGATTGGCATGAACTACGCATCTTGCTCTCCGTTCCGTGTGCCCATCGCACGTCTCGCTGCCGCCCAGGCTGCTGTAGAGGAGTAATTTCCCGATATATTATCAAAGGGAGCTCGGAAGGGCTCCCTTTTAACTATTAAAATTATAAGACTTATGAAGAAGATGATTATGACGGTGGCTCTGGCTCTGATGGCCGGTATGCTGCCTACAAGTACAGTTCAGGCTCAGGATGTGATCACCACTGCTTCGCAGGTTGATCCCGCCGCTGCTGCCAAGGCAGAGAAGGAAGCCCGTAAGGCCCAGAAGGCTCAGGAGAAGGCTGAGAAGAAGGCTAAGAAGGCTGAGAAGGAAGCCAAGAAGCGTAAGAAGGCCAGAGAAAAAGCCGAGGACGCCAGGAAGGATGCCGAGAAGGCTATGAAGAAGGCCCAGGAGGCTACCGAGAAGGCTTCTCGCGAAGGCACACCGGAGGCTCAGGCCAAGGCTGCCAAGGCTCAGGCCAAGGCTCAGAAGGCTCAGGCTAAGGCCGAGAAACTGGCCAGAAAGGTTAAGTAACTTCTTCCCCTCCTGAGTCAGGAGGGGTTAGGGGTGGTCTGAACAATGGAACAATTTATGCTTCTTCAGACCCCCTCTAACTCCCCCTAACTTAGGGGGAGAAGTGATTAGAATTGACGGAGGGCAGCGATGAGTTCGCTGTTCTCCGTTTTGGTTCCGATGGTGATACGCAGACAGTTCTGACAGAGTTGCACGCGATGACGGTTGCGGACGATGATGCCCTTATCCACCAGATAGTTGTAGATGGCAGGTGCATCAGTCATTTTTGCTAGGAAGAAGTTGGCATCCGTCGGATAAACCTTTTCGCAGATAGGCAACAGTTCGAAGGCATCGACCATACGGGTGCGTTCTTGTAAGAGCACCTTCACCCAGTTGTCCACCTCGAAGGGATCTTTCAGGGCCTCCAAGGCCTGCTTTTGAGTCAGCAGATTGACGTTATAGGGATATTTCACCTTATTAAACAGACCAATGATCTCTGTTGAGGCAAAGGCCATACCCAGACGGATGGCTGCACATCCCCAGGCCTTCGACATCGTATTGAGGACGATGAGGTTGGGGTATTTCGACAACTCTGCACGGAAGGTCGGCTGAGACGAGAAGTCGCTATAAGCCTCGTCGACGATGACCAGACCCTCGAACTGCTCAATCACCTTCACCACCTCTTCGCGCTTCAGGCAGTTGCCTGTGGGGTTGTTGGGGGTGCAGAGCCAGATGAGTTTCGTGTGGGCATCAGTGGCAGCGAGCAGACGGTCGGCAGTAAACTGGTAGTTTTCATCCAGTAATACCGGACGATACTCAACATCGTTGATGTCAGCACAGACCTTATACATACCGTAGGTGGGCTCGATGGCAACGACATTGTCCTTGCCAGGGTCACAGAAACAACGGTAAGGCAGGTCGATGGCCTCGTCACTGCCATTGCCGAGGAAGATATTTTCAGCCGGCACACCCTTCACCTTCGAGAGAGCAGCCTTCAGTTCTAACTGCAGCGGATCAGGGTAGCGGTTGAATGGCGCATTATAAGGATTCTCGTTAGCATCGAGAAACACGCGGGCCTCGCGACCTGCATACTCATTGCGAGCGCTGCTGTATGGCGCCAGCGACCAGATATTCTTGCGGGTCAGTTCTTCTAAGGGCTTCATCTTTTAGGGTGATTAGGGTGAAGTAGGGTGATTAGGGTGAAGTAGGGTGATTAGGGATTATAGGGATTTCAGACGAACTGTCATAGCGTTCTTATGGGCATCGAGCTGTTCGGCCTCAGCCATCAGCTCTACGGCATGACCGATGCTCTGGATTCCTTCTGCCGTCAGGTGCTGGAAGGTGACCTTCCGACAGTAACTGTCGAGGTTCACACCGTTGTAGGCAGTGGCATAGCCGTGAGTGGGCAGGGTGTGGTTGGTGCCACTGGCATAGTCACCGGCACTCTCACAGGCATACTCACCGAGGAACACACTGCCGGCATTGACCACCTGCTGGGCGAGTTTCTCGTAGTCCTTGGTCTGAATGATCAGATGCTCAGGAGCGTAGGCATTCGAGAGGGCAATGGCCTCCTTTTGGTCCTTGACGAGTACCAGCGTACTGTTCTCCAGCGCCTTCTGTGCCATCTCCTTGCGGGGGAGCAGGTCTAACTGTCGGTTCACCTCTGCCTGAACGTCGAGGATCACCTGTTCGGAAGTGGTGATAAGCAGCACCTGAGAGTCGATGCCGTGTTCTGCCTGTGACAGCAGGTCGGCAGCCACGAACTCGATGTTCGCCTTCTCGTCGGCAATGACACAGACCTCTGACGGTCCTGCAGGCATGTCGATAGCGACATCATGCAGGCTCACCTGTTGCTTGGCGGCCATCACATACTGGTTGCCGGGACCGAAGATCTTATACACCTTGGGCACAGACTCCGTACCGTAGGCCATGGCTCCGATAGCCTGAACACCACCGGCCTTGAAGATCTTGCTGACGCCAGCGATACGGGCAGCCACAAGAATGGCGGGATTCACCTTCCCGTCACGTCCCGGAGGCGTACAGAGCACAATCTCCTGACAACCTGCGATCTTGGCGGGTGTGGCGAGCATCAGCACGGTAGAGAAGAGGGGAGCGGTACCACCGGGGATATAGAGTCCCACCTTCTCGATGGCGATACTCTTCTGCCAACAGGTGACACCCGGCTGCGTCTCCACCTTCTTGCCCTTGAACTGCTGGGCCTCGTGGAAAGCGTGGATGTTATAATGGGCGAGTTGGATGGCAGCCTTCAGTTCGGCACTGACCAGTCGCTCGGCCTCTTCCATCTCCTGTTCAGAGACGGCAAGTGTCGGAAGGTCTACATGGTCGAACTTCAGTTCATAGCCTTTCACGGCATCGTCACCACGTTTCCTGATGTCTGCCAGCACGGCAGCCACCATATCGTTCAGCTTCGACACATCGAGGTGCGGTCGCTCCACGATCTTCGCCCACTCGCTCCTCTCCGGATATCTGATGATATTCACTTTTTTACCTTTTTACCTTTTTACTTTTTTACCTTTAAATAATCATCTTCTCGATAGGCGTAACCAGGATGCCCTGGGCACCCATCTCCTTCAACTTCCCGATGATCTCCCAGAACTGCTTCTGGTCGAGTACCGTATGCACAGAGCACCACTCATCGTCTGCCAGAGGGATGATTGTCGGACTCTTCAGACCCGGCAACACGTCGATAATCTCCTGCAGACGCGCCTTCGGGGCGTTCATGCGTACATATTTCTTATCCTCAGCATCCTTCACGGCCTTGAAACGGAAGAGCATCTGCTCCAGGATCTCACGCTTCTCAGCAGTCAGTTCCTTGTTGCCGATGAGCAGGGCCTCGCTCTGCATCACGACCTCCACCTCACGGAGGTTATTGCTCACGAGGGTCGAACCAGAGGAGACGATATCGAAGATACCATCGGCCAGTCCGATGCCCGGGCTGATCTCCACCGAACCGGTGATGACGTGAATCTCTGCATGGATGCCATGCTTGTCAAGGAATTGACGGAGGATGTTGGGGTAGGAGGTGGCAATCTTCTTGCCGTCGAACCACTCGACACCCTTGTAGTCTATCTCTTTGGGGATGGCCAGCGACAGACGGCACTTTGAGAAGCCGAGGCGGGAGATGATCTCCGCATCCTCACCACGCTCAACGAACTCGTTTTCGCCCACCACACCAATGTCGGCCACACCTGAGGCCACACTCTGGGGAATGTCATCATCACGGAGGTAAAGCACCTCGAGGGGGAAGTTGGACGACTGCACCAGCAGCGTGCGCTTCGTGGCACTCACCTTGATGTCGGCTTCCGACAACAGGTTCATCGTATCATCGAACAGCCGTCCTTTGGATTGTACTGCAATTCTTAACATCTTTGTCTTTGTAAGTCTCTAAATTTGCAAATTCGCGTGCAAAATTACAAAAAATCCGTGAAATCCGTGTCATCCGTGTTTAAAAATTAGTACCTTTGCAGCGATTTTATGGGCTTAGTCAATAGAATGAAGCTGTTTTTGAATAAATATGCGCTTTTATTAGGGGTGTTCGTGCTCCTTGTCTCCTGCGTGCAGAAGCAGGAACGGGTGGTCACGCCCTATGGTTCTGTGCTTGATTCTGCCAATGTCGTCGATGAGTTCGACCTGGCAGGCATCCAGACCAGCGGCGAACTGATCATGGCGACACTCAATGGTCCTGATACCTATTATGATTATCACGGTCGTCAACTCGGTACGCAATATCTCATCTGTCAGCATTTCGCAGACTCGCTGGGTGTGAGACTGCGGGTGGAAGTATGTCGTGACAGTGCAGAACTGGCCAAGCGACAGGCTTCAGGCGATGCCGACCTGATTGCCTGGGGTACGCCTGGACATATCGATGCGGGCAATGAGAAACCGGAACTGGCAGAGGTGCTCGAACGTTGGAACAGTCCCTCCCGTGTCGATGAGGCGCGCCAGCAGGAACATGAACTACTCACGGTCAAGAAAGTGAAACGTCGCATCTTCTCACCGATGCTCGACAAGAAAGGCGGCATCATCTCCCATTACGACCACCTCTTCATGACCTACAGCCGGGACATCCGTTGGGATTGGCGGTTGATGGCGGCACAGTGTTATCAAGAGTCCACCTTCGACCCGAAGGCCGTCTCTTTTGCCGGTGCGAAGGGTCTGATGCAGATCATGCCGGGAACGGCCGATCACCTCGGACTTGCCCGTGATCGTCTCTATGATCCGGAGAGCAATATTGCTGCGGCAGCCAAATACATCGCAGAACTGCAACGGACATTCTCTGACATCCGCGACAACTATGAACGTACAAACTTTGTTTTGGCCAGTTATAACGGTGGTTCGCATCATATCCGCGACGCGATGGCACTGGCTAAGCGAGACGGCAAGAATCCCCATCGCTGGGCGGAGGTCTCTGCCTATGTCCTGAAGCTCGCCAACCCCCGCTATTATAACGATCCTATCGTGAAGAATGGTTATATGCGAGGCTCTGAGACTGTCGACTATGTCTCGAAGATCCGCCAGCGTCATGCGGGTTATCAGGGGGTGAAGTCACCACACATGGGCTTCCATCCCTCCCAACCCCGGAAGGCCGACAAACGGAAGAACAAGTACGATTTATAAATACAACAAGATATGAAGAAACTATTATTTGCTCTCTTTGGACTGACGCTGTTGGCATCCTGCGGAAATACCCCGCAGCCAAAGGCTTATACCTCGGAACTGACGAGCGACGACAGTCTGATGATCCGTATGGGACAGTGGGATCTGACCCGCTATCATAGTGACAAACTCGGTATGGACATCAACTACCCGTCGTTCCTCTATCACCAGGAACTGCCCACAGAAACCTGTCAAGAACTCTTCGTGGCCGAGGATGTGTCCATCTCTGTGATTGTAGACTCCCTCAATGGGATGAATTATAGTGCTGGACAGCAGATGATGGGTATGGGTGCCGACCTTGTGGATGTTGGCGATAACTACAGTATCCTTGCTGGTGCAGAGGAGAAATGGGAATATTATGGAAAAGTGATTGACGTGGATTCCAGTCGTGTGGTGACAGTGATGCTCCGTTATTATCCGGAGCATGGTGAGGCGGTGGAACCAATCCGTGAGTGGGTAAACGCCTTCGAGGCAAAATAAAAGGAAATCCCCCGCAACTGCGGGGGATTTCCTTTTATTTACAAGGGATTTTATCTACACGCTTCTGATGACGGCCGCCTTCGAAGGTGGCAGTGAAGAACTCATCCATGATCTTGCGGGCCATGTTGTTGTCGATGAAACGACCGGGCATCACAAGTACGTTGGCATCGTTGTGCTGACGGATAAGATGAGCGATCTCTGGGATCCAGCACAGACCGGCACGCACCTGCTGGTGCTTGTTCAGGGTGATGCTGATACCCTCACCACTACCGCAGATGGCGATACCGGGATAGACCTCACCGCTCTCAATACCCTCAGCGAGGGCATGACCGAAGTCGGGGTAGTCTACAGAGGCGTCACTCCATGTACCGTAGTCCTTATAGGGGTAGCCCTTCTCCTCGAGATACTCGAGTACGAACTTCTTTAATGGGTAGCCTGCGTGGTCGCACGCCACACCAACTGTCTTTACTTCCATAGTTCTTATTTTTAAGGAAACGAATTTGAATAATATGAATAATTTTGGCCACTAATATTTATAATTATTATTTTTATTCGTGGATTAAATTATTCGCATTATTCACATTCGTTTCCATTCCCTTATGCTAATAATTTCTTTACCTGCTCGTAGACGTTCTGTCCGGTGAAGCCGAGCTTCTCGTCGAGTACCTTGTAAGGAGCAGAGAAGCCGAAGCTCTCAAGCCCCCAGACGGTACCGTCGGCACCTACCAGACCCTCGAGGTTTACGGGCAGACCAGCGGTCAGACCGAACTTCTTCTTGCCTGCGGGCAGGACAGCCTGCTGATACTCCTTTGGCTGGCTGCGGAACAGACCCTCAGAAGGAACACTGACGATACGTGTCTTGATGCCGTCGGCAGCCAGCAGCTTGGCACCAGCCTCCAGGGTAGAAACCTCAGAACCGGAAGCGAGCAGGATCACATCGTAGTCCTCATCGGAACCAGCAACGATGTAAGCACCCTTGGTAGCCTGGCTGTAGTCGTTGCCCTCGGGCAGCATCTCGATGTTCTGACGAGAGAAGATAAGAGCAGTCGGGGTGTCGATGTTCTCCATAGCCATGCGCCAGCAAACGGTGGTCTCCTCGGCATCAGCAGGACGAACTACCAATACAGAGTTCTTGCCGTGGTGGTTCTTCAGCTTCTCCATCAGACGGATCTGTGCCTCCTGCTCAACAGGCTCGTGGGTAGGACCATCCTCACCAACGCGGAATGCATCGTGCGTCCAGATGAACTTCACGGGCAGCTCCATCAGGGCAGCCATACGAACAGCGGGCTTCATGTAGTCAGAGAATACGAAGAAGGTACCGCAAGCGGGGATAACGCCACCGTGCAGAGCCATACCGATACAGCAGCAAGCCATGGTGAGCTCAGCCACACCAGCCTCGAAGAATGCACCGCTGAAGTCGCCACGAACGAGATCGTGAGTCTTCTTCAGGAAGCCGTTGGTGTTGTCGGAGTTCGACAGGTCTGCAGAAGCACAAATCATGTTGGGCACCTGCTCAGCCAGCTGACCCAGAACAGCTGCACTTGCACTACGAGTAGCGCTGCCAGCCTTCTGTTCCACCTTGCTCCAGTCGATCTTCGGAGCCTTGCCGCTGAACCACTCCTCGAGCTGCTTAGCCTGTACGGGATGACCCTTGGCCCACTCAGCCTTCTCAGCATAGCGCTCAGCGCAGATCTTCTTCAGTTCCTCAGCACGCTTGGCATAGAGTTCCTGAACCTCGGGGAAGATCTGGAACGGATTCTCAGGATCAGCACCCAGGTTCTTCATCGTGTTGATGTAAGCATCGCCTCCGAGAGGAGCACCATGAGTAGCACAGTTGCTCTCGTAAGAAGAGCCGTCAGCCTTCTTGGCACCCTTACCCATCACACAGTGACCAATGATCAGTGAAGGACGCTCCTTCTCTGCCTGAGCCTTCTTGATGGCCTCACGGATCTGATCCACATTGTTACCGTCGATCTTCTGAACATACCAGCCCCAAGCCTCGTACTTCTTGGCTGTATCCTCACAGGTCACCACCTCAGTCTTGGTAGAGAGCTGGATATCGTTGGCGTCGTAGAACATGATGAGGTTGTCGAGACCGAGGTTACCGGCAATACGGCCAGCACCCTGGGAGATCTCCTCCTGTACGCCACCATCAGAGATGTATGCGTAGATGGTCTGGTTCATCACGTTACCCAGACGAGCCTTCAGGAACTTTGCAGCGATGGCAGCACCTACAGCGAAGCAGTGACCCTGACCGAGAGGACCAGAGGTGTTCTCGATGCCGCGCTCAATCTCGCGCTCGGGGTGACCAGGAGTTACTGAACCCCACTGACGCAGGTTCTTCAGGTCCTCGAGTGTGTACTTGCCGATAAGGCAGAGCTGGCTGTACAGCATTGGAGCCATGTGACCAGGATCGAGGAAGAAACGGTCGCGACCCTCCCATGTGGGATTCTCAGGATCGTAAACCAGGAACTCACTGTACAGGGTGTTGATGAAGTCAGCACCACCCATAGCACCGCCGGGGTGACCCGACTTTGCCTTTTCAACCATCGAAGCAGCGAGGATACGGATGTTATCCGCTGCCATGTTCATAACTTTGTTGTCGTTCATAATGAATAATTAATTGAAAAACGTTATTTTGGGCGCAAAGATACAAAAAAACTTCGAAACAAGTGCGAGTTTCTGAATATTTTTGTAAATTTGCCCCGAACTCTATATATAATAAGGTGTAGAAATGAAGGTAGCTATTATTCAACACGTAATCCGCCAGGACGATATCGACTGGAATCTGCAGCACATTTCCGAGTTGATGGACAAGCAAGCAGGGGCCGACCTGTTTGTGCTCTCCGAGACCTTTGCCACAGGCTTTCTGGCCGAAGGTTCGGCAGCTAAGGCTGGAGTGCAGGGACGCAAGATACTAAGTTGGATGCAGCGTCAGGCCAGCAGGCTGAATGCAGCGATAGCAGGCAGCGTGGCCGCTAAGGATGACGATGGCAAGCTGCGCAATCGTCTGTACTTTGTGCGACCTGATGGATGCTACGACCACTACGACAAGCGCCACCTGTTTAGTTTTGCCGGTGAGACCAAGGACTACGTGGCTGGCGATTGCCGAGTGGTGGTGATGTGGCGCGGGGTAAGTTTCCTACTGCAGGTATGTTATGACCTTCGTTTCCCGGTCTTTTCGCGTTCGCGTGGCGACTACGACGCTATCATCTATGTGGCCAACTGGCCCGAACCTCGCCGCGATGTGTGGCAGACACTGCTCAAGGCCCGTGCACTCGAGAATCAGTGCTTTGTGATAGGTGTGAACCGTGTGGGCAGCGACAGCGCATGCGAGTACATGGGCGACTCGGTGATACTGAATGCCTATGGCCGCACCATAGCCGAGTGTGCACCAGGCAAGGTGGATACTGCTGCTGCCTTGCTGGATATGGATGAACTGTGCCGATTCCGTCAGAAGTTCCCCGTTTTGGGCGATTCTGATGACTTTTTGCTAGTTTCTGAGCAAAAAATCTTATAAAAGTTTGCCTGTTTCGGAGATTTTACTTACTTTTGCAGCGCAAAATTAAAATATTCGGGGTGCTGAGGCGTTTGCCGAAGCTGAGAAAATACCCATAGAACCTGACACGGGTAATGCCGTCGGA
>JAEEGI010010185.1_pt1 | contig 20446 bp, 14 predicted proteins | sample 8958751 | NCBI WGS metagenome assembly JAEEGI01 (sample SAMN16246545, study PRJNA631951) | gut metagenome | biome: gut microbiome; feature: rumen; material: KS-attached | host: Bos | place: Iran: Karaj | collected 2018-10 | reverse complement strand
CTTCGATCCCTGCGGTGATGCCTGCGACAGATACTGCAATCAAGGCTCTGTGGACCATAAATCAGTACACGATTACTTTCGACACTGATGGCGGAACAACAATTGCGGCAATCAAGCAGGACTATGGCACTGCAGTAACAGCACCTGCAGATCCGACTAAGGAAGGCTATACCTTCGCAGGCTGGGATACCAGCATTCCTGCAGTGATGCCTGCGTCAGACACAACAATTACTGCACTGTGGACCATAAATGGCTATACCATCACATTTGACACTGACGGTGGTACGACCATAGCTCCAATTACACAAAACTATGGAACTGCGGTAACAGCGCCTTCAGACCCGACAAAGGAAGGCTACACATTTGCAGGCTGGGATACCAGTATTCCTGCGGTGATGCCTGCATCTGATACAACAATTACAGCACTGTGGACGATAAATGGCTACACCATTACATTTGACACAGATGGTGGTACGACCATAGCACCAATTACCCAGAACTATGGAACTGCAGTAACAGCACCTGCAAATCCGACGAAAGAAGGCTATACATTTGCAGGCTGGGATACCAGTATTCCTGCGGTAATGCCTGCCACAAACACTGCAATCAAGGCACTCTGGACCATCAACCAGTACACGATCAGCTTTGATACCGACGGTGGCACGACGATCGCTTCGATAACTCAGGATTACAACACAGCAGTAACAGCACCTGCAGATCCGACGAAAGAAGGTTACACATTTGCCGGATGGGACACTACCATTCCGGCGGTAATGCCGGCAACAGATACTGCAATCAAGGCGCTGTGGACCATCAACCAGTACACCATCAGTTTCGATACCGATGGTGGCACAACGATTGCATCAATCAAGCAGGACTATGGCACTGCAGTAACAGCACCTGCAGATCCGACGAAGGAAGGCTACACATTTGCAGGCTGGGATACTTCGATTCCTGCAGTGATGCCTGCCACGGATACCACAATCAAGGCACTGTGGACAATCAATCAGTACACCATCAGCTTTGATACCGATGGTGGTACGACCATTGCTGCTATTACTCAGGACTACAACACAGCAGTGACAGCACCGGCGAATCCGACAAAGGAAGGCTACACATTTGCAGGCTGGGATACTTCGATTCCTGCGGTGATGCCTGCAACAGACACAACTATCAAGGCACTCTGGACAATCAACCAATATACGATTAGCTTCGATACTGATGGCGGCACGACAATTGCGGCAATCAAGCAGGACTACAATACTGCGGTGACAGCACCTGCAGATCCGACAAAGGAAGGATATACTTTCGATGGTTGGGATACTTCGATTCCTGCGGTAATGCCTGCTACGAATACCGCAATAAAGGCTCTGTGGACTATCAACCAGTATACCATCAGCTTCGATACCGACGGCGGTCCCACAATCGCTGCAATCAAACAGGACTACAACACCGCAGTAACAGCACCTGCCGATCCTACTAAGGAAGGCTACACATTTGCTGGTTGGGATACTACGATTCCTGCGGTGATGCCTGCGACTGATACGGCAATAAAGGCTCTTTGGACCATAAATCAGTACACGATTACTTTCGATACTGATGGTGGCACGACGATCGCCTCGATAACTCAGGACTACAACACTGCGGTAACAGCACCGGCGAATCCGACAAAGGAAGGATACACATTTGCAGGCTGGGATACTTCGATTCCTGCGGTGATGCCTGCCACAAACACTGCAATAAAGGCGTTGTGGACAATAAATCAGTACACGATAAGCTTCGATACCGACGGTGGCTCCACCATCGCCGCGATAACTCAGGACTACAACACTGCAGTAACAGCACCGGCAGATCCAACGAAGGAAGGCTACACCTTCAACGGTTGGGACACCACCATTCCTGCGGTGATGCCGGCATCTAATACAACAATTACAGCTTTGTGGACGATAAATGGTTACACCATTACATTTGACACTGATGGTGGGACAACTATTGCTCCAATTACGCAAAACTATGGAACTGCTGTAACAGCACCCGCTGATCCGACGAAGGAAGGCTACACATTTGCTGGCTGGGACACCACCATTCCTGCGGTGATGCCGGCAACAGACACTGCTATCAAGGCTCTGTGGACAATCAACCAGTACACCATATCCTTCGATACCGATAGCGGCACAACGATTGCTGCAATAACTCAGGACTACAACACAGCAGTAACAGCCCCTGCAGATCCAACCAAGGAAGGCTACACCTTCAACGGCTGGGATACTACGATTCCTGCGGTGATGCCTGCTACGGATACTGCCATTAAGGCTCAGTGGACAATCAACCAGTACACCATCAGCTTCGATACTGACGGTGGCACGACAATTGCTGCTATTACTCAGGACTACAATACTGCAGTAACAGCCCCAGCTGATCCGACCAAGGAAGGCTACACCTTTGCAGGCTGGGATACCAGTATTCCCGCAGTAATGCCTGCGACAGATACATCTGTCAAAGCACTTTGGACCATAAATCAGTACACCATCACCTTCGATACTGACGGCGGCTCCACGATCGCTGCAATCAAGCAGGACTTTGGCACTGCGGTAACAGCACCTGCAGATCCGACGAAGGAAGGCTACAATTTTGCAGGCTGGGATACTACGATTCCTGCGGTGATGCCTGCGACTGATACGGCAATAAAGGCTCTTTGGACCATAAATCAGTACACGATTACTTTCGATACTGATGGTGGTACAACGATTGCCGCGATAACTCAGGACTACAATACTGCAGTAACCGCACCTTCCGATCCCACCAGGTCCGGCTACACCTTCGCAGGCTGGGATACCACCATTCCCGCGATAATGCCTGCATCAGACACAACCATCAAGGCCCTTTGGACTGCGAATCCGTCGCCGTCACCTGAGCCTTCGTCAAGCGGCAAGAGCGATCAGACTGCACCCGCCGCGCCCAACGCAGCTCCCGTGGACAGCACCACCATCAAGGTGGAGCCCGCTGACCCGGATCTGGAATACAGCATCGACGGCGGGCAGAGCTGGGTAAAGGCAGCCGAAGGCGATACGAGCCTGCTCTTCAGCGGGCTGGAGCCGGAGCGCGAATATGAAGTGATCGCCCGCAGGCCCGAATCCGACAATTACAACGCAAGTCCTGTCAGCGAGGCAGCGGCTGTGACCACGCCGAAGGCTGAGGAGGATACCACCGGTTCCGCCATCGAAGGGGATACCACAGGTTCTGCCATTGAGGGCGACACCACCGGCTCTGCCATCGAGGGAGATACCACCGGCTCCGGAATCGAAGGCGGCGATGAACCCGGCGAGGGTGATGATGAGGGCGGTGAGGAGATCGATGACAATGATACTCCTCTGGACGGCGGCGGCCGATACAACGGCGGCAGCACAGCCCGGGATGACGACAAGGAGAAGACGGACGACTCCGACGATACCAACGACGGCACCGATCCCAACAGCGGAAAGCAGCAGGAGACCACGCCCACGGGCAGCAGCATAGAGCCCAGCCAGGGCGCTATCGACGATAATACAGGCAAGACCGAGGAGCCCACCACCGGTGAAGTCATCGACGACCCCGACGTGCCCCTCGCACCCGCTGACGAAGAGGAGAGCTGGTCCGTGGCAAATCTGGCCATCGCGGCAGCCGCGGTCATCAGCTCCGCCATAGCGCTGGGCGTGGGCGGCAAAGCCGGCGCGGCAGCAGGAAGCGCTGCCATGAAGGTTCTCAGCGCAGCAGATCTGGAAGAAAACAAGAAGAAGACCAGAAAGCAGCGGATAATAAGGGCTGTCATTCTGGGTATTGCGGCACTGCTGGTGCTGGCCTTCCTCCTGACCCAGGACCTGGGCGCTAAAGCAACCATCGCTGACAAGTGGACTGCCCCCATGGCAGGCGGACTCAGCGCAGGCGTCATCCTTACCTGGCTGCTGAAGAAAATGAGATAGCAGGGCGGCTCGGCTGCAGAATGCAGACAGCGCCCGGCCAGTCCTCAGGCAGCCTGTAAAACAGTCAAAATCCATCAATTTCAACGCTTTGCGGGCCGGCAGCACAGCCGGTCCGCATATTTTTAACGCCCTCGAAATAAATGCTTGACTTTAGTGTTGTAAAGTGGTAGCATAGTGCAGTGTTACAAAGGAGAATCACCAGATGGGCGCTTTAGACAATGACAATGTAAAAAGACTCTTCCATTGCATATCCGAACTGGAGACCGAAGAGGAGTGCAGGGCATTTTTCGAGGACATCTGCACCATAAAGGAGGTCCTGGACATGACCCAGCGGCTGGATACAGCAATTCAGCTGGACAAGGGAGACAATTACCAGACCATTTCAAAGGATGTGGGGGTCAGCACCGCAACCATCAGCCGGGTCAGGCGCTGCCTGGACTATGGCGCGGGCGGCTACAGGCTGGCCATCGACCGCATGAAGGAAGCCGGAGAACTGTAAACCATGGATATTAATGATATTTTGACCGAAATGAGCGGACTGGAGCAGCTTATATTCAGGCTCCGGGCCCTTTACGGCAAGGCGGGGTACAGGCAGTACCAGATGAGCAAGTTCGAGGAATACGACCTCTACGCAAGGAACAGGGACTTCCTGGCCTCCGAGCAGATCATCAGCTTTACCGATACGGACGGCAAGCTGATGGCCCTCAAGCCAGACGTCACCCTTTCCATAATCAAGAACCTGAAGGACATGCCGGACAGGCTTCAGCGGCTCTACTACGACGAGCGGGTCTACAGGGTGTCCTCCGGCAGCGGAAGCTTCCAGGAGCTGAGGCAGCTGGGGCTCGAATGCATGGGCGCTGTGGACGATGACGCCCTTTTAGAAGTATTGGAGCTGGCCTGCGGCACACTGGCGGAGATAGGCGGCCAGGCTGTTCTTGAGCTTTCCCAGATAGACATACTCCGCGGAATCTTCGATGCCATGGGCCTGAGCTACGCCCAGTGGGACATGGTACTGCCCCTGGTCCAGAGCAAGAATCTTCAGGGTCTTAAGGCTCTGCTGTCCCAACTGGCTCCGGACTATAGCGAGGCCTCGGAATTCCTCCAGAAGCTGGTCTCAGCCCCCGGGGACCCGGAGGGAGTCATAAGGCTTCTGAGGTCTGCAGGCCCCGGCCTGGTGGACCCGGCCTCCATAGATCAGCTTGAGAAGCTCATCGCGGGGCTTCCCGAGGACTACCGCAAAATTATACGCATAGACTTCTCCCTTACGGGAAACAGCCGCTATTACAACGGCATCATATTCCAGGGCTTCATCCTCGGAATCCCCAGCAGGGTGCTTGCGGGCGGCCAGTACGACCGCATGATGAAGCGCATGGGTAAGGCCTCCGCGGCCTGCGGCTTTGCTCTTTACCTCAACCTTCTGGAGCGAATGATAGACGCCCGGGATGCGGGATGCGAAGGAAAGGAGGCCTAAAATGGACGAATATCTGAACATCGCTCTTCCCAAGGGAAGGCTGGGAGACCAGTCCTACGCCCTCCTGAAAAAGGCGGGACTTGAATGCCCCGAGCTGGAGGATCCCGGACGCAGGCTCATATTCACCAGCGCTGAAAACAAGGTCCGCTACTTCTGGGTCAAGCCCTCGGATGTGGCCATCTACGTGGAAAGAGGCGCCGCGGACCTGGGGATAGTCGGCAAGGACATCCTCAGCGAATCCCGTCCCGATGTCTACGAGCTTCTGGACCTGGGCATAGGAAAGTGCAGGATGTGTGTGGCGGCTCCCAAGTCCTTTGAGGACGACTTCAGGGGGACCCTGCGGGTGGCCACCAAGTTTACCGGCTGCGCCAAGGCCTGGTACGGTGCCAAGGGCAGGGACATAGACATCATCCATTTGAACGGCTCCGTGGAGATAGCCCCGATCCTGGGCCTTTCGGACGTCATCGTTGACATCGTGGAAACAGGCACCACTTTAAGAGAAAACGGGCTGGTGGTGGTGGAGGAGATCTTCCCCATAAGCGCCAGACTCATAGCCAACAAGGCGGCATATAAATTCAAGGAACAGAGGACCAGGGAGCTTGCGGGCAGGCTCTCGGAGGTCATAAACGAATAAAAGGCTTGGCGCAGGGCGCCGGAAGGCAGGAAAAATGATAAAGATCTACGAATACGGACAGATCCCAAACGAGGAGATATTCAAGAGAAACGACATGGCCAGCTCTGTGGAGGCAGTGGTGAGCGAGATCGTTTCCGCAGTCAAATACAAGGGCGACAAGGCCATCCGCTTCTACAGCGAAAAGTTCGACAAGGTTCATCTGGATTCCTTCGAGGTGAGCGGGGCGGAGAAGAAGGAGGCTATGGAAAAGGCTCCCGCCGAGATGCTCCGCATACTGAAGCAGGCGGCTGAAAACGTGAGGCACTTTCACGAAAAGCAACTGAGAAGCAATTTCGTCATCAACGACAGGGAAGGGGTCATCATGGGACAGAAGATACTGCCCATAGAAAACGTCGGCCTTTACGTTCCCGGCGGTACGGCGGCCTATCCCTCCACGGTGCTTATGGATGCCATACCCGCCAAGATCGCAGGCTGCAACCAGCTCGTTATGGTTACGCCCCCCGGAAAGGACGGCAAGGTGAACCCGGTGATCCTTGCGGCGGCTCAGATCGCAGGGGTGGACAGGGTGTTCAAGGTGGGCGGAGCCCAGGCTATCGCAGCCCTTGCCTACGGTACCGAGACTATCCCCAAGATGGACAAGATAGTGGGCCCCGGAAACGCCTTTGTGGCTGAGGCCAAGAAGCAGGTCTTCGGCCTGGTATCCATCGATATGATAGCTGGTCCCAGCGACGTGCTGGTGGTGTCGGATGCAAATTCCGACCCGGCTGTGGTGGCTGCTGACATGCTGGCCCAGGCGGAGCACGATAAAATGGCCACGGCGGTGCTGGTCACCGATTCCATGGACTTCGCGAAGAAGGTGGCTTCCCAGATAGAGCTTCAGCTTCAGGCCCTGCCAAGGGAGGAGATAGCCAGAGCCTCCATCGAAAACACCGGCAAGATAATCGTGGCGGACGACCTTAAAAAGGCCATAGAGATCTCCAACGAGATAGCTCCGGAGCATCTGGAGCTGGCGGTGGATAACCCCTTTGATTACCTGGACAGCATAAAGCACGCAGGCTCCGTCTTTCTTGGACGGAGCACCCCGGAGGTGCTGGGAGACTACATGGCGGGGCCGAATCACACCCTGCCCACCATGGGCACAGCCCGCTTCTCCAGCCCCCTCTCGGTGGATGATTTCGTGAAAAAGACCCAGTTCACCTACTATACGAAGGATGCCCTGAGCAGACTCTACAAGGATATTGCAGCCTTTGCAAGGCAGGAGGGCCTGACAGCCCACGCAAGAAGCGCAGAAATAAGATTCGAGGACTAGACTATGAGCAGATTTTTCAGCAGCAGAAATAAGGACGTCACCCCCTATACACCGGGTGAGCAGCCCAAGGACATGCAGTATATAAAGCTCAACACCAATGAAAATCCCTTCCCGCCCTCGCCTGAGGCGGCCAGAAGGGCTGCGGAGGAGACTCTGAGAAACAATATATATTCCGATCCCCGCTGCACGGACCTGGTGGCGGAGGCAGCGGAGGTTTTTGGCCTGGATAAGGATCAGCTTCTCTTTACCAACGGCTCCGACGAGATCCTGGACTTTGCGGTCCGGGCCTTCGGAAGCGAAAGCTATCCTATAATATTTCCCGATATAAGCTACGGCTTCTATTCAGTTTTTGCAAGCATCCACGGGCTGCCCTCGGTGGTGATCCCCCTTACGGAGAGCTTCGAGATAGATCTTGAGGATTATAAGGGGCTCAGGGGCCTTACCATGATAGCGAACCCCAACGCCCCCACAGGCATAGCCATAGGACGGGACAGACTGGAGGCCTTCATTGCTGAGGATCCGGACCGCCTGGTGCTGGTGGACGAGGCCTATGTGGACTTCGGCGGCGAAAGCTGCGTGCCACTGGTCAAAAAATATGATAATCTAATAGTCACTCAGACCTTCTCAAAGAGCCGTTCCATGGCAGGGGCCCGGCTTGGCATGGGCTTTGCCTGCAGGGAGCTGATCGCGGAGATGGATGCCATCAAGTACTCCACCAATCCCTACAACGTCAACCGCATGACCATGGCGGCAGGCATCGGGGCCCTTAAGGACAGGGAGTATTTCGAGGGCTGCTGCAGGGAGATCTGCAGGGTCAGGGACTGGTTCACTGAAGAGCTTAAGGCCATGGGCTTTGAGGTACTTCCCAGCTGCGCGAATTTCGTGTTCGCTAAAAGCTCCAGGATAGGCGGGAACGAGCTTTATCTTGGGCTTAAGGAGCGGGGCATACTGGTGCGCCACTTCGAGACCGAAAGACTGAAGGACTGGAACAGAATAAGCATCGGCACAGAGGAGCAGATGCGCACACTTGTTGAAACACTCAGGGAAATGGAGGCTTAGACCATGAGAACAGCCGAGACCATAAGAAGGACCGAAGAGACGGATGTGAGCGTGCTGCTGAATCTCGACGGCAGCGGAGACTGCCAGATAGACAGCGGCGTGGGCTTTATGGACCACATGCTTACCCTTTTTGCCCGCCACGGCAGCTTCGATCTTAAGCTGCGCTGCAAGGGCGACATCGAGGTGGACGACCACCACAGCGTGGAGGACATGGGCATAGCCCTGGGCCAGGCCTTTGCTAAGGCTCTGGGTGAAAAGCGGGGCATAATCCGCTACGGCGATGCCATCATACCCATGGACGAGGCTCTGGTCATGACCGCCGCGGACATCTCCGGCAGGGGCATCCTGGGCTATGCCATGGACATACCCACAGAAAAGGTGGGCAGCTTCGACACCGAGCTGGTGGAGGAGTTCTGGCAGGGCTTTGTGAGAAACTCCGGAATCACCTTCCACATCAGGCAGCTGGCCGGAAGCAACAGCCATCACATCATCGAGGCCTGCTTCAAATCCGCAGCCAGAAGCCTCAGAAAAGCGGTGGCCATAGATGAGAACGATCCTGACAGGATACCCTCCACCAAGGGCGTGCTGTAGCAGGGTATAAGGGACGATGAAATGATTGCGATAATCGATTACGGCGTTGGGAATCTCTTCTCCCTGAGCTCCTCGCTTAAGGCCATAGGAGCCGAGGCGGTGGTCACCAGGGATGAGGCTCTCATCCGCGCCGCTGACAAGATAATTCTGCCGGGGGTGGGCGCCTTCAGGGACGCAGCTGCCAAGCTGGCAGAGACCGGCATGGACAAGGTCGTGAAGGATGAGGCTGCCTCGGGCAAGCCCCTCCTTGGCATCTGTCTTGGCATGCAGATGCTGTTTGAGAAAAGCTACGAATACGGAGAATATCAGGGCCTGGGGCTCCTTAAGGGGGAGATAGTGCCCATGGAGGGCGTGGTACCAAAGGATCTCAAGCTGCCCCAGATGGGTTGGAATGCCCTGGACCTGATACAGCCGGACCATCCGCTTTTCAAGAACATTAAGGGCGGAGACTATGTATACTTCGTCCACTCCTACTATGCCGCGGGCTGCGAGGACAGCCTCGTAGCCTCCACGGAATACGGCGTGCCCATAACTGCCGCCGTGGCAAAGGACAACGTCTGGGGCACCCAGTTCCACCCGGAAAAGAGCGGCACCGTGGGCCTGAACATACTCAGAGCATTCGCTGAGGCGTAAAACGACATGATACTTTTTCCTGCAATAGACATTTACAGAGGACAGGCGGTGAGACTTCTTCGGGGCAGCTACATGGATGTGACCGTCTACAGCGACGACCCATCCTCCATCGCCATGGACTTTAAGGACAAAGGCGCCGGGGCGGTCCACATCGTGGATCTTGAAGGCGCAAAGGACGGCACTACTCCGAACTTCGAGCAGGTGCGGCGCATCAAGGAGCGCTGCGGGCTTTTCTGCGAGATAGGAGGAGGCATAAGAAGCCTGGAGGTTTTGAAGCGCTATTTTGACGCTGGACTGGATCGGGCGATCCTTGGCACCGCCGCGGTCACTGACAGGCCCTTTCTTGAGGCTGCGCTTGCGGCCTACGGAGAGAAGATCGCCGTGGGCGTGGACATAAAGGACGGCTTCGTGGCCATAAAGGGCTGGACGGAAAAATCCTCCCTGGAGGCCTTTGAATTCTGCCGCCAGCTGCAGCAGCTGGGCGTAAGGACCCTCATATGCACCGATATTTCAAAGGACGGTGCCATGGAGGGGACTAATCATGCCCTTTACAGGAGGCTGTCTGAGGAGCTGGACCTGAACATAACCGCCTCCGGCGGCGTGTCGTCGCTGGAGGATGTAAAGCGCCTGGCTGAGCTTGGCATCTACGGAGCCATCATCGGAAAGGCATATTACACTGGAGCAATAGATCTGGAAGAGGCCGTAAAGCTAAGTGATACGTTCGCATAATACCCGCATCGGACACGGCTCTCGCCTTGACGGGGGCCCCTCCCAGCGGTACATCGGCTCTGTCATCGCCTGCGGCTTGCCAGTCGCCGTGGACCGGGTTCCCCGACATTCCGCTGCCGGGTATCATACGAACACAATATACGTAAGCAAATCAGAATAAAAGGATAATTAAATGATAAGCAAAAGAATCATCCCCTGCCTGGATGTAAGAGACGGCAGGGTGGTAAAGGGCGTGAATTTCGAGGGCCTTCGGGATGTGAACTCCCCCGTGGAGCTGGCCAAATACTACAGCAGCTGTGGGGCGGATGAGCTGGTGTTCTATGACATCACCGCCTCCTCCGACGGCAGGAAGATCTTCACGGATATACTTAAGGAGACCGCATCCCAGGTCTTCATACCCCTGACCGTAGGGGGCGGCATTTCGAGCCTTGATGACTTCGACCGGGTCCTCAAGTGCGGCGCGGATAAGGTCAGCGTCAATTCCGGCGCCATCAGGAATCCGTCGCTGATAGGAGAAGCCGCAAAGCGCTACGGGGACCAGTGCGTGGTCCTTTCAGTGGACGTGAAGCGGGTGAACGGTGAGTTCAGAGTCTTCGCCAAGGGCGGCCGGGAGGATACAGGCATCGAGGCCATCGAATGGATAAGGCGCTGCGTGGGCGACGGAGCAGGGGAGCTGGTCCTCAACTCCATCGATACCGACGGCGTCAAAAAGGGCTTCGACCTTGAGATGCTGGCGGCGGCCTGCGAGGTGGTGTCTGTACCGGTCATCGCCTCCGGCGGAGCGGGCTGCATGCAGGACTTCATAGACCTTTTCAAAGCCCTTCCCAAGGTGGATGCCGGGCTTGCTGCATCCATTTTCCACTTCGGCGAGGTGGAGATCTCAGAGCTTAAGAAGCTTATGGCGGCGAACGGCATTCCCGCAAGACTTTAGTTTATACAGGACGGCTGCCCCAACCGGGTGGTCATTAGGAGATCCGAAAACAGAGGAATAATCATGCTTACAATGAATCTTGACGAGCTTAAATTCGACGAAAAGGGTCTGATCCCCGCCATAGTGGTGGATGCTAAGACCAAAAGGGTGCTGACCCTTGCCTACATGAACAGAAAAAGCCTGGGCATCTCCATGGAAAAGGAGCTGACCTGCTTCTGGAGCCGCTCCAGACAGGAGCTGTGGCTTAAGGGTGAGACCAGCGGCAACTACCAGCACATCGTCTCCATAACCGCGGACTGCGACAGGGACGCACTGGTGGTGATGGTGGAGCCCGACGGTCCCGCCTGCCATCTGGGCACCGAAAGCTGCTTCGAATATCCTGTCTTCTTCAGCGATGAGCGCAGCGAATTCTCCTACGATGGGCTGATGAAGCTGATCGAGGGCAGAAAAACAGAGCCCGTGGAGGGCTCCTACACCAGCTATCTCTTCGACAAGGGGCTGGATAAAATTCTGAAAAAGGTGGGCGAGGAGAGCACCGAGGTGATCATCGCCGCCAAGGCCGAGGACAAAAAAGAGACTATATACGAGATAGCGGATCTCTGCTATCATGTTATGGTGCTGATGATACAGCAGGGCATAAGTCTGGGCGATATCTTCGACGAGCTCAAGTCCCGCCACGTTATCGACCACAAGGTCAAGCAGGAGAAAATGACCGGAGACGGCGCCGCGGAATAGATACAGGCACCGGTCCCGGAGAGGAGGATTCATGAAGCTAAAGCAGGATCTTCACATACACAGCAATTTCAGCGACGGCAAGGACAGTCCAAGGGACATCGTTCTTGCCGCCCTTGACATGGGGCTGGAGATAATAGGCTTTTCCGACCATTCCTACGCGCCGGTGGACCTGGACTGCTGCATGCCTGAAGCAAGGATACAGGAGTATAAGGACTGCATAAGGCTGCTGGCCAGGGAGTTTCGCGGCCGCATACACATTTACTGCGGCATTGAGCAGGACCTGGAGGCACCCTATGGTACGGAGGATTACGACTATGCCATAGGCTCGGTGCACTATCTGGAAAAGGACGGGGTTTTCGCGGCTGTGGACGACACGCCCCAGGTGCTGAAGGCCGCAAGGGATGAAATGTTCGGCGGCGATATCTATGCCCTCTGTGAGAATTATTATGAGAGGGTGGCGAGCCTTCCGGAGCGGCAGAGCTTCAGGATAGTGGGGCATTTCGATCTGGTGAGCAAGTTCAACGAAAAGGAAAGACTGTTCGACCCCACCCATCCGCGCTATACAGCCGCCTGGCAGGGGGCTGCGGACAAGCTCCTTAAGACCCACAGGCTGTTCGAGATCAACACCGGGGCCATCTCCCGGGGCTGGAAGAGCGAGCCCTATCCCACCGCCGAAATGATACGCTACATCAAGGAAAGGGGCGGCACCTTCATCCTTTCCAGCGACAGCCACAGCAAGGACACGCTGGCCTTTGAATTCGACAGATGGGAGAAGCTTCTGTGAATTTTGACTTTAATTTTGACATTTCTCTTATAACGGTGTTCGTTCAGGGCGTGATAAGCTTTTTCTCGCCCTGCGTTCTGCCGCTTATACCTTTATATCTTGTTTACCTGTCAGGAAGCGCCGCGGAAGCGGCGGAGCCGGCGGCATCGGTGACGGAGCCTGCCGAGGGCCAGTCGGAACCGCTTTCTGAGCCTGCAGACGGCCTGACAGGACCGGTACCTGATACTGCAGACGTCACCGAGAGCAAAGGCCGCAGCAGACTTGGCCGGACCCTGCTGAACACACTTTTCTTTGTGTTTGGCATAGCGGGAGCCTTTTTCCTGCTGGGCCTGGGCGCCACCGCTTTGGGCCGCTTCTTCAGCAGCCGCCAGATTCTGATGGCCAGAGTGGGCGGCGTCCTTGTGATGCTGTTTGGCTTCTACCAGCTGGGCTGGCTTGGAAACTCAAGGCTTCTGGCCTCCGAACACAGACTTCCGCTGAGGCTGGACAGGCTTGCCATGCACCCGCTGACAGCCCTTCTCATGGGCTTTGCCTTCAGCTTCGCGTGGACCCCCTGCGTGGGACCCACACTGGCCAGCGTCCTTCTGATGACCGCATCAGCCAGGACCCAGGCCTCAGGCATACTCCTGATAGCCCTTTACACTCTGGGCTTTTCACTGCCCTTCCTGGCGGCAGCGCTGTTTTCTGAAAAGCTCACAGGCCTCTATCGCCGTCACCCGGGCCTTCTTAAGAACAGCACCCGCATAGGCGGCATACTGCTGATCCTCATGGGGCTGATGATGTACACCGGCACCATGAATTCCGTCACAGGCTATCTGTCGGGCCTCGGAGGAGGACAGCAGACTGTGCAGGAGCAGCCCGCTGAAGGCCAGAGCGGAAGCGAAACGTCCCAGATCGGCCAGACTGAGGAGCAGTCCGGGATCCCCGAGGATGCGGTGCCTGCTGTCCAGTTCGAGCTGGTGGATCAGTACGGCAAGACTCACACCCTGGACGACTACAAGGGCAAGATCATTTTCCTGAACTTCTGGGCAACCTGGTGTCCCCCCTGCAGGCAGGAAATGCCCCATATACAGAAGCTTTACGAGGAGTTTTCCGCAGATCCTGACTGCGACGTGCAGATACTGGCGGTGGCTGGGCCCGGGCAGGGCAGCGAGAAGGATATAAGCGGCGTCACCGAGTTCCTGAAGGAAAACGGATACAGCTTCCCTGTGCTGATGGATGAACAGTACGGGCTCTTCAGCGCTTACGGCATCTCCGCCATCCCCACCACCTTTATGATAGACAAGGCCGGCTATATCTACGGCTATGCTTCCGGTGCCCTGTCAGAGGAGATAATGCGCAGCATCATAGATCAGACCCGGGAAGGCGGCTTTGACATCGAATAGCCAGCCCGCATCCATAAATGCTATTATTCTTTTGTTCTGCAACAGCTGGACGGATAAACCGTCCGGCTGTTATAATATAAGCAATCGTTATTGAATCTCTGTATCAAAGCGAATTTCGCTCTGAGTAAGCGAAAACTGATCAAATAAAAGGAGACGGTCATGAAAAAGATTTCAAGATTATTGTCCTTAATTCTTATCTGCTGTCTTGCTCTGGGACAGCCTTTAGGCGCACGGCCTGTCTACGCGGATGATGCAGCGGGATCCCAGAATGCGGCGGGCAGCGTCCCTGGTGAGAACCAGGATCCAACCACAGTCAATGGAAATGGTGCTGCCGTTGACCCAACCACCGGTAATGATAATGGCGCGGTTTCCGATCCCACCACAGGCAATGGCAATGATGCTGGCGCAGACATAACCACAGGCAATGATAATGGCGCTTCCGATCCGGCCACCGGCAGCGAAAACCCCGGAAAGACCAATGGACCTGCAAGCACGGAGATCCCTGAAAGACCTGCATCCATCAGGTATGCGGAGTACGAGGTAGAAGGCCGGGGCGCCAGCGCCGAGGCCAAGAAGGTCTACTACAGCTGGTATTCCAGATCTGAGATGCCCATCTACAGCATGGGTCTCTACAGCGTGCTTCAGAACGCCACTGCTAACGGCACTTCCTTAAGCGGCTCTCCCTCCGCAGCCGAGGACCTGGCAGATCCCTACAGCTTCAGGCTGCCCCTTATGGATGACGTCCTGTACGGTGATTACGAGGTCGAGGAGCTGATTCAGGAGGCGGAGGTCAAGCCTCTTCTGTGGCTTTCCGACGGCTACAGGATGGCGGAAGCCTCCTTCAAGGAGCCTGAGTTTTACACTGTCAGCGCCTCTGCCGGAGACCATTCCATAGACTACGGTGCCCTCAAGCCCGGGGACGTGGTAAGGACCACAGCCTACAACGGCATTTTCGTCACCAGCCTGAAAAAGAGCGGCAATCCCGACTATGATGCTCAGGCTGAGGAGATAAAGAAAAATATATTCGCAGTGTTCGAGGCTTTTGAGCTGGACCATCCAGAGGTGTTCTGGCTTACCGGAGCCAGCAAGGTGAGGGTGGCAACCGTCACCAAGGGCGGCAGCTCCACATCCTTCTTCTTCCTGGTGCTTGCGGATACCAAGGGCTTTTCCATGCTCCAGAGCGATTACGCCTCCTCCGGAGCGCTTACGGCAGCCATAAACAGGCGCGATGCAGCGGCAAATACCATACTTAATGCCGTATCTCTGGACTGGGATGCCAGGCAGAAGGTGAGGACGCTCAACGCTCAGCTGACCCAGAAGAACGAATACAACCGTTCCTCGGATCTGAGCAGCATAGGCTACAAGCCCCACAGAGCCCTCAGCGCTCTTGTGGGCGATACCGGCTTCAGCGGTCCCGTCTGCGACGGATACTCAAGAGCCTTCAAGCTGCTCTGCGACCGCCTCGGCATACCATGCATCCTGGTTGGCGGCTATGCTTCTTCAAAGCCGGAGGCTGCTCCCGAGTATCACATGTGGAACCAGATCCAGCTGGAGGATGGCAAGTGGTACGGCGTTGACATCACCTGGGACGACCCCGTGGTGAGCGGCTCGCCGGCTCCTGTCAGCGGCTATGAAAACGAAAACTATCTTTTCGCCAGAAGAAATACGGTCATCAACGGCCTTGAATTCGGCCAGTCACACCAGTCCTTCGGCGGAATGATGGAGCCTGTACCTCCCTTCAACGATGTGTATCTGGACGACTATTTCGGCGGCGCAGTGGCCTGGGCCTTTAATCATACGCCCCAGATAACCGACGGCGTAAGCAAGAACAGATTCGCTCCGGCAAATACCGTAACCAGAGGCCAGGCGGTGACCTTCCTGTGGCGGGCCATGGGCTGTCCTGTTCCCACTATCAGCGAGAATCCCTTTGAAGATGTACCGGAGAGCGCCTACTATTACAAGCCGGTGCTCTGGGCCTACGAAAATGGCATAACTGACGGCACCAGCAAGGGGAAATATACTCCGGACAGTCCGGTCAAGCGCGGCCAGATGATAACCTTCCTCTGGCGCACCATGGGAGAACCGGAGAAGACCGGTCTTGGCGCCTGGTACGAGGACGCGGAAAAATGGGCCAATGGCAAGGATCTGCTTTCCGGGACCGAGGCCGAATACAAGACGACGGATGAGTGTCCCAGAGCGGATGTGGTCTACTACCTCTGGAAGGTCCTGGACCTGGGACTGTAGCAGATACAGACCCTTCGGCTATCAATGATCACAAATAATACAGCTGCACCCGGGGAATACCCCGGGTGCTTTGTTTACATTGCGCACCTGAAATAGTATAATTGACCTGAAATGAACTATATTCAAAGCTGAAAAGGAGACCCTTCACATGAAAAAAATAATCGTCAGCATGAACCTCAGCCCGGAGCAGCAGGAGAATATCAGAGCCCTTACGGAGGGCTGCAGCCAGAGCTGCCAGCTGGTCTTCGGAAACGGAACCACCCTGACCGCAGAAGATGTCAGGGATGCGGATGCCCTTATCGGAGGCCTTCCTGCGGAGCTTCTCAATGCCATCGAGCATTTTGAGTGGCATCAGATCACCTCTGCCGGAGCCGATGCGGATGTCAGAAAGTATGACTACAGCAATACCGTCATGACCAATGCCGGCGGGGCTTACGACCTCAGCGTTTCGGAGCACATGGTGGCTCAGACCATGGCTATGGCCAGGGGCATAGGAGCTTATGTGCTTCAGCAGTCTGCTCACTGCTGGGACCGCAATCAGAGGGTGATCTCCATGGAGGAGAGCCGTATAATGGTGCTGGGCGCAGGAAAGATCGGAAGCCGCTATGCGGGCAAGATCAAGGCGCTGGGAGGCTATACCATAGGCGTGAAGCGCACTGCTCCTGCTGAGGGCGAGAGCTTCCCCGAGTACGACGAGATGCATTCCGTGGACGAGCTTGACGCGCTGCTGCCAACGGTGGATGTGGTGGCCATGGTGCTGCCCGGCGGCGATGCCACGACCCATATCATGGACGAACGCAGGCTTCGCCTGATGAAAAAGGGAGCCTTCATACTCAATGTTGGCCGCGGGACCGCCATAGACCTGGATGCCCTGTACAAGGTGCTCTCGGAAGGCCATCTTGGCGGTGCTGCTCTGGATGTTACCGAGCCTGAGCCCCTTCCCGCAGACAGCCCTCTGTGGGATCTCAAGAACATCATCATCACGCCCCACAGCGCAGGAAACTTCGGCCTTTCCTCCACCTTCGACCGCCTGATGAAGATAGTCGCCCGCAACCTCCGCAGCTACCTCAACGGCGAAGCCCTTATAAACATAGTGAACACGAAGCTTGGGTATTAGCAGGTCTGATATACAGCCGGGAAGGAACTTAAAGCGAGCGCTGCTAAAAAACTGAAAATTCCGTCCACCTTGCCCTAAAAGGCAAGGCTGGGCGGTTTTTTTTATGTGAAGTCGAAAAAACAAGCTATATCAAAAAAGCATATTATATGCATCTGGATATATGTTAAAATAAAAACGTATTATTGTTTCAAGGAGGGAACATTCTATGAAAAGAAAAGTACTGTCTTTGATCATGGCATTGGCTCTCTGCCTGGCTGCATTTCCAACAGCGGTCTTCGCAGCAGACAGCTACAGCATAAGCACTGTAGGAGCCACAGCCAGTCTTACCAATGGCAACGACCCTGTAACCGAAGCGGAAGCCGGGACGGAGTTTATAGTCACAGCTGACAATTATGACTCGAATGTGTTCCAGCTGGACTGGGAGTTTGATCCTTCAGCTCCGTATTACGTCGAAGGGGATGCTCCAGGCACTATCATTGTGACCATGCCTGAAAACAATGTGACCATCTCTGCAGTCCTTTCTCCCTATGTCGCTGAGATATTAAATGATCAGAGCAAGTTGGGCATTTATGCTGACATCGAAGCCGCATTCAACATGCTGACTGATGAGTCGGGCCTCACATTAAAGCTGATTAATGACGCAAGCTCACCGGATGGCGAGGTATTCGGAATCAATTCCGGTATAGTCGACCTTAATGGCTATATTCTGGAATTCGGTACCATCGAAGCCTCTGAGGGCTTTACTGTAATGGACAGCAGCGGCAGCGACTCAGCAGCCTTCATAATCCAGTCTCTTACAGTAAACAGCACAGGCCAGTCAGATGCATCTCTTTCAATATCAGGAGCGACGCTCACTGTAAACGAGGGCTGCACGCTCGGCGGAGTCGGGCTCACGCTGGACGGATCTGCTGCTCTGGCTCTGAAGTGCGATATGACGGTAACGGATCCCCAGTCCTTCAGCATGGGTCTTGCCAGCGGCTGCAGCGTAAGTGTTGCGGCTGGCAAAAAGATTCAGCCGGGCTCTTCCACCGACCTTTCCAAAGCCCAGCTGGCAGCAGCCCTGACCGGCTGTCTTCCCGAAGGGCGGTATATTTCCGAGGCGGACCTGAATGTCTACGAAAATGGCAGCGCGGACCCGGTGCAGGCAGAGATCGTATATGGCTATTCAAATGCTGATAAAGAGTTCGATCTTGCGCTTTCAGAAACTGAAGCCTGGCTTGTGGATTATGAGAACTCCGCCACAAATGCTGCGGTCAGAGCCACTGCAGGCCAGAAGGTCTATTACAGCAGCTCTCTGATGTCCGGCGACGGGAAGGAGCTGAGCTTTATCCTGTCCCCCGACACTGTAGTAAAATCCATCGACTCTAACGGTATGTATGTTGTAATGCCGGCCAGCGATCTGAGCATTTCAGCTACTCTTTCCGCGATACAGGTCCCCGTCCACTGGGTGAACTACGACGGGACCACCCTGCTGGATGAGACCGTGGACTTCGGCAGCGTTCCTGAATATTCGGGCAACGAACCATCAAAGCAGGAGGATGCGCAGTACAGCTACACATTCGCAGGCTGGGATCCCACGCCTGCAGCTATCACGGCCGAGACCACATATACTGCGCTGTTTGAAGCGAAGCCTCTCGGTCACACCCATGAATACGGTGAGCCCGAGTACACCTGGAGCGACGACAATTCTCAGGTCACCGTCAAGCTGGTCTGCAGCCTCGACAGCAGCCATGTGCTGGAGGAGACCGTGGACACCGAATGCATCGAAGAGACAGCGCCCGGCTGCGAGACCACCGGCAGCGCCATCTATAAGTCCATGCCCTTCAGCGAGCCCGAGCTCTCAGACCTCTTCACGGAAAAGCCCGTGGAGCTTCCCGCCACCGGCCACGATGTGAGCGGAGAGTGGGAGTCCGATGAGAATGCTCACTGGAAGACCTGCGCCCACTGCAGTCAGGCCATCGGCGATGACGGTCATGTGGGAAGCAGCGAGCACAGCTGGACTGAGCGTATAGTGGAGCAGCCCACCTACGACCGCGAAGGACTCAAGGAGATAGTCTGCTCCGTCTGCGGCTTCTATAAAGAGTCTCAGCCCATCCCCATGCTCACCCCGAGCAGCAGCGATGATGACGACGACACTTCTTCATCCTCCTCATCCTCCGGCTCCGGCAGCGATTCCTCAGACCGCAGCGGCATCACCGTCCGGGATGCCTCCGGCAACGAGATCATAGTAAACAATAACGACGATAAGGACAAGCTCGATACCGAAAAGCCCACCCAGCAGGATTACAGCTGGTTTGGCAGAAGCGAGGCCCCTGCTCCATTAAACGAAGAGGTGTACAAGACCCTGGAGGTCATCAGCAGCTTTATGGAGGCTGAAGACGGTCAGGCCGGCGGCATAGGCGATGCCGGAGCGGCGGGCACCTTCTACAAGCTGCCCGAGGCAGATGCTCCTGTACAGAACGACTATGAACTGGATACTGTACAGGTGGCGGATTACAATGCACCCCACTACCTGGCTGATGAGGCCTCCGGCTCCTCCATCATACAGGCCAACAGCATCGAGGGCTCCGAGTTCTATCATGTCAACGCCGCGACCGCGGACAAGACAGTAAAATATGCCGAGCTCAAGCCCGGCGATGTGGTACGTACTACCGCATTCAACGGCATCTACATCTCCAGCCTCGACAAGAAGGCTTCCACCTACGATGCGGATTCCAAGACCCTGAAGAACAACATTTTCGCCAGCTTTGTGGCCTTCGACCTGGACCACCCCGAGGTCTTCTGGCTTACGGGAAGCACCAAGGTCCGCGTCACCAGCGTTACCAAGGGCGGCAAGTCCACAGCCTACTTCTTCCTGGTACTGGC
>JAEEGI010010182.1_pt1 | contig 20449 bp, 13 predicted proteins | sample 8958751 | NCBI WGS metagenome assembly JAEEGI01 (sample SAMN16246545, study PRJNA631951) | gut metagenome | biome: gut microbiome; feature: rumen; material: KS-attached | host: Bos | place: Iran: Karaj | collected 2018-10 | reverse complement strand
AAATCATCTCTTCTACTTTGTTCAATACCTAAATGAGTATTAATAGAAACATATCTTGCTGTTCCAGTTAATGCTCTTCCTTCTCTATAAGGTATATGTTGATGATTTTTAGGATTTTTATATCTTTTAGATAAACCAAAATCAATTAAAAATATAACATTAGATTTATCCTTAGTTCCTATTAAAAAATTTTCTGGTTTAATATCTCTATGAATATAATGATGTTTATGTAAATTTTCAATTCTATTTAACATTTGTAAACCAAGTAAACAAACAGTACTAATAGTAAATTTATGGCAACCACAAAAATTAAATAATTCAATTAAATTAGGTCCTAAAAATTCAATAATTAAATAATAACAATCAACTAATTCTCCCATTCCATAAAAATGAGGAACTCCTTGAACTTCATCTTGTGCTAAAGCTTTAACTCCTGTTATATCTTGTGAAGATATATTTAATATACTTTGATATATTTTTGCCTCTGTTCTTAATTGAGGTGTTTTTTGTGTTTTTTTTATTTCTTTTTTTATTGAAACTTCAATATTATCTCTCATATCATATGATAAATATATTTGACCAAATGCTCCTTTACCTATTAATGTTAACATTACAAAATTTTCTGCTATTAAATCTTTCATTATTAATTGTTCTTTTTTCTCATCTTTTTCTTTTGAACTTTCACTATTTGAACTACCTGATTCTGATGATGATTTTTTGTGCTTTGAATGATTCTTTTTTCTTTTTGGCTCTTCTTTTATTTGGGATAATTCATTTTTCTTTTCTTTATCATTTGAAGTTTCTCCTGTTTCAAAAGGTGTTGACATTATTTTTTTTTTTGTTTTTTTTTTTTTTTTCTTTTGAATTTTTTCCTTTTTCAAAAGGTGTTGACTTTTTTTTTTTTTTTTTTTTTTTTTTTTTTTGATTTTATTTTAATTTTTAAATTTTTTAAATAATTTATTTATTTTTTTTTTTTGGATATTTAAATTTTAACTTATGAAAAATAATATTACAATAAATGTCTGAAGAAGAAAATTATATTTTTTATCCTTCAAATAAGTCATCAAATAAATATATTGGATTTTCATCTTCTTCAAATTATACTAGAAAAAGAGCGGTTTCATTTACTCCAAACGATTCTAAAATGCAAGTTGAAAAATCTAAATTTGAAATGATGGGATATAAATCAGATAATGAAAAAGAAAATTATTTAGATTTTACTCATTCTGAATCAGATGGTTCTTTTACTTTAATTGAGGAAAATACCAAAGAAAATGAAATAGAACATATAGACTTTCATAGAAATGATAGAATTAGTAAAACTCAAACTTTAGCTTTATTCAATAAAAATTATGATATTTTATATAATAAAATAATTGATGCTAAAAATATTAATAATAAAATAGAAATTGACAAAAAATTTACTAGAAGACCAAATAGAAGTATTTCAGTTAATGTTGAAGAATTAATTCAAAAATTTGACACAAATAAAATTTCAAATTTAAATAATAGTGAAACAATAAATGATTTTTATGAATATACAGAAATATGTTTTGAACATATTTCTCAATTAGGTAATAAACCTAATTTAACTGATTATCAATATGTTAAATTAAAAATTCCAAATGAGAATAAAAATAAGAAAATTGCCCTTTTAGATTTAGATGAAACTTTAATTCATTGTATTGGAGAAATAAAAAATGAGGAAATTGATAAAAAGAAATGTGATAAAATTATAGAAATTATTTTACCTTCAAAGAAAAAAGTTAAAATAGGAATTAATATAAGACCTCATTTATTTGAAGCTATGGAAATTATTCAAGAAAAATATAATATTGTAATTTTCACTGCAAGTCATTCTTCATATACAGATGCTATTCTTAAAGAAATTGATCCCGAAAATAAATATTTTAAAAATAGATTATATAGAAATAATTGTGTTCCTACTAAAATTGATGGAAAAAATTTTTATGTAAAAGATTTAGATATTTTAAATAAATATTATAATTTAAAAGATATAGTTATTGTTGATAATTCAGTTTTATCTTTTGCTTATCATATTAATAATGGAATACCAATAATTCCATTTTATGATTCAAAAAATGATAATGAATTAATAATTTTAGCATATTATTTATCTTTAATTTCTGAAGATAATGATTTAAGAAAATCAAACAAAAAGCATTTAAAATTAGAATTATTTTTACAAGAAGCTGAAAAAATTATTAAAGGAGAAGAAATTGAAGAAAATATTGATGAAAAAGAAGAAATCACAATCACCGAACATAATACTTATATATTTATGAATGAAGGTAATCATGAAAAAAGAGAACAATTTATAAAATTATTAAATCATTATTATAATGAATATGCTAAATTTGTTATTTAAATATTTTTTTATGTATTAATTAGTTTCATAATCTAATGTATAAACTATCATATATCAATATAAAATATTTAAAGTGAAACATTTTTGAATTATTATTTAAGTATTATGTTTTATTAGTATAAAATTTGATTTAACTCTGTAAATTAGAATTTTAAAATATAATTTTATTTAAAAATAACTACTTTATTTGTATATTACTTAAATTTAAATTTTTTTTTTTTGAATTACATAATAATTAAAAATAATTTATATTAATTGAAATGAATAATCAAAATAGAAGAGCAAATAAGATTGATTTGGAAAAATAATAATTATATATAGTATGCTTTATTTTATGAAATAAGAAGTGAAATTGATGAAATGATTATCAAAATAATATTCAAACAATGAATACATCAACATTAGTTAAATATATACATAATTCCACACTTTTATTAAATAAAAATTACGATGAAGGAAAAAAAGAATAAAAATTAAAATATGAAAAAAATAAGAATAGAAAACCCAAATATTGCATTTATTGAATAAGAAATAAGAAAATTTATTAAATAAAATGGAACAAAAAGAAACTACTTCATTAAAATTAATTTCAATATTTAAAAAAGAAATAATTAAAACAATTCATAATCCATTTTATTGTTTTGGAATAAGTTTAGTTGAAGATAAAGGAATATTTTTAGTTGGAGGAAGAAGTAAAGATATAAGAATATATAGAAATGATAATTATGAATGTATTCAAGAAATTAAAGATGCTCATAATGATAATATTAAAGGTTTTATTGAATTAAAAGATGGATCAATTGCATCATTTTCTAATGATAAAACAATAAAAATATGGAGTTTTTAATTTGATTATTGGATTAAAGGATTAAAATGAAACATTCTTATTATGAATAATAGTTTTTATAAACTTTAATAAAAACTTTTATATTCTTTTTTAAATTTAAACAAAGAAAATCTTATTAATTTATATTTTAAATTATTAAAAATTAATACATTGAAGATATTAATATAATTCTATTTTTAAATAATAACATTAATCTTTCTTAACTTATCAAATTTACATTCAAAGATTATTTTTTGATTAATATTTTAAGAATATATAATTTATAATTCAAATTCATCATAATCAGATGAATGTTCTGTTGTATAACTATATTGATTATCTAATGAAGTTTTAGAAGTACTTTCTTCTTCTTTTTCATCATAGAAGATAATTTCTTTTAAATATTTTTCCATAATAAAAAAGAATTAGTATCTATAAGAGTAATAGCTAAACGTAATTTAAATGGATTACAATTTTTTTGTAATTTATTAGTGTTATTTGATTGAAGGTTTTTCATAATTTAATTAATTTTTGTTTAAGATTTAATAAAGTGATTAATTTTAAAAATGAAATATTAAATTTATATTTTTTGGAAAATTAAATTTATTATACTCATTAATAAAGTAATAAATTAAATTTTTAAGAATTATAAGTTTTATTTAGTTATTACTTATTTTTTTTCATTAAAACAAAAGAAATTAGATATAACTTAAATTTTTTAAATTTTAAAATATTCATTAATAATTTTTTACTATGAAGTTTAATAACTTTTATTATTTTCAAAATTATATTTTTTCTTCTTCTCATTAATTTACATTTTTCATTCCATTTTTTCATTAAATATTTTTTCTTAAAAGTACTATCATTAACCGAAATAATTTTATATAAAAGGAATTTTAATCTTATTGAATTAAATAATCTTCTTAAGAAAATATTTTTCATAATATCACTTAAAGTAATAATTTTAATATAATCAACATATTCATTAATTAATTTTGTTAATTTATTTACAAAAATTTTATATGTTAATCTATTTAAAGTTTTTTTAAGATTTTTATTCATTTCTTTTTCTTTTTTTTTTTCTTTATTTATTCTATATTTCCATGTATGATAAAACAATAATAAAATTATATTATCATCATTTAAATTATTAAATAATCTTTTTAACATTTCTATTCTTAATTCACTATGAATTTTTTTTAAATGTTTTTTATATAAAATCTGAATAAATGAAGCTGCAATATTTTTTAAATCAGGTAAAATATTTTTATCCTTTATTTCTTCTTCAACTTTATTATATATTTTTTTATATTTTCCATTATCACTAAATGAATTTTTTACAAAATCTTTAAATGAATTCTTTATTTTATTTAATTTAATTAAATTTACTGCTTTAGGAATGTTTTTGTATAATTTTAAAAGAGAAGTAATTTTAGGAATTTGAATTTTAATATATTCATTAAAGAGTTCATTGAAATTTTTTTTAGCTTGTTCTTTTTTATTATTAGAATAAAGAGAATTTAATTTTTCTTTAAATAAAATTTCTAAATTATCTGATTTACATCTTTTTATTTTTTTAGAAGTTAAACTTTTTACTTTTTTATTTTTTTTAAGGCCAATTTTATTTTTGTTTTTTTTTAACAGTGATTTTGTTTTAATATTTGAAAATAAAGATGAAAAATTTGGAGATGATAAATTCTTTTTTCTTTTATTATTTAAAGATTTAATTGAAATTAAACTTGGAATCAAAGAATTTGATTTTTTTTTCCATTTTTTAAAATATTCTTTTAATATTTTATTATTGTTTAATTCATTTGAATAATTTAAAATTTTAATCAAATTATTTTTCTTTTCATTTTTATTATCTTTTTTTAATTTAGAATAAAATTTATGAAATACTGATTTTTTATTATAAGATTTATTATCTATTTGTTTTGAATTAAACAAATTATCATTTTTAATATCTTCATTATTTAAACTTTCAAAATCTTCAAAAGAATCAATTATTTGTATTTTTTCAGTATTATCATTATTAAAAAGATTTTCATTTTCAATTAATTTATTCCTTATATTTTTTTTTTCTTTAATTTCACTTGAATTATTAAGAGAATTATCTAAATTCAAATCTCTACTTGTACTATAAGAATGATTTCTTAACACTCTAATCTTTAAACTTTCAGTTTTTTTATTTTTTAAATCTTCATTATTACTAATACTTAAAGGAATGAGAATTTGATTTATCTTTAAAACTTTGAGAATCAACTGAATCAATAATAAAATCATCATTTTGTTCATTTGAAGGAATATTCATTTCATAAACATCAGTAAATTCATTTTTTTGTGATTTAAAACTTTCTTTTTGATTATCAATTGTATTACTAAATTTAGCTGAATTAGGTAAATAAGAAATTTGAACTTGAGGAGATTTAATAAATAAATTTTTTTTCTTTGCATTAAAAGTATAATTCTTTTTATCTATTTCTTCTGATTTTAACATTTCTTTATTGTTTATATTACTAATATTATAACTATTATAATTATTCTTTGATTCACAATATTCGTCTAAAGAAGGTAAAGTTTGAATTATATTTTGATCATTACTTGAATGGACATTAACATCAAATAAAGGACTTGATTGAATTCCCTCTTCTTTCATTTCAACACTTAATTTATTCGTTATTGTATTTTCAGGAGTTATTGCTTTTTTATTATATGAATTATTTAAAGATATTTCTTTTTCTTCACTTAAACCTTCATCTATTATTTTTTCAGAAATTGGAGGTAAAAATGATATATGAATGTTTCTTTCTTGAATTGGAGTTGAATCTATTTGAATTTGATTGTGATATATTCCCATTGATATTGTATTAAAAGTTGATTTATTAATAGGTAAATTAGTAATTAATGATATTTCAAATTTATTAATTGACAATGATGATGATGAAGTTTTTGCTTTACTTTTAAGTGATTTATTTAATTTTTGTTCCTTAAGGTTTTTTATTTTTTTACTTTTTTTATTATTTTCTATATTTTTTTCTAATGAAATGTCTAAGTCTTCTATTTTATTTGAAGGAATGTATAAATTATTTTCATTTATAATTATTAATTTTTCTTTTATATTTTCTTTCCATTTTCTCATTTTATTTCTTAATTTAAATTTTTCAAAAAGACTTAATTTAGGTATTTTTATTATTTGAATTTCTTTTGTTTGAATATATATTTCTCTCTCATTATCTTTATTTTCTACTTTATCTATTTCTTCTTTATTATTATATTCCTTTAGATCTTTTAATTTATATTCAGTTTTATTATTTGATTGAAGTTTATTATTTTCTTCTGATTTATTTATTTTTTCTTTTTTTTCATATAAATCTTTTTCATCATTTTTCTTAATTTCTTTTTTATTACTTTCTTTATTATTTTCTTCATTATTGTTTCCAAAAATTTTTTTTCCTTCAAACATAAATCTTGTTCTTCTTTGATACTTAATATTAGTTTCATTATTTTTATGATGATTATAAATAATTTCTTTTTTTATTTTCATAATTAAACATCTCATTTTCCATTTATTCACATAAATTTTTTTAAGTTTATTTGAATAATTATTTATTATTTTTATCATTTTTTTATTTTTAATAATTAAAGGAATTATCCTTATTAATTTATCAAATACATTTTTTTTAATATTTCCTTTTATCACTTGAATTATTCTTAAAGGTAAAATAGATTTTAATAATAAATTTCTTTCTTTACTTTTATTATAAGTAAAATACATTTTTTTGTCTTTTTCTTTCTTTAAAAAATTATGAGTAAAAATACTATCACTTAATTGATATTCATTTTCATTCATTTTAAGAAAATTAATATTTTCACTTACATCATTTTCTTCATTTAATAATTCTTTATTATCATTAATTAATTCAAAAGAATAATTAGTAATAGTATTTTTATTAATATTAAGATTATAATTTGGCATAAACGTTTCCCTTTCGATAGGACTATCATCAAATAATTGATTATTATTATTTTTATTATCACCTAAAATTAATTTATAAAACTTTTTAGAAAGTAAAAGTTCATTGTTTAAATTAGGATGAAAACTTGGTGAATTATCATCTTTCATATCAAAAGTAGTATTATTTCCTATATTTTCATTTTCTTGTAAAGGACGTTGAACTGGTTCATCTAATTGATATCCTAAATAAGAATTATCTTGTTTATTATCACTTTTATTCATTAAATCAATGGATTTATCTTTTGAAATTGTTTTATCTATTTCATTTTCTTCGTTATATGATATATCTTTATTATTAAAAGAAGGAATAAATTCATTAAATTCTTTTTCTTTTAATTGTTTTAATTTCTTAAAGATTGAATTTCTTTTGATTTCATTATTATCATCTTCGTAATTTTTTGGAATTATATCTTTACTTATTTGAGTATTATCTTTACTTATATCTTTCGTTATTTCTTTACTTTCATCTCTTGAAATTGTTAAATCTTTTCCTTCAATATTTATTGATAATGTAGATATTGATAAATTAATATTTTCTTTTATATCAGTTATTAAAGGTTTAATTAATTCAAAAGGAGTTTTATCTTTTTTTTTATAAGATGCTAAAATATTAATATTATTAGAAAGAATATTTTCCGGTTTAATAAAAGTAAAATCATATTTATTTTTTATATTATATGGTTTTTCAATTGTAATTTTCTCATTATTGTTTTTTTCTTTGTCTATTATTGAGAAGGAAATTATTTGAGAAGATAAAAGTGTTTTTTCTTCAGAAAAGAAAAATTGATTTAGTCTATTTGAGTCTTGTGAATTATGAGAAGAGGAGTCTTGCTTAAAAGATATTTCTCTATTATCTAATAATTTTGAATTTCTTGATTTTGAATTTAAAGATTTATGAAGAATAGAAGTATTTTCTATTAAAAAAGAAAATGTGTTTATAATATCTAAATTTAATTCTTTTTTTTTATTATCTATTTTTTCTTTATTTAATATTTTAAAAGTAAAATCTTTATTTTGATAAATTTCTAAAATATTATTTTCTGATTTTAATTGTTTATTATGCTTTAATAATTCAATTTTTAAATTATTACTAATTTCTAAGGGTTTATTATTAGATTTATTTTTGGTTTTATTTAAATCTTTTATTTCTCCTTTTTCTTTTTGTTCTTTTAAAATTTCAAAAGTAAATTCATTATTTTGATAAATTTCAAATATTTTATCTTTCAATTCTTGAATGATTTCAAAAGAAAAATATTCTTTTTTAATATCATTATTTTTATTAATTTTTTCATCTGTTTGTATCATTTCATTAGTAAAACTTTCTTCAAATTCATTATGAATGTTTCCTAAAATATTAACATTAACTACTTTAGAAGAAGGAACAAGATCATTTTGTTTTAAATTATAATAATTAATATATTTTTTTTTATTATTTGGATAAAAGGATAATTTTTGATGATTAATTCTGAAAATTGAATTATTATAAGTTTGAGTACTTTGAGAAATTGTTTCTACTGAATCAGTAATTAATTTATCATTTATTTCATTTTCTTTGTTTTCATAATCAATCATTTTTTTATTTAATAATGAATTATCTTTTACTTCTTTAGTTTTATTTTTTTCTTTTATTATATTTTCAGGAGATTCATTTTTTTTTTTTTTTGATAAAATTGTAGGTTTTAATTTCTTAAGAATAAAATTATTATCTTTTTCTAAACTTTTATTTAGATATTCTTTTTCAATGGAGAAATAATCTTTTTGTAATTTTAAATTTGTTGTTTTTGTTTGAATTCCTTTTTCTTCTTTTTCATTTCCTTCAATTGAAAATTCTTCATTATCAATTGAATAATTAAACAATTCTTTTTTCTTCAATTTATATAATAAAGTATTTTTATTTAACAATGTAATTTCTCTAAGATAAATTTTGTTTTTTTTCTTATTTAATGAGCTTAAAATTTTTAATTCAATATTTTCAATTGTTAAAGTAATAACTTTATTTTTATTAGGAATGACTAATTTATTTTCTTCTTTAATTAATTGTAATTTAGTTTCTTTTTTTATTTTTCCTTTATTTATTAATTCAAAATGTTCAATTTTATATTTTAAACTTTCCTTTTTAGTACTTTTAATATTTTCATTTTCTTCTGATTCTTTATTTTTACGTTTTTTTACTTTTTTTTTATTACCTATTAAATTAATTATTATTTTTTCATCATCATGAATTAAATTATTAAATTCTTTAACTTTTCTTTTTTTTATTTTATCATTTCCTTTAATTTGTACTTCAATAATATTTATATCATATTTAACTTTTTCATTTAATTTTTTTTCTAAAATTAATTTATTTTCTTTTAATATATTAACTTGACAAATATTTTGTTCTATTTCTAAATTACTAAATTTTATATTTTTAATATTTTCTTTTTTAGAATTATTAATAAAAATATCATTAACATGATTTTGAATTGAAATTAATTCTTCTTTTTCTTCTTCTATAATAGGTAATTGATCTAACATATATTTTCTATCAATAACAGAAAAACTGCAATTATTCTGAATTCTAATTTTATTAAATCTTTTTTCTTTATTATTTAAATCTTCATCTGAATCACTTAATTGATTAATTTCTTTATAATAATCTTTCTCTTCAATTAATTTATTAGTATTTTCAATTGTAAACTCATCTTCATTTTTAATTACATTTTCGTTTATAATATCATTTTCTTTTTTTCTTTTTCTATTTTTTTTTATTGGAATAATGTTAACATTCTTAAAGGAATAATCTATTTGAATGTTTTTAAAGGTTTTTATGTTTAAATTATCATCTAAATCAAATTTAGATTGCTTTTTATTATAAATTATTTCATTTGAATAAGATGATTTTTTTTTATCATTTTCATCCTTTTCTTTTTTATTTATTATAAATCTTCTTTGACTTATTGTTATATCTTCTTTATCTTTTTTAAAAAATTCTTCTTCTTTATTTTCTAAATTAATTCTTTTATTATTTCTTAATTTTTTGTCATTTCTTCTTTGATTAATTCTCTCAATTTCTTTATTTAATTTATCATCAGGAATTAAAATTTCTCCTTCTTTTAAAAGTTCATCTTCATTTTCATTTTCTTCACTTGAATTTTTATCAAATGAAAATTTATTTATTTTAGATTCTTTTAAGTAAAATGCTTGATTTAAAATTTTTTTATCATCCATTTTATTTTTTTCAATAATTGTTAAATTATTCTTTTCTATTTCCATTAATTTTTCATTGAATTTATAACTTTGATTCTTTAATTCTTCATATTTTTGTAATAACTCATAATATAATTCTTCAAATTTTTTTTCATTTTCTTTAATTATTGAATTAATTTCTATTTTTGATTTTTGATTTAAATCATTTAATATTCCTTTAAAAGTAAAAGAAGAGTTTTTATTTATTTTTAATATTTCTTTATCAAAATAATTTTTCTTATATCCTAAATTTAATGTCTTAAGTCTATTAATCAATTGAATTTTATCTGTTGGAAAAATATATTGAACTTGCTTTTTAGGTTTAAAAGAACATTTATAAATTAAATTCTTTAAATTTCTTTTCACTAATTTAGAATAAAAATTCATTATATGTTCAATTAAAGCTTGTCCTTTATAAAACATAATTAATCTTATATAAATAATTTTCCTTAACCAATAACCTCTCCAAAACGATTGAATTCTTTTAATTTTTTTATTAACAACTTTTATATAATCTCTTATGTATCTTTGTAATAAAACAATATAATACATTTTATCTTTATATTGAGACATATGTTTTTTATTTGAATTGTTAAATTGATTAATTTTTAATTCTACTTTTCCTCCTGGACTTCTTTGTGGAGAACTTGAATATTTAAAGGAAGAAATAGGAGAAGCTTCAATGTAATTATAAATACCTGAATAATTATTAATATTATTTGTATTAGGATAAAAAGCTTTATTTTGATTTTGTCTTTTATCTGAATAATATAAATATTGATTATTATTATTATTAACAATTAAAGGAGATTTTTGTGAAAATAAATTATTTTTATTTATTTGATAATCATTATAAATACAACTAATATTATTAATATTATTATCCATATAATAATTATTATTATTTGGAATAGGACTTTTATTATTATTATTATTAGGAATTTTAACATTCGTAATTTTCATATCTGGAGATATAATAATCTCTAAATTTCTTTGATGACTGAATCTTTGTCTTAAATTTCTTTGAGTTTCCATATTAATAAAATTTTGACTTATAATTTCAGAATCATTTTCTTTTAATTCATCTTCACTTGATTCTTCAATATTATTATATCGTTTTTTTGTTCTTGAAATACTTCCTGGAATTTTTATATTATATTCTCTGAAAATTGATGTATTATTATTATAATTTTGAAATAAATGATTTGGAGATTGAAAATTTTTATTATTTCGTCTTTCAGTTTTAATAATATATTTACTTAATTTTTCTTTTTTTTTTTGTTCTTTAAGATTTAATAAATTTTTTCTTGTTGAATTTGGAGAAGCTTGTTCTGTTTTAGAAACTAATAATTTTGTAGTTCCTTTTTTATTATTATTTTTTTTACTTTCTTCAAAGGAAATTGACTCTTCAGAATCTGTATCAACTAAAATATTTTTTCTATTATGTTCTCCAAGACTTAATTCTCCTTTATTTTTTAATTTTTTTATTCCTTTGAAATAAGATTTTGAAAAATCTTCTTCTTTTTCGTTTTTTTCTTTTAATTGTTCTATTTTTTTAGAATTCATAAAACTTCTTTTACTTGGAATTGGATTGTAAAATGGGATTCGCTTTCTAAATTGTTGTTTTAGATTATTTGATTGAATGATCATCATTTTTTAAAAGGTTAAATTTTTTCTATAATAATAATTAAAATAAGTTAAATATAAAAATTGATTAAATTTTTAATGTATTCTTTAATAGTTTATGTTTATTTCTTTTTATAATTTTTAGGAGAATTTTAGTGAATTAGAAGAAAGAAAAATTATTTTACCGTTAAAGACCAAATCATAATTTCTGGTCGGAATTATAATAAAAATATTAATTATTTAAGTGATAATTATTTTATTTAGATAAAATAATTATTGAATTTAACATCATTTGTTCATTTTATAAAAACAAAATAAAATAAATAAAATTAGATTATTATCATAATAAATTATTTGATTAATTTAAAATTAATGTAATAAAAATTTAAATTATTTTTTATTTCTTTTATTATAAATTTCTTATATTTATTACTTTGTTTTTTTATATGAATTATTTTATAATCATAATTAATTATTGTTTTATCAATAAATTCAATTTTTATATTTTTAAAATTTTCAGGATAAAAAGTATAAGGAATTGCATCTAAAGAAATAAATTTTAAATTATATGAAAATTGAGCGTGTTCATCTTTTAAAAAAGGATCAAAAAAATTTTGAATATAAGAAAAAGGTTCTTGATTATTTATTTTTATAATTTTTAATCCTATTTTATTTTTTATTTGATTGATTAAATTTTGTCAAAAAAAGATAAAATTAATTCATTATTAGTTAAATTTAAATATAAATAATTTTCTTCTTCATTTGATTTAACATTAAATTCTATTGGAATAACATAATTATAAAGTTGATATAATAAATAAAAAAGATTTAAATGTAAATCTTTTGTTAAAGATAAAATTCTTTGAACTTGATTGATAAAAGATAAATAATTTAAATTTGATGTTTTTATTAAATCTAATTCTTTGATTAAATCAACAGGATTAATATTTATTTTTCTTGATTTTGTTATATTTATATAAACATAAAAGTCAGATAAAACTTTTTTTAAATTTAATATTATTTTATCATAATCTGTTTTATTATATCCTAAATTATTTATTATATTAACAAAATCATTTATTGATAAAATATCATATTCTACTTCTTTTGTTTTTATTTCATAAAAAAATGAAATAAAAAAAAAAACAAATATTTTCATAAATAAAGAATAATTAAATTTTTTTTTTTTTAAAATATATTTTTTTAAAAAATTAAAATATTAATAATTAAATTTTAAATTTGAATTTTTTTTGAGCATTTACCATTTCAAAGTTTTTTTTAGCTTTTATCAAACATATATATTCTGTTAATTTATTTTTTTTAGTTAAAACATTATATTCATTTTCAGATAATCGATTTCCATATAATTTTTCATTATTTAAATCAATTTGATTAAAAATAGGTAAAGTTCTTTTTGTTTCACTTTTTTTTTCTTCTTCTTTAAATTCTTTTTCTAATTTTTTAATTAAAATTTCAGGATTTTTATTTAAATCATAATCTTTACTTAGTTTATTTCCTTCAGAATATAATTTTTTTTGTAATTCTAAATCATTAGTAATTAAACCTAAATTATTAATTAAATTTTTTTTAATATTTATTTTTTTTTTTGTTCTTATTTCAACACTTTCACTTTTTAATCTTTTAGAATCAGTATAATTAGTATTTAAATCATTATTATATAAACCATTTAAAATATCTTTTAAGTTTTCTTTAAAATTTTTTTTTGGGTCTATAATAAAATCATTATTAAGAAAATGAGATAAATTATTAATTTTATCAATATCATAATATTCAATATCAAAAATATTATGTTCCATTAAAAATTCATGAATAAGTTTATTTTCTTCATTAGGATATTTATCAATAAAATTTTTTAACTTATATAAAATTTGCATTATATAAACATATCTTTCTTTTTCACTTGTTGTATAATTAGCATTTAAATCATTAATATATGAAATCTTCATAAATCCATTTTTAAAATTATCATTAATATTATTTTTCCTATTAAATAAATTATTTGGTGGAAATTGTTCTAATAAAATTTTTCTTTTTTTTAAGTTTATATTATTTTCTTTATCTATTTTTTTTTGCCTTTTTATTGCATCCATGAATTCATTTTTTTTTGTTTGTAATTCTCGATATAAAGTTCTTGAAATTTGGTATTTTGGTAATAAAACATAACTTAAAGCGTAATCTGGTATTTCTTCATATTCATTAATAAGATTATTACTCTTATTATTTTTTATATAATTTTTTATTTTATAATTTGGATATTTACTTTGTTTATATTGAGAATATGATAAAGTGTTATTTGGATATTTTTTTTTTTTGTAATTTTCAGGATTTCTTGTATCAATTATTAATTCTGTTGTTTTTATTAGTTTACTTGAATTATAATTTTCTAATCTTTTATATTTTGTAATATATAAATATGGAGGAACGTTTCCGATTTTTGGTAAATGAGATGTTAAAGGGAATTGTTTCTTCTTTTCTCTTCTTTTGTAATTAAAATTTGATATTGTTTGTGAAAAACTTGAATCTTTTTCTTTTGTACTTTCTTCTTTTAATGTTTCAGAATTTATCATTTTTGACATTTTTTTATTGAGATATTATTATTAATTTTAATGGCTTTTTTTATTTTATTATCAAAAATGAAGGAAGAACACTTTAATGTAGTTAAAATATTAATTTAATAAATTTAAATATAATAAGAAGTTATGAATGTAAATGAAGAAGAAATAATTTTGATTATTTAAAAATAATGAATTTAATTTGTTTTTTTATAAATAAATTTTCTTCATCTTTTTAATTAATATCATTATAAAAAAAAATTTAAAAAAAATCAAATTCAACAAAAATTAAAATATTTTATTTTTCTAATTCTTTAATTAAATCCTCAACATTAAAATCATCATTAAAATTTTTTTCTTCAATTTTAATTAAATTTTGATTAACACAATAAATTCCTAATAAATATTTTTGAGGATCAGGAAAATTATCATTATTATATTTATCATTAGGAGGCCAATGCCAAAATAATTTAGTATTATTTAAATTATCATTTTGAGTTTTTTTAATTTCATATAAAACATGTTCATTAAATTTTAATTTGTTTTTTAATTCTAAAGGTAACCAATTCATAACAATAATATTTCCAATTGGATTAAAGTTAAATTTTTCACAAAATATATTTTGTAATATTTCACTTTTGTTTAATAACATTACTAAAACTTTAAATGATTTTTTTCTTATTTCTTCATTTTGAGATTTTAATAATGATAATAATCTATTTAATCCTCGGTCTGATAAATTTAAAAAAATATCTTTTTTGTGTCGTTCTTGATTTAAAGCTGAACAAAAATTATTTAATATTTTTATTAAATTTTCAGGATTATTATTTATTACATTTTCATTTGATGAGATAAAAAATTCATCTGTTAAAGATTTGGCAAAATTTGAATTCATTTAATTTAAATTTTTTATATTTTTATATAAATAAATTATTAATTATTATTTAAATATATTTATTTATTTATTGTTTACAAAAATTATTTATTTTTTAGAAATATATTATTTTTTTAAATTATATTCATAATTATTTTATGAATCATATATTTGAATTTTTTTATCTTTTTAACTATTATTTCCATTGATTATTCAACTGTTTTAAGTTATAAATTTATATTTCCTAAAATTTAAAATTTCTTAGAAATAAAATTAAAAATTAAAAAATTTAATTTTAATAAAATTTGAATATTATTTATATAAAAAACCTAAACCATTCTAATTTGATATTCTCCATTTTTAGTAATATACTTAACATAAGGAAAAGCTTGATACCCGCTTTTTTCAACAATTTTTAAATATCTAACTTGAATACCAGAGACAGTGAAACTAGGAATATCGAATTTTAATTCAATTGGTTTTTTTAAATGTTTATCAGTATTTTCATTTCTAATAGTAGGAACATTAAATTGTAATTTTAAATAAATTTCCGTTTGACCAGGAAAATATTTAATACCCCAATTAACAACTTCTTTATCAGGAAAATAAGAAACAATTCCATTTGCAGTTTTAAAAATAGGATTTTTTAAATCATTAGGAACTGGAATAGCAATTTCAACATTATGCGCAATTGACTTATTTCTATAATTACTTTTTGCTTTTACATTATATTCTATTTTTGTTGGTGTTATATTATTTATATTTACTTCAACCCAAATTAAAGGTTTTAATTGAGTATTTAATCTATATGACATTAAAGTAAATTGACCATCAGGAGGAATAAATTCTATTATTCTTTCTGTTTCAAATTTATTCATATTAACACAATTATGAAATTTTAAATCATCCATTTCTATTGTTTTACTTGATGTTGTTCTTCCTGATACTTCATAAAAGATTTTATCATTTAATCCTAACTTTAAATTTGGCATTCCACTTAATAATGCTTTCATATTTATTTGTCCTACGATTTCACTTCTTAACATTTCTCCTTTATGACTTATAAGTGAATTTACTTTTTCAATTACATCTAAAAAAGCTTGATTTGTTTTATAAACAATTCCTGGAGCTCTTGAAACTTGATTAATATAAACATCAGAAGTTAAATTTTTAATATTTTTTAATTTATTACTTTCAGTTTTAATATATTCCTTAAGTAATTTAGTATCAGTAGTTTGAGGATAACCATGATCAATCACTTCATCTAATAATTCATAAATTAAAACAAAATTATCTCTTATTGACTCATCTTCTAATTGACCAAAGTAACCAATTAAAATTTCTACTATTTTATGAAGGAGGCAAAATATCATTGTTAAATTAGGATTTCGTTTTGATACTGCTACAATATATATGTTTCTATGCTTTATCCATGCGTAATGTACTGAATTTACTGTAAATATTGGTTTCATGTTTGATTCTTCAAGTTCTAATACTTTTCGTTGCATGTTGCCACTTATGTCTTGTGTTACTTCACCACGATAGTTTCGAAATATTATTGGTTTTGCTTTTTTGTCTAGGAAGTATATCGCTGAGATACCTGACATTTTTTTAAATGGTTTTTAAAAATTTTTTTTTTTAAATTTTCTTTGAAGATTAATTTTTAATTTTTATTTTTTCATAAAAATAAAATGAATTATTCATTAAATAAAAAAATGAAGTTAATATAGAATAAAATATTAAAATGTTAAATATATGGAATATTTATAATAAAGTAGAAAAGATTGAAATAAAATCTTTTTCAATTTTATATAAATGTGAAAATAATAGGAATTCTGAAATAATTAAATAAATAAATTAACAAAAATTTATATCTCATATATAAAATAAATTTGAATAAAAATGAAACAATGAATAAAATAAACAAATAATAGATACACTTGATTAAAATGTTAATTTTGAATTTAATAACGAAAGAAGTTAAAAATGAGTTAAATAAAATAAAATTAATAATTGATAAAATATTACTTCAAATAATATAAATCATACAAATAATTCAATCATCATTTTAATTTAAATATTCAAAATATTAAAATATTCAAAATAATTTGATTATTTGTTCTGGTGATAGAAGTATTAAATTATGGATTAAAAAGGAAAAATATAAATGATAGAATAAATAAAGTTATATATTTTTCAAATGATATTTAATTTCATGTTCAAATGATAAAATAATTGGAAAGAAAATAACATAATAATTATGAAAATATTAAATATTCTAATTGGTTCATAATTATTAATAAAAGATAAGAATATTTTAATATTTTCTGATGGAACTAAATTATAGAGTTTAAATATAAATAAAATTAATAATTTAATTCAGAATTTTCAAAAAATTTTTTGTCTATGAAATTCACATTTATATAAAATGAATGAAGATATAATTATTATTACAGAAAAAGATAATTATTTCAATATCAAAAAAAAATAAGTAAAGAAATTGATAATAGATTTAAATGCTGTGTAATAAATTAATAAAGATAAAGGAATATTTTTTATTTAGAGGAAATAAAGATACAAATGATAATTATGAATGTATTCAAACAATGAAAAAAACTCTCATAATAAAACAAAAAATTAATTTATTATATTAATTATTCTAACAATAAAAGCACAAAAATTAGTTTTAAATTTTTATTTTTAAATCAAATTTATTTTACAACTAAAGGATTTATTTTTTGTGATATTATTTAATCTATTTTAAGGAAAAAATCAAAAATTGAATGTGTAAAAAAATTAGAAATAAATTATTATTCAAAATAAAATGTTAAAATCATGATTTTAATATTAATGATATTATATAAAAATATGATTGTGAAGTTGAAAAAATAAAAAAAATAGAGATATTAAAAAAAAATAATAGAATGACAGTAATTGTTAATACTGATATAATAAAAATTACTACACCTAAAATTATACTTTTAATGATTAAAACTATAATATTATTAAAGCAAAAATTTAATTGAAAATAATATAGATTTGAACAAAGAAGAGTAATTAAATTTAAATTTAGAATTTTAATTTTGTTTAATATTATTTTAACGTAAAGATTTTTAATTAATATTTTTACCTTTTTCAAAAGATTATGAAAAAAAAAGAAAAAAAAAAAATTAAATATTTAATCAGTTAAATAATCAGTTTTTATCAATTAAAAAAAAAGAAAAAAAATGACAGATGAAAATTATGAAGAAGATGAACCATATTATGAAGACGTTGAATCGGACAATGAGCATGATTATCAAGATATAAATACAGACATTACAGCAGAATATGAAATGTTAAAACCAGATGAATTCAGAAAAAAAAGAGATGAACAAATTGAAGAATTTAAGGAATTTTCTTTTTTATCCCGTGATGAAGCTATTATTGTTTTAATTAATTATCAATGGAATTATGAAAAATTAACTTCTGTTTGGTATGAAAATTTAGAATCAAATAAAATAAAATGTGGAATTGAATTATCACCTGAAGCAAAGAAAGAAATAGATAAATTTTATAAAGAAAATAATATTCAAGAAAAAACTTGTTTAGTATGTTTTTCTGAAATTGAAGGAGAAGATATACTTTCTCTTAAATGTAAACACACATTATGTAAAGATTGTTATACAGAATATTTATTATCAAGATTAGAAGATCCTTTAACATTAATAGCAAGTCCTTGTCCTTTAAAACAATGTAATTTAATAGTATATGAATCACTATTTGAAAAATGTTTAAGTTCAAATAAAGAAGCTTTAGATAAATATAGGAAATTTTTAATGAAAAATTATACTGAATCAAATTCAGATATTAAATGGTGTCCTAATCCAAATTGTGGAATATGCATAAGAGTCCCAGGTCATGGAATGAAGGAAATAAAATGTCAATGTGGAACTGTTTTTTGTTTTAAATGTTTAAGAGAAACACATCGCCCTTGTGATTGTGAAATGATATCTCTTTGGGATACTAAGAATAAAAGTCAAAGTGAAGATGCTAAATGGATTATTGTTAATACGAAACAATGTCCTAATTGTCATAAATATATTGAAAAAAATCAAGGATGTAATCATATGACTTGTAGAAAAGAAGCAGGAGGTTGTGGTTATGAATTCTGTTGGATTTGCTTAGGAGAATGGAAGAAACATGGTTCGAGTTGGTATAAGTGTACTTTTTTTGATCCTAATAAAGTTGACAAAGAAAAAGAAAAAATGAAAAATGATACTAAATTTGAATTAGAAAAATACATTAGTTATTTTGATAAATATATTAATCATGATAAATCACAAAAATTTGCTGAGGGTTTAAATGGTAAAATCACTGAATATAAAGTGAGATTTTCTGAAGAAAAAAATACTCCTTATTTAGAATTGTCTTTTCTTGATGATGCTGTTGCCACTGTTATTGATTGTCATAGGATATTAAAGAATACTTATATTTTTGGTTATTATATGGTTAAATGTAATGAACAAAAGCTTTATGAACATAATCAATATTTATTAGATCAAAAATCAGATCAATTACATGAAATGATTGAACAAGAACAAATTCCTAATATTTTAAGTATTAATAATATTGATGAGTTTAATCAAAAATTTATGAAATTTAAAAATGATGTTATTAATATGATTAGTATTATTAAAGGTTATAGAGAACATTTACTTGATGATATAGAAAATAGAATGATTAATTTAGTTGATTATAAACAAATATCAAATGATGGGAAAAATGCAAAGAAATCTATTATATAAAGTATATTCTAATTAAAAAACAATTAAAAATATAAATTTTGAAATTTTAAATCAAATTAATTTAAAAATTAAATTAATTAAGTGTTAATAAGTACTTTTTATATTAGATTCAAATAAAATTATTTATTTAT
>JAEEGI010010178.1_pt1 | contig 20451 bp, 22 predicted proteins | sample 8958751 | NCBI WGS metagenome assembly JAEEGI01 (sample SAMN16246545, study PRJNA631951) | gut metagenome | biome: gut microbiome; feature: rumen; material: KS-attached | host: Bos | place: Iran: Karaj | collected 2018-10 | reverse complement strand
GCGGGAATGACCACGGAGGCGATGTCTTGACGGCGGAGGCCGCCCCGCCCGTCACTTCTTGACCGGGTCCAACGTGACCCCTGTCTGCCCCTGATAGTTCCCGGACCTGAGCGAATAGTTCCTGTCGCTCTCGGAGTTGAGCGACTCGAACACCATCTGGCAGAACCTCTCCCCGACCGGGATCTCCACGGGGTCGTCGGTGGCGTTGTACGCGCCGAGCGTGAGCGTCCCCTCGAACCCGGCGTCTATCTTTCCGAACGCGCCGATGACTCCCCTCCTTATCCAGGTGGTCCTGAGCCAGAGCTGGGCGCAGATGTCGTCCGGCAGCCTCACGCGCTCCACCGTAGAAACGTAGAACATCGTCCTGGGAGGGATGGAGACGACGCCTTCCTTCTTGACGTCCGGGTCCCCTCTGACCGCGATCTCGGCTATGCGGAGGTCGTATCCGTTGGGGGTCAGCCCCCTCTCCTCATAATTGCTGATTCCTATGAAGCCGGTCAGGAGGCTCTCCGCGATGTCCCTGTCAGAAAGGATTCCCATGCCCTGTCATAGACCGGTCGTTAAAAACCGTTTCCGAACAGATTCATATCGAAGACTACACATCAAGGCGGCATGATCATACCGCCGTTCCTTCCTCCCGACGGAAGCATTGGAGTCACCGCGCCGTCATTCGGAGTCACGGACCCGACGGACGTGCGCCGCTTCGCCAACGCCAAGAAAAGGCTGGAGGAGCGGGGGCATCGCGTGCTCGAGACCCCCGACGTCTACACGGCGGACGAGGACGGCAGGAGCGCCCCCGCCGAGCAGAGGGTGAAGGAGCTGTGCTCCCTCCTGGAGGATCCGGAGATAGGCTACATCGTGTCGGCCAAGGGCGGCGACTACCAGATCGAGATGCTGGACTGCATGAGGTGGGACGTCCTGGAAAGGAACCCCAAATGGATCCAGGGGTACTCGGACAACACCGTCCTTCTTTTCAAGGCGACCGCGGAGCATGACGTCGCCACCGTGTACGGAGGCAACTTCGGGGACTACGGCATGGAGCCGTGGCACAGGAGCGTCTCCGAGAACCTGGAGTTCATCGAAGGAACGAGAAACTCCCAGGACTCCTTCCCGTTCCACGAGGAGGGCTTCTCCGACAAGGTGACCGGCCTGGAGGGGCTCAATGAGGAGGCTCCGACGCTGTGGACCTCGTCCTGCGGGGACGTTTCGTTCGAAGGAAGGCTCATAGGCGGCTGCATGGACGTCCTGGAATGGTTCCACAGGACCGGGACCGCCGACCCGCGCGGGTTCGTGTCCAAGTACGCCGAGGAGGGCATAGTCTGGTACATGGAGACCTACGACATGGACGAGGCGAGGGTCTCGAGGATGCTAGAGGGCATGTCGAAAGACGGATGGTTCGAGGGCGCAAGAGGATTCGTGTTCGGAAGGCCCCTGTTCTTCCGCGGAGAGGACTACGCAATGACCGTGGAGGAGGCCCTGTCGGAGCACGACGTCCCCAAGGTGTTCGGAGCCGACGTCGGGCACAAGGCGCCCCGCATGACGTTCATAAACGGAGCGTTCTCCGAGTTCAGGATCGAAAAAGGCTCCTGCACGCTGAAGTACAGGCTTCGTTGAAAAGTCTAATATCATAGTGCAGGATTCACCGCCATGGATTGGATTCTGCTTGGAATCCCCGTAGGGGTTATCCTGCTGTACTTCGGATCTGATTGGCTCGTCAAGGGCGGAAAAGGCATGGCCCTGCGCCTTGGCATAGCGCCGTTCGTCATAGGATTGACGATTCTCGCATTCGGATCCTCGGCTCCGGAGGCCATTACCTCCATAGTGAGCACGTCCAATCCCGGGATCATCATCGGAAACGTCATCGGGAGCAACATAGCCAACATCGGCCTGGCCATAGGCCTAGCCGCCGTAGTGGCCCCGATGGCCGCCAAATACTCCAGCATGAAGCTCGAGCTCGCGGTCATGATGATCACGACTCTGGCCCTCACCGTGCTGGCGTTCATCGGATACGCCGACTTCTGGGTCGGAATAGCCTTCGTGGCTTCCCTTCTGGTATTCATCGCGGTGGTGTACCGCCTGAAGAAGGACGACAAGGAGGGGCAGGAGGCGTATTCGTCCGAGGTCGATGAGGACGAGCCGCCTCGCGGCTATCCCGTCCTCCTGTTCTTCGTTGTCGCCGGACTGGTCCTCCTGTACTTCGGAGCCAGGTTCTTCGTCGACGGCGCAGTGGAGCTGGCCTCCATGCTCGGAATGTCCGACCTGCTCATCGGCCTGATCGTCGTGGCTGTGGGGACCTCCCTGCCGGAGATATGCATCAGCCTGATAGCGGCCAGACGCGGGGAGAACGACATGGCCGTGGCGAACATCGTCGGAAGCAACATCTTCAACATACTGTTCGTCCTCGGAATCGGCGCATCCCTGGTGACCGTTCCCATCGTCGATTCGGTCCTGTACTTCCACATGCCCGTGATGATAGCGCTGTCCCTGCTGATGATCGCCTCCGTCCGCTTCAAGAGCGGCATCCCGAGGCCTGTAGGGGCGCTAATGATAGGCATATACGTCGCATACGTGGCGATAATGATCGCGATGCCCTCGCTGACCCTGTGATCGGCAAGGATGCGACGCATCGCGGCCATCGCCGATGGCGCCATACTCATGGAACCGCCAGAGCATATGCCGTCCGAGACGACGGCTTCCTGCTTCGGATTCACTTGTAACGGAAACGGTCCCATCGAAATGGTGATGGAGAATAAATTGGTGCAAGGGATGGGATTTGAACCCACGGACCACTAAGGACAAGGCCCTCAACCTTGCGTCGTTGGCCATGCTTGACTACCCTTGCACTGGTGAACTCTCGTATAGGTGACCTGGATATATACCTTTCTATCTTAAGCGGTTCAAGCCAGGAACCTGAAAGGGGTGCCAGCATCGTTCATGAGTGCGGTGTATTCCTCCCTGGACAGAGGCCCCGAGCACAGCACAGTCCATTCGGTTCCGGCGAACTCCGTCCTCAATCCGCAGGGCACAAGGCCGTGGCGCGCGTAGAATCCTACGCGTCTGGTGCGGATGTCTGCTTCCGGTCCGGGGGACTCGGCGTTGAGGAATATGCGCTTGCCTGCCATCTTCGATTTGAGAAGCTCCAAGGCATTTCCTCCGATCCCGGCGGAGCGCATCTCCTTGGAGACGGCCAGGAAGCCCAGGAAGCAGACGTCGTAGCGGAGGAGGTACAGGAGGAAGCCAGCCGCCTTTCCGCCTTCCACGATGGCGCAGAAGCCGTCGCCCTGCCTCCTGGGAACCGACAGCATCTCCTCTATCGAAACGCGCTCGAAGGGTGGGAAAGCCTCATCGTTGATCCTGGAGACCTCTTCGAGGAGAGGGGAGCCCTCCCTCAGAGGGACGAGCTCCATGATCGGTGCTTCCAGGTGCGCGCGGCCATGCCGAGGGCGATCACGTTCTCGTCGGGGCTGGTGATGGGCGTCTCGCATCCGGGAGCGAGGATGAACCCGCCTCCTTCCGCCGCCGCGTCCATTATCCTGTAGCATTCCGCGGTGATGGACTCGGGCGTTCCGGACATCATCTGCGACACGGGGTTTATGTTGCCCATGATCGCGAACTTCCCGTCCGCGTTCCTCTTCGCCTTTCCGGGATCGACGGCGTGGTCGAAGCTGAGGCAGTCCGCCTTGGTCTCGGGGAGCTGCTTCATGGTCTCCAGGGTGTTGCCGCAGATATGGACGAAGGTCGGGACGGTGTTGTCCATGGCCTTCACGTCCGCGACGACCTTCGCTATGTGCTCCTTGGAGTATTCTGCGAACATGTTCGGAGGGATGAGGTCCTGGGACGAGGTGGGGTCGGCCATCCACATGACGGTGGATCCAGCATCGATCATGCGTCTCTGCATGTCGGAGACCAGCACGGTGACCTTTGTTATGAGGGACTTCACCAGGTCGGGATCCATGAACGTGTTCATGATCATGTTCTCTACGCCCATGACGTACCCGGCGGTGGTGATCGGCCCCCAGGACAGGCCGCATATGTGCAGGTCCTCGGGAAGGATCCTGGCGGTCTCCTGGATGCTCTCGGTGAAGACCTTGGTGAAGTTGGGGCAGGTCCGGGGGTCGTACGGGTCGAACAGCTCCAGATTGTCGACGTCCTCCTGGGTGTCGACGATGTGTCCGGGGACGCGGCCGTAGTCGTTCTCCGGGAAGGTGACCTTCATCCCGAGGTCCAGGAACGGCACCTGGGAGTCCAGGATGGGCTTCACGAAGTCGGAAAGCGTCTTCATGGAATAATCGACGGAGACCTTGGCTGACAGCTTCGGGTCCCATCTGGCGGCCTGCACGGTCTCGCCCGCGCTGTATGCCGCCGTGGCTAGCGCAAAGTTGTTGACGGGGACCCTCTCCCCTTCCTCGAATCTCAGGGCAGCCTCTACGCACGCCCTGTGCCCTGCATCTTTCATACGGGATAATCCGCGATTGGATTCATATGCTTTTCAGATGCGGCGGATGATGCGATCGGTGAACTCCTCGGTCGTGAGGGTCCCTCCGACGTCCGGGGTCCTCTCCCCTGCGCGATAGGTCTCGCACAGGGCCTCCATCACGGCATCGGCCTCCTTGGCCCTTCCCATGTTGAAGAGGGCCATGTATCCGCCGATGATCATGGAGGTAGGGTTCACGTATCCGGGCTCCACGTTCTCCTGGGGAGCGCTGGATTCGGACAGGAAGTACTCGTCCCCGATGTAGTTGTTCGGGGAGATGTGGTTCCCTCCCGTGAGTCCGGCCAGCAATCCTCCGGCCATCCTGCCGAAGAGGTCCACGCAGACCACCGTCTCGTACTCCGAGGGCTTCCTGGTGGCGAACGCGGCCCATCTCTGCACGGATTCGGTGGAAAGCTCGAACTCCCCGGTGCCGAATATGTCCATGAAGCATTCCTTGAACAGCGAGCTGGACTCCGGGAAGGTGTCGCTGGTGAGGCATGCGACCCTCCTCCCATGGGATATCTCGGACATGGACATGGCCTTGGCCATCATCCTGCTGTACGAGGCCTTCCTGACGTACTTCGTGAGGGTTATCCCGCTCAGGTCCTCGGTCTCCACGATGTCCTTCCCCGGGACGGGGCTGCAGAACCATAGGGTGGTGTCGATGTCCGGCATCCCCAGGTCGTCGGACAGGGTGACGAACCTCTTGCACACGGCGTACAGGTCGAGCTGGACCCTGAGGATGTTCAGCGGGTCCTTGCGGGGGTTCCAGTCGACAGAGGACAGGTCCAGAGGCCCGCAAATGGCGTTCCCGCATTCGTTGGCCAGCTCCAGGGTCTCGCGAGGAAGGAGGCTGTCCAGCTTCTCGTATGCGGCCGCTCCTATGTCGCCTTCGACGAATTCCAGGCCGTCGGCTGCTGCGGATAGGATCTCGCGGGCGGAAGCCGTGATGGACGGTCCGATGCCGTCCCCGGGCAGGAGAAGAATCTTGTCCATGTGGGTGTGTCCTCGATGCTGTGTTCAGGGTTCGGCTCTAACGCACATCGATTGAAATAACTTATGCGAAGAATCCGCCCGAAATGGATGCTTTCATACAGATGATGGAGCGAAAAGGAGGGACGCACCCGTTCGATGCGCCCCTGGAGAGTTTCAGAGGACCCTGTCCACGAGGGCGGCGTAGATGAGAGGGAGGGTGATGGTGGCGTCTCCCTCGACGGTCATCTTCTTGGCGTCGGCCTTGACCTTTCCCCAGGAGACGGCCTCTCTGAGCCTGGCTCCGGAAAGGGATCCGTCGTACTCCTCGGCGGTGGTCAGGTAGACCGCGTAGTCGAGCCCGCCGCGGAACTGGTTCCACCAGATGACGTGGTGCTTGGAGATCCCTCCTCCGATCATGAGGGCTCCGGTCCTGACGGCGTGGTTGGTCATCTCGGAGAGCATCTGCTCGTCTCCGAAGAGGTCGATCCTGAACTTCCTGTGGGTCTGGTAGTACATCCAGAGCTGGCATCCGAAGGATCCGTCGGTGATCCCGGGGACGACGATGGGGACGTTGTTCTTGTAGCACTGGTACATGAGCGAGTCCTCGTTGTTCATCCTCTTTCCGACCTCCCAGATGATCTCATGGGTGGTCATGGAGTCCTTGCCCTCGAAGATCTCGTCGAACATGGGGAGGATCTCTCCCTCGAGGACCTCTCCGTAGCAGGAGTCGGGGACCAGGACGTTTCCGAGCCTGGAGATGGAGTACTCGTCCCTGAGCTTGGCGTCGTCCATCATGAAGTCGCCCTTGAAGTAGTCCTCGTAGGTCCTGGAGATGTCGTGGTCCAGGGTTCCGCAGGTGGTTATGATGAGGTCGACCATGTGGTTCCTGACCATGTCGACGATGACTCCGTGGGTTCCGGTGGCGTTGATGCACGCGGGGAAGGAGAGGATCCTGAGGCAGTCCTTGTCCTTGATCATCCTCTCGGCGATGTCGGTGGCGTCGGACAGCTTCTGAGCGGTGAATCCGCCCGCGCGGCCCATTGCTCTGATCATCTGGTCGACGGTCATTCCTTTGGTGACCTTGATGTCCTCTACTGCGATGAGTTCGAGTTCTTCTGACATGATTTTCAGCTCTGAGCCCGCTTAGAGCCATGCCGTTAAAATATGTTGCTACGGGAACCTTCCAATTCCGACATCATCAGAGAGGCCGTCTCCCTGGGCGTTCCGGAGCCGTCCACGACGATGACGCCGGGTTCGGAAAGGATCCTGCTTCTGATCTCCTCCATGGATTCCCTGTTCTCGAACATCTCCAGGTCCTCTCCCCGGGAGGAGACGCGCTCCATGGCCGTCTCGGGGTCCACATCGACGAAGAACATGGCGTCGGGACGGGGCATGACGGCGGAGAAAGCCTTGTAGACGATCCTGCAGACCGGCTTTGGAAGGTAGAACGCGGACAGGGTGTACCTCACGGCGACGACGTCGCTTCTCGCTCTCCTGATGCGGAACGAGCTCAGGAACATCTCCGTGGAGAGGAATCCTGCCGCGAAAAGCGCTGCGGGAAGGCCGTCCTTCAGGAGAAGCTTTTTGCAGGTCCTTCCGAGGAACCCCTCGCCAGGATGCTCGATCACCACGACTTTCCCGGATTCCCTGAGCATCATGCCGGCCAGCTCTTGGGAGACGGTGCTCTTGCCGCTTCCGTCGAGGCCGTCTATGCTCAGGAACATGCTCGTCCATCGGGGGCCGGATATATATGGACTGCCGATTCCCCCAGCATGATGGTAATGGTCCCCGGCGAGGGGTGCTAGGACGGCCTGGAAGGCAAGAGGGTGCTGGTCTGGACCTGCAACACCTGCGCGAGGTTCTGCGGCGTAGGGGGCAAGGACAGGGCGGAGCAGGTCTCCTCCGAGCTGAGGGAGAGAGGATACGACGTCGTCGGGACGGCGTCCACGTCCGCGGCATGCTTCATGTCCAAAGCCAGGAAGCTGTCCGAGGAGAGCCCGGAGCGCGACGTCGTCCTCGCGCTATGCTGCGACATAGGCGCCGACTGCGCCAGGAAGGCCACCGGCGCGAAGGTCGTGAACCCGGTGAGGACACTGGGCGTCGGATACCTGGACGATGACGGCGCGCCCAGGCTGTCCTGACCGGTCCGGTCGCATATCTGATATATACCCTATCTTTTACGAGCCTCAGTGGTAACAATGATCATGCACGAGCTTTCCAAAGACAGGGTCACCCCCGAGAAGTTCACCGCGATAATCGAGATTCCGAAAGGAAGCAAGGTCAAATACGAGATCGACGAGGAGACCGGCCTGCTGGCCCTCGACAGGGTCCTCTCCACCTCCACCGAGTACCCCTGGAACTACGGATTCATCCCCAGGACCTACGCCTTCGACGGAGACCCCCTGGACGTCGTCCTCCTCTGCTCCGAGACCCTCTTCCCCAACGTCCTCGTCGAGTGCAAGCCCATCGGAATCCTGAAGATGGTCGACGGCGGAGACCAGGACGACAAGGTCATCGCAGTCCCCACCAAGGACCGCCACTTCAGGGACTTCGACAGCATCACCCAGCTCCCCCAGCACCTCACCGACGAGATCAGGCACTTCTTCTCCGTCTACAAGGCTCTCGAGGGAAAGGTCACCGAGGCCAAGGAGATGCTCGACGCCGACGCCGCCAAGGAGATGGTGGCCATCTGCAAGAAGAGGTACGACGAGAAGTTCCCCGACATGTGATCCAGCCGAGGGGACCCTTCCCCTTTGCTCTATCATTAAATACCAAATCCTTATTGCTCAAGAGGAGGACCGATAATGTACACCATGATCAAGGACGTCGAGAGGCTCGTCTGCATCCCGCCTGCGGAGCTGGGCGAGGATATCGACAGCATCGTCGACAAGCTAACCTGGGAGACATACGGGGGCAGGCTGGGAGAGGACAAATCGTTCACCGTCCTCATCCAGAACGTCAGGCCCGTGGGTCCTGGCCGCATCGTCCACGGAAACGGAGGGGTGCATCAGGCCGTCATGTTCGACCAGATAGTGTTCAAGCCCGAGAACGACGAGATCGTCGAAGGCAACGTGGTGGAGATAGTGAAGTTCGGAGCGTTCGTAAGGTTCGGACCTCTGGACGGTCTGCTCCACGTCAGCCAGGTCATGGACGACCGCGTCGACATCGACGAGTCCAACCAGAGGCTCGTCGGAAAGGAGAGCGGAAGGCACCTCGCCGTCGGAGACGTCGTAAGGGCCAGGATCGTCAGCGTAGATCTGAACGAGAAGGACCCCCAGGACAGCAAGATCGGTCTCACGATGCGCCAGACCGGACTCGGAAAGCTCCAGTGGCTGGACGAGGACAACAAGAAGAAGAGCAAAGGAGCTGAAGCCGATGAGTGATGTGAAGAACCTGGTCGCCTGCAAGAACTGCAAGTCTCTCTTCGACAGCGTCGAGCTGAAGGCTTCCGGGCAGACCACCTGCAAGTACTGCAACAGCCCGCTCACCAAGGACTGGCAGGGATACCTCGCGATCGTCGACTTCGAGAAGTCCGAGATCGCGAAGACCATGGGCATATCCAAGAACGGGATGTATGCCCTGAAGGTCCGTTGACGCTCATGTTCGAGAGGGACCTGGTGCTGCCCGCCTCCGAGAGGCAGGCGTTCAAGGAACCGATCGGGAATGAGCTGTACGATTCCGACCTGGAGTCGTTCAGCAGAGGAAACCTTTTGGTGACCGTCGGGGACGTGGTATCCTTGACGTTCAGAGAGCACGGCATAAGGCCGGACCTGTCGATATACGACGGGTTCACCGAGCGCCGTGAGATGACCGGATTCGCGGAGCTCGTCGAGGACGAGCCCAAGGAGAGGGTCGTCAGCCCTGCGGGGACGATATCGGCGGAGCTCGCCGATGCCATCCGCAGGAGCATCGAGGGGTCCGGAAGCGGACTGATACTCGTCGAAGGGGAGGAGGACCTGGCATTGCTGCCCTGCATCCTCTACGCTCCCTTGGGGACGAGGATCGTCTACGGATGGCCCGGACGGTGCATGATGCTCGTCACCACGGACGAGGCCATCCAAATGAAGGCCGCCACATTGGCCGCTAGAATGGAGGAAACCATATGAAAATGGAGATAACCCAGCAGAGGGAGAACCCTCTTCAGAAAAGGACCGAGGTCTATTTCACGATCGACCACGCCGGCGAGACCACTCCCGGAAGGAACGCAGTCGCAGAGGAAGTCGCGAAGAAGTTCAAGTCCAAGAGGAACTGCGTCGTCATTGACCACATCGAGTCCGTCTACGGAAGGGGCATGTCCAAGGGATACGCCAAAGTTTACGAGAGCATGGAAGCAGCTCTCGAGTACGACCGCGAGCACCTCCTCAAGAGGAACGGAATCGAGGCCCCCAAGGCCGAGGCTCCCGCAGCGGAGGAGTGATTCCGATGGCAGGAAAAGCAGCAGCGAAGAAGGCCTACACCAAGAGGGACGCTTACAAGGTCGAGGGCGGCAAGCTCGTCAGGACCAAGCCCGTCTGCCCCAAGTGCGGACCCGGAGTCTTCATGGCCACCCACAAGGACAGGAAGGCCTGCGGACGCTGCGGATACACCGAGTTCAACCAGAACTGAGGTTCCCGTGAACCTGCCGGGTCTCCCGGCCAAACATCTTAATTTTTCTCATGGACCCGTAGTATAGTCTGGATAGAATGGGGGCCTCCGGAGCCTCGGACTCGGGTTCGAATCCCGACGGGTCCGCTCGACTTACTGTCCAGATGTCCTCTTTTCGAATTCAATGGTTTTCGGCCTTTCCGCACTATATATGCGGTTTAGACAAATAATAAGTATACAATGTATCTATTCAGATTAGATATTATCATTCATCTTGATAAAATCCCTCAAGTTATTACATTATTAATAACCGTTTTTCGCCGTCTGTTCGCCTTCCGGGGTCTTCCCGGCTCGGTTGGATGAGTCATCCAAGATGTCGCCTGACCCCACCGCGGGTTTTTTTGGGGTGTTTTCTAAACGATTATGGCTGTGTATATGATATATTATATCTTATCAATCGAATATAATAGATATTTTCGTCAATATCCTCAGAAGTTATTACATACCTAATAACATCCGCTCGGAACGGGACGAAGCGTCGTAAGGGGGCGGTGCGGCTGCTGTTCGCTGTTAGGTTGTTAGGCTGTTGGGGTAGGGCCCGCGACCCTCCGGGGCTCGGGCGGAAGCACATGGGGCATGCCCGGCCGTCCCGCCCTCCGGCGCCTTGTTTGCTGTTAGGTTGTTAGGCTGTTGGGCTACTGCTCCCGACATCTCGGAGAGTAGGCCGATGTATACGGGCGCCAGCCTGGACGCTCCCCCATCGGGATGCGGCGACTGCGGCGTCCCTCCCTGCGAATCCTTGTTTCCTGTTAGGTTGTTAGGCTGTTGGGGCATGGGCAGATGTGCCTCGGTCGGCCCTCAATTCCCATCAAGAGTTCTCGTGATGCTCATGTCTTCCGCAATCGGCTGCCGAGGCGATCCAAGGGTCTGGGACGAGCTCGGTTGCCCGGTTCACCTCACATGCCTAGCCGGGGAGAATCCCGATTCTAGGCCAACTAAGATAGATATATACGCGCTGCGCGAGGTGCATGGGTGTGGGTGTGTGAACGATGCTGGCTGTTCGGGGTCGATGTCCCGAAGGAGCCGATCTCGGGCGTCGAGGTATGCGACCTCAGGCGCCTTGCGATCTCCAAGGACTGAATTACTTACATGCGCAGAATTTCGGCCTCTATGAGAAGCGCCCCGGCCGAGTTCAGCCTCGACCTGAAGTATTCGTCCACTATCCTAGGAAGGTAGCCCTCTTCCATGGAATGTCATGACGATAGAGGTATAATTACATTCTGAGTAGTCAACTACTCACATTGCAACACTTTGACTACTCAGATTGCAACTTGCCGAATCCGCCGCATCCTCTAAGACCAGCTATAATATCCTACAGACCCATCCCGAAGCATGGCTCTGTTCAAGAAGGAGAAGCCCAGGCCCGCCGGCGTCGTCAGGGAATCGGACCTCTCCGCGGACGAGGTCTTCAAGGACTGCAGGAAGGCCTTCGACGCGGGGACCGTCCAGGACCTCGTCCACCTCAGCGACGGCTACGCGTGGCTGCACTTGGACCGCAAGCGCACGATGCTGTTCTGCGTGTCCGAAGCCTCCGTCCGCTACAGGGAGCCGTCCTTCGAAGAGCGCCTGGACCTGGAAGTGTCCGGTCCGAGCCTCGTGAAGATGCTGGCGAGGGACGCCGTGGAGCTCTCGGCGGTGAACCAAGGCATAGACTGCGACATGGAGCCGGGGTGCGACGTCACCTACGACAGGGTGGAATCTCTGACCCCCGAAAAAGCGGAAGAGACGATATCAATGAAGGTGAAATCGGTGAAGCCTGCGGTGAAGGTCAGGATCCCGGCGCCGTTCTTCGACGAGGTGTACGAATTCCTTTCTGAAAGAATAAGCCGATATTCTTATTACGGCTTCACATGGTACCGGCCAGGGATTCAGAATGGACGAAGTATCTAAAGCGGTCGAGCTGTTCCGGAGCGGCTTCATGTGCTCTCAGACGGTGTTCGCCGGGGAGGGAGGGGAGCTCGTCCTTAGCGCGTGACCCCTCTGCATCGTCTAGCTTAACCTTAACAAAAAGGGGCTCCCGCCCCGCCTTTCATCCATTATCATGCTCTGATTCGTTATGTCGAGACCGGACAAGTTTCGCCCTGTCCTCTGCTAGAAGTCAGCCCAGTGCCGTTGCTATAACGCTATGATGGTATGGCAGCCCTATCCCCTCCCAATGGTGCTATTCTTACTCGGCAATCGGTCTTATTGCGGCGACAATAGCAGCTTCCGGACCGTTATTGGGCATCCGATGATTCGCTGGCATCCATCCTGCTGGTCCCGACGGGTCCGCTAATCCGTCTTCCCGTTCATCAGGTGCAGCCCTCCGCCTATGTCCTCCAGGTAGATCCCGTCCTCCACACGGAGGACTAACGCATCGGACCACCATCTCGTATTTTCCTCAGGCACCGACAGAGACACCCCTCCTTCAAGAAGCTAAAGGGCATACGGGAGATAAAGGGGTGTCCATGTTTCTTAAATCAGGAAGCGCATGCACAACGCATGCAGGATCAGGATCGCACTGAGGGGTTGCGAGCCGGAATGCACGAGGGTCCTGAGGATACCGGGGGACATATCGTTCCTGAACCTCGAAAGGGCCATCCAGATAGTTTTCGGATGGTCGGGAGGACATGCCGGCGGACAAATACGTCTGCGACCCGGCGCTCGGCAACAGGAAATCCTGACGATGGACCGCGACAGGCCCTCCAAGTTCGGCAAACGCCGCATGACCCGCACCTGTGACATGGGATACTGCTGGGATCACGACATCGGATTCTTGAAAAACGCGAACGACGAGGTGGTCAGCCCCAGGATCGAGGGCCTGACAGGCCCCTTGCCTCCTGAGGACTGCGGCGGAGCGCTGGCGTACAGCAAATATATGAAGGCGTGAAACGACCCTTCGTCCGCGGAGCACGGATACGCCGTTGAGCTCTTCGAAGGCCGCAACCCGACCCCGGCCTGGAGGACCTCGACTCCACCATGAAGCACAGATTCAGGTTCATGCGCAAGGATGTTTATATCGGGGTCAAGAATGGATGGACATGGCATAGATCGATGCGGAGACCGCTATGGAGGAGCTCACGTTCATGCTCCTGTACCTGGCCAGGATGAGGACCGGATTCAAGGGGTACGACAGCTGGAAGGGATACGACTTCATCGTCCTGGACCGCCTGGAGGAGAAAGGGCTAATATCGCAGGGGAGGAACAAGACGAGATGCAAGTCCGTCCGGATCCCTGAGGAATCCGTCGAGAAGGCGAGGGAGCTGCTCGAGAGATACGGGATAAGGGACTGGGGCGAATCCGTCGGCGAGACGCCGTGAAGCCATGTCGGACTATCGGGACGGGCCTCGGAAGAAGTCCTCCATCCCCGATCCCGTGATCCTGCAGAGATGCCTCATGGCGGCGGAGGCCCCGCCCTCCTTCGTGGCGTCGCAGGCGAAGAACGACACTGACGAGAAGTCCTTCTCGATCATGTTGACCAGATTGAAGAATCCGCTTTCGACCATCGCCTCCCTGATCCCTTCGTCCGGCACTCCGTGGAACGCCCCCTGCCGGTCGGCATGCGTGACGACGACGGCGATCGGCGTGCGGATGGTCCTGGAAGCGTCCATCCTGTTGAGGCGGCGGTACCTTTCCATGAATCCGTAATAGGCTTCGGAGGCCTTCCTCGCCGGGTCCTCTGCGCAGGGATCGACGACGAACGCTATGGCGTCGTTGTAGGCGTACTGTGGCTGAAGGTCGGATTCCGACCCGCCCGAGAGGAAGTAGCCGCCTCCTATGTCGCAGAGATACGCCATCCTCTGTGTGACGAAGCGGCTTGACTCGAAGCACAGGATGTGGGATGCGCGGAGGCTCTGCGCGGTCGGCTGGCAGCGCCCGCCGCGATACATCGAGAGCGCGGAGACGTCTTCGCTGCGGTAGAGGCTCGCCGAGGACGCGTTGTCGTTGCCCATGGAACCCATCATGCCCCCTATCGCGGAGAACGCGAAGCTGGTCTTCCCCGAGCCCGGCCCTCCGGCGATGGTGAGCACCCAGGGCTTGCCCTCCTTCGTCCCGACCGTCGCACGGCAGCCGGGACAGGACTGCTCTATGAGCTTCCTTCCGCTGGCCGACCCATAGCAGTCGAACGTCTTCGTCTCCGTCTCGATCCGTTTTATTCCGAATATGCTCGGCTTCAGGCCCGGGACGACCGTCGATTCGAGGCGGTAGTCGGGTCTGTCGAAGACCTTCCCGCATTCCGGACAGACGAACCTGGAGGTGTTCTCGCGGTACTGCCGCTCGTCGGAATCCCTGTGCCTGCGCATCGTGACGTAGTAGATGGCCGTGGCGGCCCATATGAACAGCATCATCGTGGCGAGCGCCAGGGCCATGCCTACGGCCAGCAGAAGAGGGAACACTAGGAAGAACGCCAGGAGCATGCGCAGCAGCAGCTTCAGACAGCTCTTCAGGACCGGGCTGAGCTGTCCGCTGAAACCTATGAACGGGACAGGGCTTCCGGGTTCCGGCATCTCGTCGTCTATCTTGACGAATATCATGCTCATCACGCCCAGGACTATGAAAAGGGCGCCGCCTATCGACAGCGTGTCGTAGCCCATGCCCAGATATGATGACAGCTCCCTCAGCAGCCCTATGTTGTCGAACAGCCACTCGTAGATCAGCCACATCTCCGGGATCAGGGCTATCGCGGCGACGACCATCGCTGAGTTCAGGATCCACTTGTTGAGACTTCTCATCGTCGTCGACGGAAGCGCATTGGTGCGTCATATCTGTTGCCATCTCAGACCCTCGTCATCGCTCTCGCGACAGCCCTGTGGTCATGGACCTGGCCTCGGGAACATCGGGACCGTCCTAAGATGCCACTCCGCCGGCGACGAGCTCATGCACGCAGGAACGCGGAGCCCTGCTACGGGTGTGCGCGCCGCTTCCTGAAGGCGGCAGCCGACAACGAGGACGACAGGTCGATGAACAGCCTCGGGGTCATTCGCATGAAGAGGCTTGGCGCCCCGCCGACCGCCATCCTGAAAGGCAGGGACCGCCCGGCGGATGGCCGCATCCCGGCGCGGGCTTCAATCGGGGCCTGTAGCCGCGCTCGACAGCCGGACCAACGGGATAGCTTCCCAGAGAAAAATACGTATAGAGTTATGAAGGGTTAAAACTAACCCCTGCCGGGCCTCCGTGGAAGAGCAGTGAGTCGGACCGACGGGCCCGAAGGGGCGGACGCGGACTGGGAAGGGCGGGACGGCCTCCCTGGAGCCGCACACTCCTTCGCATGTATTATCATCCCGCAACGCGAGGGGACCTTATGAAAGAGTGCTATGCAAACTTCAAAGGGGCCAGGGCCCTCGTCGTCTTGGCGCTGGCTCTGGCAGCGGCCCTGGCGACCGTCTCCATCGCGGAGGGTACCGAAGCGCTGTCAGAATACGATGCGTTCTCCGTGGACGGCATAACATACGAAGTGGAATACGTGGATATGAAACAAGTATACATCGACCATTACCAAGGCAACCCCACGCACATTTTCGGAACGGTGTCCTACGACGGGTCCATATGGACTGTCGATTCCATGATCAGCAACGCCTTTATGAATTGCAAGTCTCTGATTTCCGTAGATCTGTCAGGAGCGTCGAACGTGGCTTACAGTGCCTTCTGTGGCTGCAGCAACCTGAAGGAAGTGAACCTGCCTAAGGCGGACTATATAGGGGACTACGCCTTCCAGGGCTGCAACGCGCTGACCCACATCAAGTTCTCCGAATCCCTGCTGAATGTCGAGGATGAGGCATTCAGCGTGGACTTCTACAGCGAGGGCGAGCTGCTGGCCGTTAACGCCAGTTCCCTCCTCGGCAAGGAGTTCGTGGGATCGGGCAACGGCGACCTCCATGAGGGTTTCGCCGCCGACAGCCCGGACGGCGGAGGCAAGATACTGTACGGGGTGACGGACTACGCCTCCCATTCCGTCGGGATCGTCGGCTTCGAAGAGGGCCCCGCCCAGATATCCGGGACCGTGAGCTATGGGGGGTTCGACTGGACCGTGGTCTCCGTGGGGGACAATGCTTTGAAGGGCTGCACTTGCATGAAGTTCGTGGACCTGCCGGAAGCGGTGTCGATAGGGGACGGGGCCTTCTACGGCTGCCTCTCGCTGAGAAACGTCAGGTTTTCCAGCAGCCTGGCAATCGTCGGGACGGATGCATTCCAGATGAAGTTCCGCAGCGAAGGGGATGCGATAGCCTCCGACGCCGACCATCTCCGCGGCAAGGAGTTCGTGGGCTACGGAAGCTTCCTGCACGAAGGATTCATCGTCGCAAGCCCGGACGGGGAAGGCGATATCCTGCTCAAAATCAGCGCTGCGAAACCGAAGTATGTTGACATCGTCGGCTTCGAAGGGAACCCATCCCAGGTATCCGGGACCGTGAGCTATGGGGGGTCCAGCTGGACGATAACGTCCGTGAGTAACGATGCCTTCTACGGCTGCCAATCCTTGGAGACAGCAGACCTGCCGAATGCGACGGAACTGGGGGCCGACGCTTTCTGCGGCTGCACCTCGCTGAAAGAGATAAACATATCCCATACGACATACATAAGCGACAACACTTTCAACGGCTGCACCTCGCTGAGGTACATGGATCTCCAATCAGTAGTGGATTTGAATGAAAACGCCTTCTATGACTGCCTCGCTCTGTCCCACATCAGTTTCTCCGACAAACTGGATAATGTCGGGATGGACGTATTCAGCGTGGACTTCTACAGCGAGGGTGAGCTGCTGGCCGCCGACGCCGGCTCGCTCAGGGGGAGGACGTTCACCGGCGACGGAGACGGGAGGCTGTACGAGTCGTTCGAGATCTCCTGGCTGGACGACTCCGGGGCGCTCGCCGACACGACCCTCGCCAGGAAGGGCGTGACGCCGTCGCACGACGGCCTGACAAAGGAGCCCACCGACCGGTACACGTACGAGTTCGCGGGATGGAGCCCTGAACCCGTGCCCGCCTCCGGGGAGGAGTCCTACACCGCCGTGTTCGACGCCGCTGTCAGGACGTATCCCGTGCAGGTTTCCGCGTCCCCGTACGGCTACGGGACGGTCTCCGTCTCCGAGGTCGCGGATGTCCCCTACGGCACCGCCCTGCCGGAGGACATGTCCTCCGCGACCATATCCCTGGGAGAGACCGTCGTGACCGCCGAGCCGGCCAAGGCGGACGCGTACGTCTACAGCTTCGTCCGCTGGGAGGCCTCCGGCCTCGTGGACGGGGCCACAGGGACGGACACGGCCCTCACAGCGGTGTTCGACAGGACGCCCGTCTCGGACGAGAAGATCAGTGTCGAGGTCGTCGTGGCCAAGGCGAGCGGGAGCTCGACGAGCATGTCGTTCAGGGTCCCGTCCGGGACCGTCGCAGTAGTGGACGGCACGAGCCTGGCGTTAGGAGGGATCAGGCTGACCAACCCCGTCCCGCAGGATGACGAGCGCTACGCGTACTCGTTCTCCGGATGGACGATGGACGGAGTCCCCCTCCTCGACGGGAAGCACTCGATCTCCGGCGGCTGCGTGATCGCCTCCAGCATCGTGGCGACCGAGAGGACCTTCGAGGTGACGATCAAGGTCGAGGGCAGCGGCGCGGTCTCGAAGGGCTCGGTCGACGCCCCCTACAGCGCGCCGGTGTACGCCGAGGGCAGAGTCCTCCACGTCGGGGACGAGGCCGTCGAGGCCACTCCCGCGGCGCCCGGGGAGGACTCCATGCCCGTGTTCCTCCGCTGGGAGGTCCCCTCCGTCCAGGTAACCGGGCCCATGACCGCCACCGCGGTCTTCGGGGAGCGCCCGATGACCTTCGTCGTCGACTCCGTCGTCTACCGCATAGTGTCCGACGGGGAGGTGTCCGCCGTGGGCTTCGAGGGGTCTCCTGTATCGCTGTCCGTCCCCTCCTCCGTGGAGAACGGCGGCGAGCCCTACGCGCCGACCTCGATCGCCGACTCGGCCTTCGCGGGATGCGCCACCGTCACTTCCGTGTCCATCGGCGACTCGGTCGCGTCCATAGGCGACGGGGCCCTCGACAGCCCGTACCTCAGGTCCGTGGAGGTCTCCTCCGGCAACGCCGCCTACTCCTCGATCGCCGGAGTGCTTTACGACGAGGATGCCGGCGTCCTCCTCAAGTTCCCGGCCTCGAAGCAGAGGCTGGTCATACCCTCGACCGTCACGGAGATCGCCGCAGGGGCGTTCCAGAATGCTGGCGCGGCCCTCAAGGCGGACCACGACAGCGGGCCGATATCCTACTTCCGCTACGTCAGCATACCCGCCTCGGTCACCAGGATAGGCGAGGGCGCCTTCGCCAGCAGCACCCTGGAGGTCCTCAGGCTCGCGGACGGCACCGAGGCCGTCGGGGCCAGGGCCTTCGCTGGCTGTGGCAGCCTGAGTTACGTCGTCTTCAACGAGACGCTCGGGAGCGTCGCCCCGGACGCGTTCGAGGGGTGCTCTTTCCACGGGGAGGACGGAAATGAGATGGCGTTCAGCATCGGAGCCATGTCCGGCCATAAGTTCACCGGGAGCGGCTCCGACGATCTCACGATGTACGTCCCGGAGGCCGGCGGGACCATAGCCTCCGGCGGGGTCAACTACAGGATAACGGACAGCGGTGCCAAGCACGTCTATGCGGCAGGTCCCGACGGTGAGGGCGCCGCCGAGGTGTCAATCCCCGCTTCGGTTCGCTACCTCGGGTTCGACTGGATGGTCACGTCCGTAGGCCCCAAGGCCTTCATGGGCTGCGGATCGATAACGTCCGTAAGCTCCGCGGTCGACGTCGGCTTCAAGTCCTTCGCGAAGTGCGCCGGCCTGGAGTCCGTGTCCCTCGGCGGGGCCGGCAGCATCGGTGGCTACGCCTTCTTCGGATGCGCCTCCCTCTCCGCTGTGAGCCTCGGATCCGTGGCCTCGGTGGGCGAGAGCGCGTTCAGCGGATGCGCCTCCCTCTCCGCCGTCGACCAGTCCGGAGTCCAGACGGTCGGTGACCACGCATTCTACCGTTGCGCCCTGAGGGAGGTCGACCTGTCCTCCGCGACGAGCGTCGGCTACGGCGCCTTCACCGGGAACTGCCTGGAGAGGGCTGTCTTCGGGGACAGCCTGTCGAGCGTCGACCTCAAGGCCTTCTTCGGGTACTCTTTCTTGGACCCGGACGGCGGCAGGATCGCCGTGTCCGCCTCCACTCTGGCAGGCAAGACGTTCGAGGGATCAGGGAAGGTCCTCGTCCAGACCTCCTGAGACCATCCCGCCGGGGGCCTCCCCCGGCGGACAAACCACGGCGGCTGGCCCTCCGCCGTCCCGCCCTTCTTCGTGGCTCGCCGCTTCCGGCCCATTTTGCTCCTCCCCTGGCCGGTTCCTGCCGCGGCAGCCTGTTAAAGAGTTAAAGGAGTTAACAGAATTTCGTTATCTACGTTCATTTCATGGTTATGTTTGGATGATTTGGTCGCATATCTTCCCGACCCCGTCCCACCAGGGCCCGCATCCTGCCATCTGACAGTTCCCCACAACGTCTCCAACAGGCGTTTTCCGGGCCACGTTGCCCCCTGTATCCCGATCGCTGGACCGTCGGGTGTCAAACCCGGGCGGGCCCACTAACTAAGTTTTATATAGTAGACGTGTTCGAAAGCCAAAAACGAATACAGGATACTGTGGCTAAAGGCGACAACCCCTGACGTCTTTATTGTTCAGAATGGGTATCTGGAAGATTCCCGTCTATAGTTTCACTCGAGCTCCTCGACTGGAGACGATGTCCTGCACAGGGCATTGTCTGAAAAAAAACTCGAGGAAATTAAGAAGGACATCGGCCACAGTAAAAAACTAAAGGATTTTTTATAGATATTCATCGAACCGCTTAGTCTATTTGTGATTAAGGTTCCCAATGATTCAAAAAAGATTTACGGCGACTTAAACAGAAATACGAATGATCTCCCAGTATTTGTTCCCGTTTGCTCGGTGTTCAAAAGATTGATAGAAAGCATATCGTTTGAAGCCCTTCCGGACAACGTCCGTCATATGGACAGCTATTATCTCCGCGACTGATCTCAGCGACAGCCTTGACGAGAACCGTAAACTCTGTGTATCCAGATAATCTTACAAATGGTCGCCCTGCCACCTTTCTTCTATTCTGGCTTTATCTATATCCAAGATCCTTTCCCATGGGAATTATCCTGGACTCCTTCTTAAACCCGTATCTAGCATAGAACTCGGGAAGGACGCCTTCCGGAGCCGTCAGTAGATGCACTCCGACGATACCCATCCCTTCGAGGTCCGTCAGCATCCTCTCTAGAAGCCTGCTCGCAATGCCTCTGCGCTGATAGGCGGGGTCCACGGCGAGGTTGTTTATCTCGAGCGTCCTGCCGTAGTGGAAGAGCATCGAGCCGCC
>JAEEGI010010177.1_pt1 | contig 20452 bp, 15 predicted proteins | sample 8958751 | NCBI WGS metagenome assembly JAEEGI01 (sample SAMN16246545, study PRJNA631951) | gut metagenome | biome: gut microbiome; feature: rumen; material: KS-attached | host: Bos | place: Iran: Karaj | collected 2018-10 | reverse complement strand
CAAAGGTAGTATTTTTTTTGTTGGATTGCTAATTTTTCATCTATTTTTTTAGAGATGTCCTTAATAAATTCTCACAAAAAAATGCGGCCCTTTTTATAATGATACTTTTTTGTGCTTTTTTGTTGCCTGAGCTTAGAAAAATATTTTCAACAGATTTTTTTGGAAAAATATGTTTTTTGTCCGTTTTTATTTTCCAAATCTCAATTAAAAATGCTATCTTTGCAAGTTTTTATTCTTTTTCTCTAAAATAGAGAGATAATATAAAAAAATAAAGAAAAGATGACAAATAAAGAAATAAGAAAAGCATTTTTAGATTTTTTTCGCTCTAAAGAACATCATATAGTTCCCTCAGCACCCATTGTGGTCAAAAACGACCCTACACTTATGTTTACCAATGCCGGCATGAACCAGTTTAAAGATATCTTTTTAGGCAATCAGCCTGCCAAATATCTACGAGCTGCCGACAGCCAGAAATGTCTGCGGGTATCCGGCAAACACAACGATTTGGAAGAAGTCGGCCGCGACACCTACCACCATACTTTTTTTGAAATGTTGGGCAACTGGTCTTTTGCCGACTATTTCAAAAAAGAAGCGATAGAATGGGCATGGGAGTTTTTAACAGAAGTAGTAAAAATCGACAAAAACAATCTCTATGTTACCGTATTTGGCGGAGATGCAAACGACCACACCGAAAAAGATACGGAGGCATATAATTTTTGGAAAAATATCATCAGCGAAGACAGAATTCTCTTCGGCAATAAAAAAGACAACTTTTGGGAAATGGGCGAACAGGGTCCTTGCGGTCCTTGCTCGGAAATTCATATAGACATCAGAAACGAGGAGGAAAAAAAGAAAATCTCCGGACGTGAATTAGTCAACAAAGACCATCCGCAAGTGATAGAAATATGGAATTTGGTATTTATACAATACAACCGTAATGCCAATGGACAATTAGAACTGTTGCCGAACAAATATGTCGATACCGGCATGGGTTTTGAACGATTGTGCATGGTGCTGCAAGGCAAACAATCCAACTACGAAACCGATATCTTCCAGCCATTGATACAAGCCATTGCACAAGCCGCACACGTAAACTACGGCGACAATGCCGAAAAAGACATTGCCATGCGAGTGATTGCCGACCACCTGAGAGCCGTTTCGTTCGCCATAACAGACGGACAACTGCCTTCCAACACAGGTGCCGGCTACGTAATCAGACGAATTCTCCGCAGAGCTGTCCGCTACGGCTTCACCTATCTGGGATTTGAACAACCTTTCATCTGCGAACTGCTGCCGACATTAGTCAATCAAATGAAAGAACAATTCCCCGAAATTGACAAACAAAAAGATGTCGCCTATAAAATCATCAAAGAAGAAGAACAGTCATTTTTGAGGACTTTGGCATCGGGCATACAAAAATTTGAGCAATATATTGCCTCTCACAAAAACGAAAAAGTCATCAACGGCGATTTCGCCTTTGAACTATTCGACACCTACGGCTTCCCTATCGACCTCACACAATTGATGGCTGAAGAAAAAAATATGACCGTTGACATGGTGGCATTCGAAAAAGGACTGGCAACACAAAAACAACGCTCCCGCTCGGTAGCACAAACCGAAACCGACGACTGGCAAATAGTCAACGATAGCAATGAAAATACCGATTTTGTCGGCTACGACACTTTGACAACAGAAACTAAAATATTGAAATACAGAAAGGTGACTGCAAAAAATCAATCTTTCTATCAACTAATTCTCAGCCAGACACCTTTCTATGCAGAAGGCGGTGGTCAAGTGGGCGACAAAGGAATATTAAAAAACAATACCGAAACCATACAAATTACCAACACAAAGAAAGAAAACAATTTATACATTCATTTGTGCAGCCAATTGCCAAAAAATCTTTCGGCGACTTTCACTGCACAAGTAGATGCCGACAGCCGAAAATTGACGGAAAACAACCATAGTGCCACTCACCTGCTACAATTCGCTTTGCGAAAAGTTTTAGGCACACACATCGAACAAAAAGGGTCGTTTGTCAATGCAGACAGACTACGTTTTGACTTCTCCCACTATGCCAAGATGAGCAAAGAAGAAATAAGGGAGACAGAAAAAATTGTCAATCAATTGATTCGACAAAATATTCCATTAAACGAACACCGCAATGTTCCTATCAAAGAAGCGGAAAAAATGGGAGCAATGATGTTGTTTGGAGAAAAATACGGCGACAAAGTACGTGTTATTCAATTTGGCGATTCTATTGAATTTTGCGGCGGCACCCACACAAGTGCCACAGGCAATATCGGCTTATTCCATATCATATCCGAATCTGCCATTGCCGCCGGCATCCGTCGTATTGAAGCTGTAACTGCCATCGGTGCAGAAAATATTGTCTATGCACAACAAGATACTTTAGAAGAATTACGTAGCTTGTGCAACAATCCCGCCAACTTGACTTTGTCGGTCAAAACTTGTATAGAAGAAAACAACAAATTGAAAAAACAAGTGGAAGGCTTGCTCAACGAAAGAATCAACGCTTTGTGCCAGCAATTGCTAAAGCAAGTGGAAACTATCGGAGATATAAAGATAATCCGCTATTGCGGCACTGAAGATGCCGACTTTGTCAAAAAATTGACGGTAATGCTAAAACCTCATTTTGAACACGAAAAATTCGCCTTTGTAGGTGGTAGTGTCTTTAACGACAAGCCTACCTTAACTTTGTTTTTCACTACTCCGATGACAGAAGCAGGTTTCCATGCCGGCAATATCATCCGACAATCTGCCAAAGTGATAGAAGGCGGCGGCGGCGGTCAAAACTTTTTGGCAAGCGCCGGCGGCAAAAAAGCTGAAAACATCCAACAAGCAATTGAAGAAACTGTTAAACTCATTACTGAAAAATAAAATTCCATGAAGCATTTCAAATTTTTATCCGTGCTGTTACTAATAACTATTGTTGTTGTTTCTTGCAAAAAGAAAGACTTTCCTGACGAGCAATATATAGAATTTGCCAAACACATCGAAGAAAGTATCGCTGCCGGCAATGCAGACCTGCTCAATGCAGCTTTTGACTACAATAGTTTTGAAAAAATTGTCTTTGACGGTCTCAAACTCACCGAAGATCAAAAAATTGATGCAGACAAATATATTCGTGAATACATCCGTCCCGGAAGTATCAAAGTGGATGCCGTCACCTACGGTGCTGACTTTCACTTTACCAAGTTTTATCGTGACAGTTTGGGCAACGCAAGAATCATCTTCCGCTTGTACAACAACGGAGGCATCTCTATTGAAGACTGGGAGATGAAAGTGATTGACAAAGAAATAAAAATTGTAGATGCTTTTGCAGTGGCTTCCGGCATTAAATGGAGTGAAGACTGTCGCCAGCAAATCTGCAATCACCTCAATATTATCAACGAAGAAGTAATGAACCTCAATCGTTTGATACAAGTCAACATAGCTATCGGCAACGAAGACTTTGCCGCCGCAGACAGTATATTGTTTTATACTTTGCCGCAGACGAAAGATTTAATGTATGCCAACGTACTCAATCTCAATCTTTCCAGCATTACCGACGACTACGAAAATGTAAAAACAACAGCCGACCAATTTGTCAAAAAATTCCCTGACGAAGACCGCATTGCCACTTTCTATTTAATGCAAAGTGCTATCGGCAATGGTTTGGTGGAAGAAGTAAGTGCACAAATAGACAAAATGGTGAACATGTTTGGCAACGACCCTATCTATTATGTATATCTTTCCTGGGTATTTCAAAATGCCGATGCCTACGATTTGGCATTGGAAGCCATGGATAGTGCTATCACCTATTTGCCGAGTCTGTTTGACTTATACATTGAAAAAATGGATATTTTCTATCTTCAAGAACAATACAGCCAAATTGCAGAAGAATTGAATACTATTGACGAATTGTTTCTGCCGGGCAAAGAAGACGATGACTACTTTTCACGCCGTTATCCCAAGGCTCGCAACAATACCGCATTTAAACAATGGATAGACAAACGCAACCGCTTGAACTACGATTCTCTTAACAAAGCTATGGGATTTTAATCATGAATATAAAAGAATTTTATCGCAAACATACTATTCTCAGCACACTGATTTTAATGATGCTGACAACCCTTGTACTATTGATTATTGTAGTACAACTCACCAAAATAATCACTTTTCACGGACAAGAATACGAAACGCCCAACCTCGTCGGCAAGACTCCTGAAGAATTGTCCATATTTTTAGATGAGGAAAATGTGCATCACTTCAAATTGGAAGTAATCGATTCCATGTTTATTCCAGACCAACCCAAAGGTGTTGTCCTCAATCAAGATCCTGCACCGGGCAGCAAAGTGAAAAAAAGAAGAAAAATCTATTTGACCACAGTGGCTGTAACGGCTCCGCAAGTGGAAATGCCTAATTTGGTGGATTTATCACTCCGACAAGCAGAAAATTTGCTAAAAACCAACAATTTGCAATTAGGTCAAGTGATTTACAAATCCAGCAAATACAACAATGCCGTTTTAGAACAACGCTACAAAGGACGCATTATCGCAACAAGTGAAAAAGTGCCATATATGGCCAAAATCACTTTGGTGGTCGGCAAAGAAGAACAAGAAGATGTAGATGTGGATTTGAACTTTGAATAAAGATATCGTGAGTAAAGGAAAATTAGCAAAATTCGCGGAAACAAAGACTTTTGACAACTTTTTTGAACCGACAAGAAACGAAGTTGTTGAAGGACACTTTGCCTTGAAAGGCAGATGGCACGAATATTTTGGCAACAAGCACCCTATCGTGTTAGAACTTTGCTGTGGCAGAGGGGAATATACTGTCGGACAAGCACAACTATTTCCCGACAAGAACTTTATCGGTATGGACCGAAAAGGAGCACGTATGTGGAAGGGATGCCGCCAGTCAATAGACGAAGGAATGAAAAATATCGCCTTTCTGCGTGGATATATCGACTATGTGAATTTTTGTTTTGACAAAGATGAAGTAAGCGAAATCTGGATCACATTTCCTGACCCGCAACCACAAAAGCCCAGAAAGAGAATGACAGCCCCCGTTTTTTTGGACCGCTACAGACAAATTCTCCACGATGAGGGCAGTATCCATTTGAAAACCGACAGCGAATTGATGTATAATTTCACCTTGGAGGTCATCAATGAACAACAGTTGACAATATTGGAAAATATTGACAATTTGTATGCCTTGGATTACCTTGCCGACAATTTGAAAATAAAAACCTACTACGAAAATATGTGGTTGGCACAAGGTGCCACCATTAGATATATTAATTTTTCACTCAACAAAAAACAATTGTAATGAACGGAGACCCGAAATTGTATGAATTGTTGAAGAAATTGGATATCGATTTTGAATACATTGAGCATCCTGAAGCACCTACTATAAAAATTGCCAAGCAATTTTGGGCGGGACACGATGCCAAACACTGCAAAAACCTGTTTTTCAGAAACCACAAAGGCAACCAACATTATTTGGTTTTATTGGATTGTGACCAGAATATGGACATCCATAGCATTGAAAAAATTCTTAAACAAGGAAAATTAAGTTTTGCATCTCCGGAACGATTGATGCGATACTTGGGTGTAACACCCGGCTCGGTAACGCCTTTCGGTCTCATCAATGACAAAGACCACCATGTAATAGTTTTTATTGACAGCACATTAAAAAATGCAGAACGACTAAGTTTTCATCCCTGCATTAATACTGCTTCACTGATGATAAAAAAAGAGGATTTGCTAAAGTTTTTAGATTACTGTACAAATCCATACTATTGGATAGATTTATATTAAAAAGACATTGAGTTACAATTATTTTCGATTAGATAACGGCATTCGCATTATTCACAAATTAGTGGCCTCGCCTATTGCACACATAGGCGTTGTTGTCAATACGGGCACCCGTGAAGAACTCCCGTCCGAACGTGGCATAGCCCATTTTATTGAGCATGTTATTTTCAAAGGAACAGAAAAAAGAAATACCTACCAAGTACTTTCCTATTTAGAAAATATAGGCGGAGACTTGAATGCCTACACCACCAAAGAAGAAACTTTTTTTTATGCTTCCGTCCTGAATCAATACCTCGGACGAGCAGCGGAATTGCTTTCTGACATCATTTTTCACTCCACTTTCCACGAAAAAGACATTGAAACAGAAAAAGATGTAGTAATAGAAGAAATACAACTCTGCAAAGACACCCCTACTGAATGGATATTTGATGAATTTGAAAACCTGATTTTCAAAGGCAGCAGTTTGGGAACCAATATTTTAGGTACAAAAAAGGAAGTAAAGCAAATCAAACGGGAAACCATTTTCAATTTTATTGCCAAAAACTACAACACCGACCAAATGGTGATAGCGATAGTCGGCAATGTACCTTTTGAACAGATAAAACGCATTGTTAGTAAATATTTTGCATTGATTCCTGCCAACAAAAGACAATTTACTCGCAAAAAATTAGAACCTTATCAACCTGACAGCAAACACATAAAAATCCATAGCAACCAGTCTCATGCGGTAATGGGTTGTGTATTGCCATCCTATGATGAACGCAAAAATCAAATTGCCACTTTGCTAAGCAATATATTGGGAGGCCAAGGACTCAATTCCCGTCTCAACATGGCCATTCGAGAGAAAAAAGGTTATGTCTATAATATTGAATCTTCTTATTCTGCGATGAGCGACTTAAGTATTTTCAATATCTATATCGGTTGTGAGCAGAGAAATTTGGACAAATGTTTTGAACTGACACACAGGGAATTAAACAAACTACGCAATGTAAAATTAGGCACGCTGCAATTACACCGAGCAAAATTGCAAATGATTGGTCAAGTGGAGATTACATACGAATCCAATCTTACGGAAATGTTGTCCATCGGCAAAAATCACCTTATGTTTGAAGATGTGGAAACCATTGAAGGCGTGGTGGAAAAAATCAGCACCATCACTGCCGATGAATTGATTGACATGGCCAACGAAATGCTCAACATAGACAATTTGAGTTATATAACTATGGGCAAATGATGAAAAAAACATTTTTTTTAGCGGTCATTTTATGCTGTTGCCTACAAAGTTATGGCAATATAGTTGATAGCACCCGCACACTGACGGCAAAAGAAAAATTTAAAAATTTCTTTTCTCTACGAGATACAGATACGATTAGAGAATTTAATCAAATCACCACATACGAATCCTATAAAGAACAAGCCCACCCTAAAAACAACAAACGTTGGGGAGTGGCATTTGGCGGATATATCAGCCAGGACAATATTTTTGACACCCGACAGTCAATAACTGCCCGGGAAGGCATCATCACCATGTATCCCGCCAACATCAAAACGGACAAAAACGGCAAAGATATCAATGCCCGGCCAAGTTTCAATATGTTGGCTATGAATACACGTTTGACAGGAAGAATTACGGCACCAAAGGCACTTGGAGCAGACATTTCCGGCATGTTGGAAGGATGGTTTGTAGGTGTGGCCAACAGCGATGCCAACGGCTTTTGTCTTCGACATGCCATTATTCAACTACAATGGCCTACTACACATCTTTTAATAGGACAAACCTGGCATCCGCTTTTCACCGAAAATTGTTTTGCCTACACGCTAACCGGCAGTGCGGGAGCCCCTTTTCAAGCTTTTTCTCGTGCCCCGCAAATACGTGTAAAACAAAATTTCGGCATCAACAATTTAATGTTATACATTTCCGCTCAACGCGATTATGCCAGCATCGGTTTTAATGGAACGAGTTCTGAATATCTTCGCAATTCGGCAATTCCGGAAGGCGGCATGCAATATTTTTTGGACTTCAAAAAACACAACAAAAAAGATTCTTCACTCACTTCCAACACGTTGATAGGTATTGGTGGCGACTACAAATATTTAATACCCAGAGTGGTCACTTCTGACAATGAATACTGCCACAAAGGCGTGCATTCTTGGGCTGTGATTGCATTTTTACACCATCAACATGCCCTAACACACCATTCACAGTTGGGGTTGAAAGTCAAAGGCATGTATTCGCAAGGTGTCAACGACTTTTTATTAGTAGGTGGCTATGCCGTTCGCTACTACGATTCCTATGCATTGAATTCTGCCGTAAATTTTGATTACGTTGGTCTCAACAATGTAAGCGTATGGTTTGACCTTTATGCTAACATAAAATCGTGGGAAGTGGCAATTTTTGGTGGCTACACACAAAATTTGGGAGCCTTCAAAAATATTCAAGACTGGAACAATGCCAACAGTTATTTTACCAAAGACTATGACATTCGCTCCATTCAAAGAATTTCTGCAAGGGTGAAATATACCGCCAAACAACTTCAATTTGCATTTGAACCGGAATACACAACTGTTTTATATGGCCAACAACGCAATAGTTTAGGCGAAGTTCAACGAGAAGGAGCAAAACTTGTTGGCAACCTGAGATTGTTGCTCACAGCTATCTTATATTTTTAAACAAGCATCTATCATGAGCCGAATTATCACTATTACAAGCGATTGGGGAAATACAGATTTTTATGCTGCCGCTTTCAAAGGGGCGATTCTCAACATAGACCCTACTCTCACTATTGTGGACATCACCCATAGAGTTAACAAATTTGACATCAATAATGCCGCATACCAGATAAAAAATTGCTATTACTTTTTTCCAAAAGGCAGTATTCATATTATTGATGTCAACCAGACTCCGATTACCAATAAAGACAATGCCAAACATTATATTGCCTTCAAATACGACGGTCACTACTTTTTGTGTAAAAACAATGGTTTGATGTATTTGATATGCGACAATTCGGCCAATATTGAAAAAATAATAAGGATTAAAAACCTTAAAAAAGAAAACCACCACACTTTTAGAGCATTAGATGCTTTTGTACATCAAGCAAGCATGCTGGCTAAAACCGACGACCTGTCCTCTATCGGAGACGACTACCCTATTGAAAATCTCACCACTTTCAATGTTTCAGAATCCAACATTCGCTACAATCCTTCTACCAATACTTTGGCATTTAAAGTAAAACACATTGATAGCTACGGCAATATCATTACCGACCTGAAACGTGCTGATTTTGAAAAATATGCTAATGGAAGAATGTTTAACTTTTCTTCTAACTGCAACCATGAAAGTGCTATGTGCAAAATCACCAACACCTACACGGCTGCCGACCCGTTTTTCGTTTTCAACACCAATGATTATTTGGAAATTGGCTCCAATGGAAGCGATTTTGCTGCTGTATTGTCACTCAGCAACCGGGATTTTACCCAATGGAATCTCTACATCACCTTTCTACCTACAGAACAATAGTAAGTATTAATACTTAAGTAAAAATACTTATTTATTTTTTCGCTTTTCGGCGAAAAAGGTTGTTAGCAATTGCTTGCAATCTTTTTCCATGACGCCGCCTTTCAAAGTAGTTTTAGGATGTAAGAGTTTGCGTCTGTCTATTTGAATATGAGTTTCATCCTGAGTGCCATATACAATTTTTGGTATTTGTGTCCAAGCGGCGGCTCCTGCACACATAGCACAAGGTTCTAATGTAACATACAAAGTACAGTCTTTTAAATATTTAGAACCCAAATAATTAGCAGCAGCCGTAAATGCCTGCATTTCGGCATGTGCAGTAACATCGTTTAAAGTTTGCACTTGATTATGAGCCTTGGCAATGACGATATCTTTGCAAACAATTACACAACCAATCGGGATTTCGCCTTCCTCTTTGGCTTTTTCGGCTTCGTTTAAAGCCAATCGCATAAAATATTCATCATCAAACATTATTTTCTCATTCTTGCAACCGGAATACCGAGTTGTTCTCTATATTTTGCCACCGTTCTACGTGCTACATGATATCCTTTTTCTATCAACATATCACAAAGAGCCTGGTCGGTCAAAGGATTGTCCTTGCTCTCTTCATCGATAGCATCTTTGATAATTTTTTTGATTTTTCTTGTTGATACATCATCTCCTTCAACCGTAGTGATAGACTCTGAAAAAAAGAATTTCAATGGAATAGTACCATATTGGGTAAGCACATACTTTTCTTTTACCACACGTGAAATTGTTGATACGTCCACCTCTATTTCTTTTGCAATATCATTTAAAATCATTGGCTTGAGCGTCATTTCGTCTCCCGTTAAAAAGAATTCTTTTTGATGCTCCATAATAGAAGTCATGGTTTTATAAAGAGTGGTTTCCCGTTGAGAAAGTGCTTCTATAAACCATTGAGCGGCATTCACCTTTTGGCGAACAAATTCCATAGCTTCGTCACGTTCTTTTTGAGCAATATGTTCGTTGTTTTTCAATTCATCGTACATACTTTCGTATTGTTTACTCAGCCGTAAACGTGGCAATTTTATATTTGGCATCAATAGTTCTAAGGTCTGCTCTCTTTCGTCAACTACCACTTCAAAGTCAGGAATGATTGATGCGGCACCGGTGGCGACAAAAGTACCTTCGCCCGGTTTGGGATTCAGATTTTTAGTAATAAAATCTATAGCCGAATGAAAATCTTCGTCAGAACAGGCTAAATTCTTTTTGATTCTGTCAAAACGTTTTTTTGTAAATTCATCGTAATGATCTGCAACTATTTGTTTGGCCAAACTAATAATATTTGTTTTAGGTTCTATTCTTTCCAACTGGATGAGCAGACACTCACGCAAATCTCTTGCACCTATGCCGGCAGGTTCCAAACGCTGTACTACATTTTTTATCAATTTTTCCACGTTTTCCTCCGTAGTGGAAATATTCATAGCAAACAACATATCTATTGCCAATTCTGCACTACTTCTTTGGATATAACCGTCTTCGTCAATACTGCCGACAATAAAGTTGGCAATTTTTCTATCTTCGGCCGACAACATCAATAAATCTAACTGTGCCAACAGATTTTCCTGGTAGGTTTCGTTGGAGACTTGAGAATTTTCCATAAAACTTCGGCGTTCTTCATCATCGTCACGCGGTTTCATACTCGGACCGTCATAATTGTCGTATTCTCTGGAAAAATACTCTTCCACCAGATCTGTATTTCTTGATTCGTCAGAATTTTCTTCATAACGTTCAGTATTGAGCATATTTTCTTCCTCGTTCATTGACGAAGGCTCCTCATCCACCTCTTCCAAAGCAGGATTGGACTCCAATTCCTCGTTGATACGCTGTTCCATCATAACAGTCGGAATTTGAAGTAATTTAATAAGCATTATTTGACGAGGATTCAATTTCTGCGTCAATAACATCTCTTCTCTTTGACTTTGTTTCATCATAATAGTTGCCTTTGAATTGGGACTACAAAGGTAATAAAAATTTCTATATAAACGAAAAAAAATTAATTAGACCTCATTTGTGAAGGTTTGATTCGCCCCCAGACAAACTTTGGTACCGACTTATCAACTAGTTTTGCATCTAATTGTAATTTACTACCATTAAGCACATAATCTTCTATAAATCTGATAGTTTCATTTATACGCAATAGTGGCAAACCTGCTACTTCATGAGCACAGCCCTGATAACGATAAAACTGATATGGATAACCGAATTTCTTGAAACGTTTGGCAATAGCATTTGCACCAAAAAAACCTAAATTGAAAAAAGTAATACTTTTATATGTCACTAATTTATCTTCTGTTCCATGCAACATAAACACCGGACAAGGCGGATTGATATAATCTATCAATCCTTCACGCGAAAATATTGCACCCGAAAAAGATACAACACCGGCAAAATTAAAATTCTCTGGCAACACTTTTGACAATTCCATCCGCCTGCATAGCATATATTCCGATTGCATAACAGAGACAGCTCCGGCACTGCTACCTATCAAAACAATTTTTGAAGTATCAATTTTTAATTGCTGCTGATGCTCTATCAAATAAGCAACTGCACTATACAAATCTTCACTGGCAATCATAATGGCATTGTGAATCTGTTTAATCGGAATGCCTGACAATTTCTGTTCCTTCAATGCCAGTCTGTAGTCAATGGCAACAACTTGAAAGCCGCTATCTTGCAATGCTTTAAAATACTCTACATTCTCTGCTCCCAAACGAGAACCCATCATAAAGCCTCCGCCAAACATATAGACAATGCAAGCCCTTGGCACACCTGTCGGATAATAAATATCTAACATCAAATTATAAGTGTCTTTTTGTGCATATTGATAAGTTGCCACCTGCTGGGCAAACATTGTCTGCGACAAAAACACAACAAGCAATACTAACAAAATTCTTTTCATACTATGCTTTCGTTTTTATTATCAACGATTTTTTTGTGCTTTTATTACCTATGGAAAAAATAAACTTTATTTTGTTGAATACTTATGACGGCAATAAGAAAAGCATGCCATTTGTTTCATTACCTTTGTTTGATTTTTCTAACCAATAATCAGTCATAACTATGAAAGCAAAAATTGCAGTTGTAACAGGAGGAAACTCAGGAGAATACGAAAGTTCTTTAAAGAGCGGGAAAAATATTGCCGATCAATTAGATCGTAACAAATACGATGTTTATCTCATTCATTTACGGGGTAGCCAATGGACCTACAAAACCGACAACGATGAGATTATCCCTATTGACAAAAACGATTTTTCACTCACTTTGAATGGTCAACACATAAATTTTGACTGTGTTTTTGTTGCCATACATGGCGACCCTGGTGAAAATGGAAAATTGGAAGGATATTTAGATATGCTCAACATTCCTTATACAAGCTGCAGCACCATGGTATCGGCTTTGACTTTCAACAAAAATTATTGCAACCGTGTGGTCAATTCCTATGGAATAACAACGGCTCCCTCGGTGCATTTGTTCAAATACGACCACATAGACCCACAAGCCGTCATCGACAAAGTCGGTCTGCCTTGTTTTGTAAAACCATGCAACTCCGGTTCCAGCGTAGGCATGTCAAAAGTCAACACCAAAGAAGAATTATTGCCGGCATTGGAGACTGCCTTCAAAGAAGATGACCAACTCTTGGTGGAAACTTTTATCAAAGGAAGAGAAATCACTTGTGGCATCATGAAATATCAAAATGAAATTCAAGTGATAGGTATCACCGAAATTATCAGCAAAAAGGAATATTTTGATTTTGAAGCCAAATACGATCCTTCATTGGCCTATGAAATCACCCCTGCCCAAATTCCTGTTGACATACAAGAATTGTGTGAAGAAACATCCAAAAAAGTTTACAAAGCTTTGGATTGCAAAGGAATTGTTAGAATTGACTATATTTTTAACGACAGCGGATTGTATTTTATAGAAGTGAATACCATTCCCGGACAAACTCAAGAAAGTATTGTCCCCAAACAACTTAAAACCAAAAACCTGCAATTTACCACACTCTGCTCCTACTTTATTGACGAAGCAATTGCTAACAAAAAATAAAACTTTATTCATAACGAAAAAAATGCTTGCTTTCGCAAGCATTTTTTTATTTCATCTAATAGGCACCACTATATTTTCTAATAAACCATTCCACCGACAACAACAAAACAATTATTAGCAACAAAGGCCAATAACTTGACAACAATTGATAAGTTTTGTTGTAGTGTGCCACCGATTTAATAGTTTCGTTGTCAACAATAGCTTTGTATAGTTTGTCGAACTCTTGATTGGAAAAACACCTTCCTTCGCTTTGTGCCGCCAAATTAACCATCAACTGATAATCCGCTGTTAGATTTACACTTTCCAAATTCACCTCTTTGACGGTAAAATAACCGGATTGTGAATATTTTTTGTTATCCATGTTAGTGCTTGCCTCCCATTTATATGTGCCTTTCGGGAAAATGCCTGCCTCCAATTGATAGGCACGTCCGACACGAGAAAACAAAAATTGGTGAGTGCCGTTTTCTCCTTGAATGGTCATTTGCACTTCCGGCTCATTGACGAGTTCATAGTTCATATTGTACAATTCTGCATCAAATATCACTTCTTCGTTCTCGGCATAAATTTGCTTGCCGGAAACACGGAAAAAACTTTGATTTTCTTTGGTGCCGATATATTGAAACACTTTCAATATCAACTCATCAAATTGATCGTGTGTTTCGGAATACATATAATCATACAATCTCCATCGCCACAATCCGTCTCCAAAAAATATCGCCGAACGGGCACCTTCTCCATAGCTAAACACCAACAAAGGATAATTGGTCTCCACCTCTCCGATTTTTTGCAACAAGACAGCACTGCTATTGGGAGAAAGACGATATTTGCCGAACGGCACTTCCACCGGAGACAATACATCTATCATCTCTGTAGTTGACGATGTGAAAGAAATGCCTGAATAACTTTTGTCTAACACAGGATATACGGTATTTTTCAAATTACCTTTTACATCTATTGCCATACCAAGGTGGCAATCATTGAAAAAATGATAATCTTTCATGCTTGCCAGCACATAAAAACAAGGCACTTTTGCCTTTTCTATCTCCTGCACTATCCGCATATCCGCATTATTGGATGGCACTCTATGCATGACCACCATATCATAATCCGCCACTTTTTTACCATTGAAATTGCCGGCAACAAATGTCTCCACTTGATAGGCTTCGCTGGATTGCAAAGCAGAGACAATGGCAGCTATATCGGGATGCGGTGACTGATATACAATCGCCACTTTTTTCCGGCTGTCCAACACCTCCACCACCACTTCTCTATGGTTGTTGATGGTAGTAACTTCGTCTTCTATTTCCGACAATTCCACCCGATAATTGAGCAAGCCTGCTTTTTTTGCTTCAAATGACAGTTTTACCCATTTTGAAAACTCGTTGGAAGTAATATTTATCGACTGTTCGTGTACTTTTTTATTGTTTTCATATATAGTCAACAAAGTGGTTTTTCCCGCCAGTTTATCGGCTTTTACCAACACTTCTATAGGGAAGATATTGTTGAGATAAACTGTCTTGTTATAATTTACTTTGGCAACGAGTAAATCTTTCTTAACAGTAGTATCTCCCAAAGCCATGGTATAAATGCATGTCGGTAATTTTTCGGCTACATACAAAGGAGAACTGCCCGTATTGAAGATTCCATCGGAAAACAACACTACCGCTCCAAGATTGCGTTGATAATAAGCATTTTCCAATTCATCAAAAAAGGCCGACAAATTAGTGCTTTTGTCCGAAAAATCTACCTTTTGCCCTTTTCTGCATTCTTCGCCCAAGAGATAGGTTTCCACTTGATATTTTTTGGATAATCTTTCCACCAAGCGGTCGATATTTTTTTGAAAATCAACTTGATATTGATCATTTTTGGCAGCTATGGCAATGGATGACGAATTGTCAATACCCATGGCAATAATCGGTTTTTCTACCTCTTTTTGGGTATGAACCATCAATGGACGAATAAGTAGAAAAGCAATTAAGGAAATGGCTAAACTACGACAAACAAAAAGCAGAATTTTCAACTTCTTTTCTATGTTGGGAACAGGCATTTTCCAATATATGATGGAAGCACAAGCTATTCCGAACAAAATGCACAAAGGCACGAAAAGAAAGGAATATTCTGCGGAGAAATTCATTGCAAAACTATGCTTTTCGTATCAACATATCCACTTCCAGATTTTCAATCAATTCTACATGGAATTTGTCTTGGTCGGCAATTTGTGGCACCATGGTCAATTCTGTTGCCAATGTTTCTGAGCAAATATAATTTGTGAAACGTGCTATCACACCTTGCAAAGCATCTGCATGGCTGATGGTGACCACGATTTTATCCATTACGTCGAAATGGTTGTCTTTTCTATAGTTTTGAATACGATTGACAATTTCTCTTGCCAAACCTTCCTCTTGCAATTCGGTAGTGACGGTAATATCCAAAGCTACTGTCAGGCTGTTTTCATTAGCAACCACCCAACCGGGGATATCTTGTGTAAATATTTCCACATCGGCAGTTGTCAAAACTACATCCTGACCTTCAATTTCCACATGGTATTCACCATTGAGTTCTATTTCGGCAATTTCTTTTTGTGAGAAAGAAGCCACTCGCGTTGCAATCGATTTCATTATTTTGCCGTATTTTGGTCCCAAAGTTTTGAAATTGGGTTTGATAGTTTTTACCAAAACATCGTTATCGGCAGACAAGAATTCTATTTCTTTTACATTTACTTCGCTGAGAATTAAATGTTTTACTTTGCTTACCTGTTCTATAAAATGATCGTTGTGAGCAGGAATAACTATTTTTGCCAATGGCTGACGCACTCTTAGATTGTTGCGTTTTCGCAATGACAATACCATGGAAGATATTTGTCGTGCCAACTGCATTCTTTCTTCTAACGATTTATCTATATAAGCCTCTTGTACTTTCGGGAAATCCACCAAATGTACAGAATTGGCAGCATAACGTCCGCTTACTTGATTCAAATCGTTGAACAATCTGTCAGCAAAAAACGGTGCTATAGGTGCTATCAACTGAGCAAGTGTTTCCAAACAAGTATAAAGTGTTTGATAAGCGGAGATTTTGTCGTTGCTATAGTCACCTTTCCAGAATCTTCTACGACACAAACGCACATACCAATTGCTTAAACATTCATCTACAAATACTTGAATAGCTCTGCCGGCTTTGGTAGGCTCGTAATCTGCAAAACTGCTGTCGACTGTTTTTACCAAAGTATTCAATTCTGACAATATCCAGCGGTCAATTTCAGGACGATCTTGAATGGCAATATCGGCTTCTTTGTAAGCAAAACCGTCTATATTGGCATACAAGGCGAAAAATCCGTAAGTATTGTACAAAGTGCCAAAGAATTTTCTTCTTACTTCGTCAATACCGTCTATGTCAAATTTCAAATTGTCCCAAGGCTGTGCGTTGGTAATCATATACCAACGAGTTGCATCCGGTCCGTATTGCTCCAATGTTGTAAACGGATTGACTGCATTTCCCAAACGCTTCGACATTTTATTTCCGTTTTTATCCAATACCAATCCATTGGAAATAACTGTCTTATATGACACTGTATCGTCTATCATGGTGGCAATTGCATGCAAGGTAAAAAACCATCCACGAGTCTGGTCAACGCCTTCTGCAATAAAATCTGCCGGGAAAGAGTCTTTTATACTATTGAAAGGATAATGATATTGAGCATAAGGCATGGCACCGCTGTCGAACCATACATCCACCAAATCGGTTTCCCGAGTCATTTTTTTGCCGGATGGTGACACCAAAAATACATTGTCAATATAAGGACGATGCAAGTCAAAGTCATCATAATTGGTTGATTGATACGGATTTTCGGTCATAAATCCTGCTTTGATAGCTTTATCTATTTCTTGTCGTAATTGCTCTACAGAGCCGATACAAATTTCCTCATCGCCATCTTCGGTACGCCAAATCGGCAATGGTGTTCCCCAGAAACGTGAACGGGAAAGATTCCAATCCACCAAATTTTCCAACCAATTGCCGAAACGACCCGAACCGGTGGCTTCCGGTTTCCATTGGATAGTCTTGTTCAATGCTATCATTCTGTCTTTTACTGCCGTAGTACGAATAAACCAACTGTCCAAAGGATAATACAATATAGGCTTGTCGGTACGCCAGCAATGCGGATAGTTGTGGGTGTGTTTTTCTATCTTGAAGACTTTGTTTTGCATTTTCAACATCACACACAAATCCACATCTAAAGTGGTATCTTTATCGGTTAAATTCGGATCGTAGGCATTTTTAACAAATCTGCCTTCGTATTCTTTGTAGGCATCTACATTAACACATTTGTTTACAAAATCGGCATCCATGTCGCTGAGGAGCATAAATTTACCGGTTTTGTCCACCATAGGTTGACGTTTGCCGTCTTTATCTATTAAAAACAAAGGTGGAACTCCTGCCAATTTGGCTACACGGTCATCGTCAGCACCAAAAGTGGGAGCTATATGCACTATACCGGTTCCATCTTCGGTGGTAACATAATCTCCGCCTATCACTCTAAAGGCACCTTCGCCCGGATTTACCCATGGTATCAATTGTTCGTATTCTATTCCTATCAATTGTTTGCCTTTGCATGTTGCCAACACTTGGTAAGGAATATTTTTGTCGCCCTGGTGATAGTCTTCCATCTTCAATTCGGCATTTTTCTCCGGGAAATGTGCATGCAGCAATGCTTCTGCCAACACTAAATAAACCGGCATGCCGGAATAAGGATTGAAAGTTTTTACCAATAGATAGTCTATATTCGGGCCGACGGCTAATGCAGTATTAGACGGCAAAGTCCATGGCGTAGTGGTCCATGCAATAAAATACAAATTGTCAGGTATTGTATTCTTGCCTTCTATTTCCACCGGAAATGCCATTTTTTGAGCGGGTTTTACATGAAACTGTGCCACACAAGTAGTGTCTTTTACATCTCTGTAGCAACCCGGCATATTCAATTCGTGTGAACTCAAGCCCGTGCCTGCTGCCGGAGAATACGGCTGAATGGTATATCCTTTGTACAACAATCCTTTTTCATAAATTTTTGACAATAAATACCACAAAGTTTCAATGTATTCATTTTTAAAAGTGATATAAGGATCTGACAAATCGACCCAATAGCCCATTTTGCGGGTAAGGTCGTCCCACAAATCTTTGTATTGCATCACCTCGCTACGGCAAGCCTTGTTGTAGTCGTCAACAGATATTTTTTTTCCGATATCTTCTTTGGTGATACCCAGTTTTTTCTCTACGCCCAACTCTACCGGCAAGCCGTGTGTATCCCAGCCGGCTTTACGTTTTACATAGTATCCTTTTTGCGTTTTGTAACGGCAAAAAATATCTTTAATGGTACGAGCCATCACATGATGAATACCCGGCTGTCCGTTGGCAGAAGGAGGTCCTTCGTAGAAAACAAAATTAGGTTGTCCTTCCCGAATACGCATACTTTCCTCAAAAGTATGGTTTTCCTGCCATTGTGCCGATATTTCCTTTGCTAACTGCGTTAAATCTAATTTCTCGTACTCTTTATATTTATTCATTGCTAACTGAATATGTATTGTGTTTACAAAATTTTCAAAATTGCAAAGATAACACTTTTTTTTGGAAAAAATGCTTTTTTTATTGATTATATAGATTCTACATAGATTCAACAAGCAATTTTTATGGTTTTTTTTTCAAAAAAAAAATTTTTCATTATAAATCTGTTTTATATAAATTTTTTTTGTATATTTGCGAATTGAAAATTGATACATTTTTTTAATTTGATAGTTGTGAATGCAAGCATGGCTGTCATTTACTGAAACGGACTAAACAAATTGAATAAAAAATTAAATTATTAACATAAATTTTAGCTATGAAAAGAATTTTGATAGTAGCAGCAGTAGCTGCATGGGTAGCAGGCATGGCCTTGACAGCTTGCAATACAAACAAAACAGCCGAAGAGACAAGCTCTAATGTCAACGGAATATGCGGTCATAGACCACAAGACGTACATATCTATATTGAAGATGCAGACAGCGGAGTTGCCAATTTTACCGACAAAACCACAAATGAAACATGGAAAGGGTCGTTTGTAAAGGTTGACAGCTTGACATGGGTTATACACTGTGACCAATAAGGTTAACCCTATCTTATAGAAAAAAAAAACAGCAATATCTTAGTAAATATTGCTGTTTTTACTATACATACAAGAAAAGGATTGATTTTACAGAATAAATAAAATGATATGAAAAAGTATTTAATTTCCGTTTTATTAGTTCTTGGCAGTGCTCTTGCCATAGGACAGCAACCCGCTTCTTTTAAGGTGTGGAATTATACCATAGATTCCTTACCTGATGAACGGACCATGATGTTTGAATATTTTTCAAGAGTACAACATGATATGCCTTTTTACACTTTTTTAGATATAGAACCCAAAGCAAGGCAGATAGGAGATACGCTATTCTATATTATTAAAGAAATGGCTGTCATATATGTTTACAATACAATCTCCTATCAGGTAAGAGAAATACCCATGAAAGATAAAATGTACAATGGATTGATAGAATCCGTATATTATCATAATCATGATTCCATTTTCTTTTTTTTTGATCAAAGAAGAGTTCAAAATCCTCCTGAATTTATAACAGAGAGAGGGAAAAAACTCTTTGATATCATGCTGATGAACGGACAAGGAGATATTATAGGGACCTATATGGTAAATCAACCATTTAAACAATATAGCAGAGATGTCAAAAACAATGTGTTGGGACTAAGTTCTTATGGAATTTGTTGTTCCCGTTTAAAAAATGATGAATTGTTAATTAAATTTTGGACAATACCTGAGTATTCTAATAAAGAATACGCAGCCTTTGACCCTCCTATAGCAGCCTTATACAATTTAAAAACAGGTAATTGTCGTATGCTCAATATTCATTATCCATCGGAATATTTTGGTAAAAAGTTTGGAAATAAAGATGATATTTATATAAATGATACTTATTGGATAATGGAAGGGAAACACAATGATTTGTTTATCTTTTTTGAT
>JAEEGI010010172.1_pt1 | contig 20454 bp, 22 predicted proteins | sample 8958751 | NCBI WGS metagenome assembly JAEEGI01 (sample SAMN16246545, study PRJNA631951) | gut metagenome | biome: gut microbiome; feature: rumen; material: KS-attached | host: Bos | place: Iran: Karaj | collected 2018-10 | reverse complement strand
AGCCATTTCAGAGCGGGCCTTGCTCAGTCTTAACTCTATCTTTTCCCTGGTCTCAGTACCCCTGTTCTCCAGTCTCCTTCTGAGTTCTCCCATCGAAGGCGGAACCAGGAAGATGAAGATGCCGTCGGGATAGTTCTCCCTTATCTGCAGTGCTCCCTGAACGTCTATGTCCAGAAGGATGTCCGTTCCGGCGCTGAGTTTCTCCAGTACCGGCCCCTTGGGCGTACCGTATCTGTTGCCGAAGACCTCTGCATTCTCCAGAAGTCCGCCGTCGGCAACAGCCATGACGAAGGTCTCTTCGTCCACGAAATAATAGTGGACTCCGTCGACTTCGCCTTCCCTCGGCGCCCTGGTGGTCATTGAGACTGAGAATTCCAGTTCTGTCTCCTCAATGATCCTGTTGCAGATGGTGCCCTTGCCTGCTCCGGAGGGCCCCGATATTATAAATAGCTTCCCTTCATCCTTTTTGATTTTCATACCTGTCAGACCTTATCTAAACTACATCCGTTCAAACTGATATTTTAACATAAGAAGCCGTTCTTTTCAAGGGGTGAGACCATGCCCGGACGCGCATATTTTGCGCCTTCCTGCGTCCCTTCTAACGGTCAGAAGAGACCCGTGGGAGTTCTCTTGTCTATTACCTCGTTGGGTATGGGCACTTTGTTCTCGTCCCTTACGGCCCACCACACTCTGTTGAATACTATTCCGATCAGGATCACCCAGCCTACGGCCCAGAGCCAGATCAGAAGACCTACCGCACCTGCCAGTGAACCGTAAAGTATGTCGTAATTCACATTGAACCGCATATAGAAGTTGTATATGGCGCTGACGAGGATGATCCCCACCGACGTCACCAGCGTTCCCGGTATCACCTGCCTGTAAGGAAGCCTCAGAGAAGGCAGCGTATAGAACAGCACCGATATCACCAGGTACAAAAGACCCAGCGCCACCAGCCACCTCATGGCCATCCAGACGGTACCTATGGCTTCTGTGATCTCGCTCTTCTCGAACAATGCCTCCAGAAGCACGGGTCCGTAGATCAGAACCACCAGTGAAACAGCCAGGGAAGCTATGGCGATAATGACTATGAGCATAGCTCTGCCCCGTTCTCTCACATAGCCTTTGCCCAGCATCTTTCCGTCAAAAAATGTATAGTTTATGATCCTCATCAGGAAGTACTCCGCCCTGGATGCGGCCCACAGCGAAATGAGGGCCAGGATCACATTGTTGACCCCTGAGGGGTAATAGTCAAAAAATCCTTTGATCAGGTTGATGCCCTCACCGGAGAGATTCAGATCCAGCCATTTCTCTATGGCGTCCAGAGAAAGGGAAAACAGGCCCATAAGTTCCGACAGAAGGATGAACATGGGCAATGCGCTGAGGAAAAGGAAATACGCGATCCCCGCGGCGGATCCCTGGAAATAGGGGTCGCCGAAGAACTGGTAGACTTCCTTTATGGCTTCCTTAAGTTGTTTTACAAAGTGTTTGAATTCAAACTGTTCCAACTTTTGCTTTCCTCTTCCAGATGTTTCTCAAGTTGCTCCATGGCCTTCGCTCTGTGGCTGATCCTGTTCTTTACCTCAGGCCCCATGACTCCGAAGGTCTCGTCATATCCGTCCGGTATGAAGACCGGGTCGTAGCCGAAGCCCTTGTCTCCAAGGGGCTCACAGGCAATGTGTCCGAAACACTGACCGCTGGCGGTCACCGTTCTCCCGTCCGGATAACATACGGTGATGACAGTGGTGAAGTGAGCTCTGCGCTCATCCCCTTCCATTCCTTCCATGAGGCTCAGAAGTTTCTCATAGTTCCTTTTGGAATCGCCGTCGACCCCGCCGAACCTGGCGGAATACACACCGGGGGCTCCGTCCAGAGAATCCACGGAAAGTCCGGAATCATCCGCCATGGTGGGCATGCCGGTCATGAGCATGATCTCATGAGCCTTCTTGTATGAATTCTCCTCGAAGGTGGTGCCGTCCTCCACCACGTCGAAGTCGTGGGGAACGCCGGCCTCATCTCTGGTGATCACTATGAAACCCAGCCGTTTTGCTATCTTGTCAAATTCTCTGAGCTTGCCCGGATTGTGGGTAGCCAGTACGAAAGTTTCACTCACGGTTATGCCTTTCTTGAAATGTAACTATAGATAGTAAATTATACCATAAAATGAGGAATAATACCAAATCTATTTTAAAACGTCCCAAAACGTAAAAAAAGAGCATACCCGCGCCTCCTGGGCACAGATATGCTCGGTCCGATGATCCTCAGTATATGCAGTATGCGTCATAGTTCTCGCCCATGTAGACGAAAACATTGTCCCCCATCTCGATCTTCTCGTCAAAGACCATGTTGGGGATCAGCAGTTTCAGTGATGTGCGCTTGAGACCCTTGAGGAGTTTGCCTTCCGCAGTGGGGTTATCGCGGAAAGCGATTATCTCATTCTTAAGGTTGGGTATGCCCGTCTCCTTGGCGAAGTTGTCCGCAAAGCTGTCCAGCGGAGCGTACACGATATTGTCCGGATTCTTAAACCAATTTACGTTCAATTTCTTATCCTGCCTTTCTTTTTAGAACAAACAAAACAGACGAAACCGAACGCCTTTCATCCCTTTCAGTTTACGCAATTCTGCAGCGAATTGCAAGGGGTCTGGCCTATTTCTCTTCTTTCTCCATCTCGGACAGAAGGTCCAGCACCTCATGGGCAGCCACATTTCCCTCGCCCACTGCCTTGGTGATCTGATAAGGTCTTCCGGTGCAGTCGCCGCAGGCGAAGCAGCCCTTGATATTGGTCCTGCACTGCCTGTCAACTTTGATGTGAGGTCCGTCCAGCTCCAGCCCGTGCAAAAGATTGGCGGGCGCCACGGAGTTCCTGAGGATGAACACTCCGTCCACCGGTATCTCTTCACCGTCTGTCCTGGTGATGCCTTCCACTCTCATCCCGCCTCTGATCTCCTTTATGGGCTTATCCTGAAGCTCAACGTTATCAGGCATGGATGCGGCATCACCCTTGAAGCCCTTGAAATAGTAGACCTTGGAAGCCAGTCCGGCCAGGTAGTTCACCTCGTGTTCATAGTCCTGATCTCCGATGAAGGCCGCCACTGTCTTTCCTTTGTAGAGGAAACCGTCGCAGGTGGCGCAGTAGCTCACTCCGCTTCCCAGAAGCCTGTCCTCCCCGGGGAAGCCCTTGGCTGACACAGCCCCTGTGGCCAGTATGATCGTCTTTGACTCGAAGATATCGTTCCCCGCCAAAGCCATGAATCCTTTGCCTGTGTAAGAGATCTGTGTCACCACCTGATCATTGATGCCGATCCCCATCTCCTGAGCCTGTTTCTGAAAGATCTCATTCAGTTCAGTTCCGGATACCATGGGTACTCCCGGATAGTTGGCGATCTTCTCTGATATGCGTACCTTGCGGCTCATGTCGCTCTGACCGAACCACAGGAATACCTTATTGTGAAGTTTAAGGTTCAGGGCGGCAGAAAGTCCTGCGGGACCTGAGCCTATAATAATGCAGTCGTATTTCATAGTGTCTCCTGTTTTTTGCTGTGTTCTGTCATATGCAGCAGATCAGCGGAAGTCCGTATCCTCCTCCGCAGCACATGCTCATGAGAAACATCATTGCGGCGGTCTTCGCGCAGTAATTGGGCATCTGCATCGAAGGGTTGCCTCCGTACATTGCCGAACGCTGCTGATACCTTCCCTCTCCTCCGGTGATGGCGGAATAGAGCTGCCTGTAGGCGAAATTGGACGGTTCGAAGCTGCATGCGATGTTTGCGTGTTCCTTGGCGATTACCACGTTTCCCAGACGGTAGTTGGCCATGGCGCTGTAATAATACCAGAGCCCCCTTCTCTTGTCGCTGGGTATCTGGTTAAGGACGTTCAGACCCTCCCTGAAATAGCCGCTCTGGATGTAGCTGGCGGCCGATCTCAGATACTGCTCATCCTGATTGGCCTGCTCCTGATAGGCGCGCTGCCCGCCGAATCCAAAGGGATCGTACTGGTACTGCGCACCGAATTCCTGGGCGTTGGCTTTGCCGTCCATGATGGCCTTGTATGCCTGCTGGACCTCTTTGAATCGCTCCTCATATTCAGCCTGGCGTGGGTTTCCCACGTTGGCGTCCGGATGATATTTGCGACTCAGCGTTCTGTATGCTTTTTTGATCTCTTCTTCCGAAGCATCGGGGCTTACCCCAAGTACTCTATAGGGATCCATGTCGTTATTCTACCCCTCCTTTTGCTCTCTCCTTCTGTCTTTTGTCCTGACAGTTCTTGAATCTCACCCATACCCCCGAGTACAGGATATTCCTGAGCACCTCCACATTCTCGATGAGAGGCAGCTTCTCGAAAGCATCCGTGCACTCGCTTATCATCAGCATGAGAATGTTCATGACATTCTCATCGAATCTGTCGTATTCGCCGGTCTTCACGGCTTCTTCATACTCCGCCCTGAATGGATTGTATGTTCCCTTTTCGATATCCTTTTCCACGTCCTCATAGGCGTCCAGAGTGTAGATGAACTTCCCTAGGAAAAAACCCACGTTGTACATGTCTTCCCTGAAGATGTCATCCTCATAGCAGAATATCTCGCCCATGATCTCCCCGAAGGCGTTGGCACATTTGTCTATAGGCTGCAGGCCTTCCTTCTCAACTGCAGAAAGTGCAGCCAGATGCTCCTCGATCGAGGCGCACTTCTCGGGATACTTCTCTCTGACTCTTGCAGCCTTTCCCTTAAGGGCGGTCTTTCCTGCCCAGCCTCTCACGCCGTGTTCATCGTTCCAGTCGTCCACTCCCTTGAAATATGAGAGGAAAACACACATGTCTGCACAGTATGTGCTGAACTCGTTTCTCTTCTCGGGATGTTTCTTCCCGGGATGGGCAACGCATCTGGTTTCGAAATCACAGTTCTCTTTGTCGTAGAGGTCTGAAAGCAGCATGGCCAGGAATGTCATGTCGTAGTTCAGAGTCATCCTGCCCGTAAGGCCGTAGTTCTCCTTCAGGGCGTGACAGATGCCGCAGTAGTAGCTGCGGTACAGATCAAAGTCCTTTATCTTCAGTTCAGGTTTGTTAACCAATACGTATCCGAACATACCGTCTCCTTGTTTTTTTGCGATCTAATTATATATACCACGAAATAAAATAAATATGTGTAGTTTTTGTGTTCTTTTGCAAAAAACAATATCTGCCCGGCAGTACCGGGCAGATGATGGATCATTTCACGATACGGGCTATAGCAGCACCAGTATCTTGGCTGTTATTACGACGCAAACCAGGGCTATGGGATATGTTACGGCATAGGCCGCAGCCACATCGTCCGTTCCTGCCGTCGCGATAAGTGTTCCCAGAGCGGGAGTACTGGTCATGCCGCCGGTGATGGAACCCAGGGAGTTCAGCAGATCGATCTTGAACACCTTGGTGGCGATGAAGTACCCCACGATCATCGGAACGGTGGTCACGATGATGCCGTAGATGAAGTAGGACAGCCTCACGTTGTTCATGAAGTTCACGCCACCGGGAACTCCTGCTCCTATAAGGAAGAGCACCAGTCCCAGCTCACGCATGAAGTTCAGAGTCTGCTTGTCTATTCTCAGATCTATGGGTCCCAGGTGTCCGAAGTGGCCGATCACGAGACCTGCCAGAAGGCATCCGCCGGAGTTGCCCAGGGAGAAGTTCAGTCCCGGGATCTTGAAGGCTCCGATTATGCAGCCCATGGCTATGGCCAGGAAGAACGGGAAGAATCCGAAGGGTTCCACCTTCCTGACTTCTCTGGTGAGTTCCACTCCCTTTACGGCGTTTACAGCGGCCAGCTTCTCACGCTCCTCGTTCATGTTGACCTTGAGGAGCTTAGGCATTATCTGTACGAAGAACACCACGCCCAGTACGCCGTAGAGATAGGCTATGCCGTATCCTGCAGTGACCAGATCCTCAGCCCCCACCGCCGCTTCCTTGGCGGCAGAAAGTCCGGGGGTGCTTGTGAGAGCTCCCGTCATGATTCCTACTGCCATGGCAGGGTTAAGGTTGCCGTCGATCTTGATGAAGGCAAAGGTGAGAAGGCTTCCAATACCGATGATTATGAGCCCCATGTAGATGTAGGAGATGGTGGCCTTATTGAAGGACCTGAAGAATCTGGGTCCTGCGATAAGTCCTACAGCCGACACGAAAAGCGCAGTTCCTATGCTGGAAAGCATGCTGAACCTTGACTTGATGGCGTCATCAAAAAGTGTGATGACCGTCTCTCCCACCTGGAAGTCGGGGTTCTTGCTGACGATGATGCCATAGATTATGGCTGTCAGCAGGACTCCCGCCGTTCCGAGAGATATGCCCTTTACGTTTATTGCGCCGATCAGATATCCGATGGCTGCGATGGCGAAGGCGACGAAGACTATGGAGAATATGCCGCCCATTACTCCGCCTAAATATGTCATGTCTTTCCTCCGGGTGATCAGTTTTCGCTGTACTCTCTGGCCATCTTGGCGCCGTAGTGAAGAGCGTTCAGATTGGACTCCTCTGTTCCCTTGGGAACGTGGTTGAGTACCGCATGCTCTATGGCATCCCAGTCAGCGATGTGAAGGATCTCGTTGACCACTCCGCAGGAAATGATGTTTGCAGACATCTTGTTCTTGATGACTTCAGCTGCAGCGTCAAGGATGGGAAGAATGTAGACCTTGTGAGCCTTCTTCGTTTCCTCTGATACCTCAATGGATGAATCCACCACGATGATGGTGCTGTCCTTCACGTCAGGCAGGTACTTGTCAAAAGACAGCTGTGTCAGTGAAAGGAGCAGATCAGGATACTTGACCTTGGTGTAGTGGATCCTGTTGTCTGAGATTATGGTCTCCGCCTTGGAGGAGCCTCCTCTTGCCTCGGGGCCGTAGGACTGGCACTGAGCTACCTGCTTGCCGTCCTCATAGGCTGCCTCTGCAAGGATGATGGTTCCCATGATCACGCCCTGTCCGCCGGAGCCTGACATTCTTACTTCTGTTCTTGCCATTATTTGTTACCTCCGGCTCTTTCGATCAGATTCATGTACATATCGGTGTACTCTTCCTTGTCATTGGACTCATAGAACTTGCCGATAAGGGTCTTGCCCTCCAGCTTCTCGGGAGGAAGCTTCTCGGCCACTTTGACGTCCACGAAGTTCTCCTTCTGCCAGTTCAGCATCTTGACGGAGTCGCCCTTCTTGTTCTTTCTGCCGTAGTATGTGGGGCATACGGAAACGCCGTCGATGACGGAGAATCCGTGATGTCTGATGCCCTCTTCGATGAGCTTGATGGCCTGCTGTGCATGATATGCAGAGCATCTGCCCGTGAAGGTGGCGCCGGCAGCCTCAGCCAGCTTGGGAATGTCGAACACATAGTCGATGTTTCCGTAGGGAGCTGTGGTTCCCTTCTCCATGTGGGGAGTGGTGGGCGAATACTGTCCGCCTGTCATTCCGTAGATGGAGTTGTTGAATACGATGACCGTAAGGTCTATGTTCCTTCTGGCAGCGTGAATGAGATGGTTGCCGCCGATAGCGGTGGCATCTCCGTCACCTGTGATTACGATCACGTGCAGTTCCGGATTGGCCAGCTTGACGCCTGTTGCGAAAGCGATGGCACGTCCGTGTGTGGTGTGCAGCGTGTTGTAGTTCATGTAGCCTGCGGCTCTGGATGAGCATCCGATACCGGATACGATGACCACCTTGTCCGGGTCAAGTCCGCAGTTCTCGATGGCCTGTGCCACGTCTCTCATCAGGATACCGTGTCCGCATCCCGGGCACCAGATGTGAGGAAGTCTGTTGACACGCATGGTGTTTTCAATAAGTTTGCTGGGCATATCAATACACCTCCTTGATCTTTTCAAGTATCTCGTCAGGAGTGATCGTGGTGCCGTCTATCTTGCCGAGATGGGTCACGGGAACGGTTCCCTCCACTAATCTCTGGACCTCCAGGATCATCTGGCCGTCATTGTGCTCAGCTACGATGATCTGTCTGAGATGCTTGTTGTGCTTGAGGATCTTGTGAAGAGCAGCCTCGGGGAACGGCCATACGGTGATGGGTCTGAACATTCCGATCTTGACTGAGTCGTACTGGTGAGAAGCGTCCATTGCGCCTTCCACGGCCCTTGCTGTGCCGCCGAAGCAGATGATCATGACTTCACAGTCATCTGTGTCGACTTCTTCCCACTTCTCGATCCTGTCTCTTCTCTTGGTGATCTTGTCCAGAAGTCTTCTCTCCTGAGAATCCGTCACTTCGGAATCGTTGGTGGGGAATCCGTCCAGATTGTGGAAAAGACCTGTAACGTTGAAGTGGTCTCCAGAACCGAAGGGAGCGTACTCAGGTACGTAGTTTCCTTCCTGAACGGCATATGCCAGTGTTCCGTTGAACTCTCTGTCCACTCTTCTGTTGGAGATGGTCAGTTCCTCGGGAGGAATGAGCTCACATCCCTCTCTCAGATGTCCTACGATCTCGTCCATGAGGAAGATGACGGGGACTCTGAATCTCTCAGCCATGTTGAAGGCTCTTACTGTCTCGTTGTAGCATTCCTGAACAGATGAGGGTGAGATCACGATGACCGGGTGGTCTCCGTGGGTGCCCCACTTGGACTGCATCAGGTCTCCCTGTGAGGGAGATGTGGGAAGACCCGTTGAAGGACCTTCACGCTGAACGTCAACGATAACGATGGGTATCTCCGCGATGGCAGCATAACCTATGTTTTCCTGCTTAAGGGAGAATCCCGGGCCGGATGTGGCCGTCATGGCCTTCAGACCGGCCATCGATGCGCCGAGAGCAGCAGCGATGCCTCCGATCTCGTCTTCCATCTGTATGAATTTACCGCCTACCTGAGGAAGTCTTAAGGCAGATCTCTCAGCGATCTCTGTTGAAGGAGTGATTGGATAACCGGAATAAAATCTCATGCCGGCTGCAATTCCTCCCTCTACTACAGCTTCATTTCCCTGTAATACCTGGAATCTCTTTCCTGCCATTACTCATCCACCTCCTCGTCAAGCCAAATAGCGTAATCCGGGCATCTCAGTTCGCAGAGACCGCAAAGAATGCAGTTCTCAGGGTTCTTGACGACGATCTTTTCCTTCTCCACCGCCAGAACTTCCTTGGGACAAAAAGCCACACAGATGCCGCAACCCTTACACCATTTCGGATAAGTAACCAATTTCTTCTTAGTTGCCATTTTTCACCTCGTGATTATCCACAATATCTTGTGCTTAGGGCAATTCCTAATATCACCCAGAATCACTATAACACCCCCACTTTTTATTTCAATATGTTTTTAAATTTAGAACATTTTTAGAACAAAAAGTTCACCCAGATAAAGAAAACCTCCGGAAAAAACCTTTTCCGGAGGCCGTTTTTTGGATATTTTGCACTATATCGGCAGTTCTATGCCGCCGTCCAGCTTCGGATCGTTGACGTGGGAGAACTCTTCCTTGATCTTTCTCAGGTGTTCCGGCTCTGTCATCAGGTCGATGGCAGTGATCACGAAGCCCTTCACGAAGTCCATGCAGTTCTTCACAGCCTGGTCTGTCCCCGTCCTTCTGGCGAACTCGGGGGTATGCGGCTTGTATACCGAATCATCTCCCGGAGCTGACAGACTGGTGGTGGTCTGGATGGCAGGGCAGCAGTAGCTTACGTCTCCTATATCGGAGCTTCCCGGAACAGGTGTCCTTCCCAGATCCGCGAACTTGTGTCCGGTGTACTTCTCCATGTTACCGACCATCAGGTCAGAAAGATAAAGGTTGGAGCAAACGTCTCTGAAATCTTCCTCGGCATCCCGGATCTTCACGGTGCAGCCCGTTGCCCTTGCGGCGCCCTCTGCACAGTCATAGACCTTCTGCGCCAGTTCCATGGCGTAGCTGAATCTGGAAGCCCTTGTGTAGAAAAGCGCACGGGTGTAATCGGGAATGATGTTGGGGGCCTTGCCTCCGTCCTGAATGATCCCGTGGATCCTGGCGTCAGGCTTGGTCTGCTGTCTGAGAAGGCCAACTCCGACAAAGAGCTGGATCATGGCATCCAGTGCATTGATGCCGTCCTCCGGAGCTCCTGCAGCGTGGGCAGACTTCCCGAAGAATTCTATCTGGAAGCACTTGATTGCTGAGAAGTTGAGAGACGTGGCATCCTTGTACGCAGGGTGCGACATCATGGCAACGTCCAGGTCGTCGAAAGCGTGTTTCCTGGACATTTCCACCTTGGCACCGGCAGTCTCCTCGGCAGGTGTGCCGATGACGTATATCTCTGCGCCGAACCGGTCTGCAAATTCCCTCATGGCTATACCCGCTCCCACGCTCATGGTGCAGATAAGGTTGTGGCCGCAGGCGTGTCCCAGTTCAGGGAGAGCGTCGTACTCCGCAAGCATGCCGATCTTCGGGCCGGGTTTTTTGCCCTTGTAGACTGCCCTGTAGGCGGTCGGGATATCGCAGAAGCCCTCCTCCACTTCGAAGCCGTACTTCCGTAGAAGGTCGGTCTGCCATTTCAGAGCCTTGAACTCCTGATTGCCCAGTTCCGGGTTATCGTGGATGTCCAGAGCCAGTTTCCGAAGCTCAGGTTCAAGCTCTTCTACTATTTCGTCGATCCTCTTTATGATCTTTTCATCCATTGACTGTCACCTCACTGCATGCAGCCTATCGTTTTGAGTATGACGCCGGCCGACTTTTCCGCAGCCTTCTTCTCGAAGGTATCGTATGAATCCTCTGCCTTGTTGTCAGCCAAGTCAGAGATGCATCTGATCACCGCAAAAGGCACCTGATTGACGTAACAGGTCTGTGCCACAGCACAGCCCTCCATCTCCACTGCCAGCGCTTCGGGAAACCTCTTCTTCAGCTGTCTCTTCTGATCTCTTGAAGTGATGAACTGATCCCCTGTTATTATGGCGCCTGATTTGGAGCCTCTGGCATTCCGTCGGATCAGATCTGTCAGCTCCTCATCCGACCTGAACCAGACCTGATTGGGGAAACAGAATTCCAGCTGGTGCGGGTTAACATCGTGGAACGTAAGCCTGTCAGCAACCACCAGGTCCATCTGTCTAACCGATGGATCCATGCTGCCCGCAACGCCTGTGAACAAAATACAGTCGGGCCTGAAGTGATCTATCATGATCTGAGTGAAAAGCGCAGCATTGACCTTGCTGACACCGCAGGTCGCAAGCACAGCAGTCTTGCCATGGATGGTCCCTCTGGTGAAGGTCATGCCGGCTATGACAGAGACCTCTGTATCGGTCATCTTCTTAAGAATGATGTCACTTTCGACCTCCAGAGCCGAAAGTATGCCTATCGTCTTATAGTCTCCCATGGTTCAGTCCTCTGAACTACATTTCTGCCATTTCTTTTTCGAGAATATCCTTTGCGTATCCCGTTGCTCTTGCCACTCCGCCCTCCTCGAAGGGTACTGCAAGATTGGCCAGCTTCAGGATCTCCAGATAGCTCCTGCTACCGCCCACGTCCGTGAGTGCGAGATAGTCTTTCCAGGCGTTAGCCGGATCTTCAGCATATTTCTTCTTGAACTCCATGGCTCCCATGGTGGTCAGAGTGTAGTTGATGTAATAGAAGGGATAGAGGTAGATGTGAAGTTTGTGATACCAGTATCCGCCTCTCTCCATGAACTCGTCGTCCTCGTAGGTCCTCCAGGGCATGTACTTCTCTTCAAGCTTGTGCCACTCGTAGGTCCTCTCCCTTGGAGTCAGCTCCGGGTGAGCGTAGCAGATGTGCTGGAACTCGTCCACCGCAACGCCGAAGGGAACGAAGGTGATGGCCTCCTGAAGGTGTGCGAAACGATACTTGTCCGCATCGTCGCCGAAGAATCTCTCCGCATATCCGTAGGTGAACTGCTCCATGGACATGGAGTGGATCTCTGCTATGTCAGTTGAGGAGAAATAGTAAGTCTCCACCGGCTGCCTGCGGCAGGCTCTGAAGCCTGCAAATGCATGGCCAAGCTCATGTGTCAGAACCTGCATGTCGAAGATGGTCTGATTGAAGCAGGAGAATACGAAGGGTGCGCTGAGAGAAGGCAGCAGCGTCATGTAACCTGTGGAAGCCTTGCCGGGCTTGTTCTTCAGATCCATGAGCTCATGATCGATCATGAAATCGATGAATTCAGCGGTCTCCGGGCTGAGCTCGTGGTACATCTTCCTTGCCTCTGCGATCATGAAGTCGTCGTCTCCGATGGGCGTGGCGTTGCCGTCGGGAAATACCCTCTTTTCATCGAAAGCCATGACCTTTTCGATCCCGAGTCTCTTTGCCTGAGCTTCATAGAGCTTCTGGCAGAAGGGAACCAGTTCCTTCCTGACCTGCTCTCTGAAGGATGCGACCTCCTCCTGTCCGTAGTCGGTCCTTCCCTGTTTCATGTATCCTACCGGGATGTAGTTCTCATATCCCAGATTTCTTCCCATCTCATTCCTGACCTTGATGAGTTCGTCCCAGATCTCCTCCAGCCTCTGCTCATGTCCGTGATAGAAATCAGAGTACGCCTTGAAAGCAGCGCGCCTCACCTCTCTGTCATCATGCTCGAAGAACTTCTGGATCCCGTAAAGATTCCTCTTCTCACCCATGAATTCCACCTGGCAGGCAGCCATGATGGACTGATACTCATCGGTGAGCTTGGCTTCCTTCTGCATCAGAGGGATATTGGCCTCGCAAAAGCTCTTTTTCTGAAGGTCCATCTCCACGAAGTACTGTTTCCCCAGCTTCTCCTCGATATAAGGTCTGAAGGGACTTTCCTCGATGGCAGCGTTGTACTGAAGGAAATATGGCATGATCGTGGGGAACGTCTCGTCGATCCACTGATTTTCCTTGTCGTAGAACTCATCCTTGGTATCCAGAGTGTGCCTGATGTTCACGATGGTGACCATGGTGGAGAGCTCTTTGCTCTTCTCCTCCTCCCTCATCATGATCTCAAGGACCTCTTCTCCGGAAGCGGCGTTCTTCACAGCCTCTGTAGCTTCCACGGTGTCCTTCACAAGCTTCTCCACGTCGGGACGCCTGTACTCAAGTTCACTGAATTTCCAGTTGGTGTTTTCCATAAATTTACCTCCTTGTTGGGTCATGGGAACATTTTACCATACTGAAGCAAAATATACACTTAAAAATTGATTTTGAACCTCATATGGGGTACAATTAAGCCGTTATACAGAAAGGTGACCACATGAAGAACAATCCTATCAATCTGACACTTCTGGGCTCGGCCCTCATATTCTATCTCCTGTACAAGGTAAGCGGCAAGCCGCCTCTGGCTTTCATCTCTTTCCTTCTGATACTGGCGGCAGGCATCCACAGGCTGATCTATGACATCCGCCACGGCACTCTGCCCTTCACCAAGGCGCGGAACGCCAGAAGAGAGATGTGGGAACAGGCCCGCAGAAAAAACGACGAAGATCAGGATAACTGATCCGCATCTGATGTACCGATAAGCAAAGCCCCTCTGATGAGGGGCTTTTTTCTGAACTTATTTATCCTGGTAAGCGATGAATCTTCCCAGTCTGTCGTTTATAAACAGGTTGTCCTTAAGAGCGACCCTGCCATTTACGATCACGTAGTCGATCCCTTTGTTGGGAACCGACAGATCCTGGAATGTAGGTCCGTCAATGATGGTCTCCGGATCGAAGATGGTGATGTCTGCGTCAGCTCCCACCTTGATCACGCCTTTCCTGTGATCCATGAGAAGCCTCCTGGCAGGCTCCAGAGTCATCTTTCTCAGGGCGTCCACCAGACTGAGCTTCTGCTCTTCCCTTACGTACTTGCCGAGAACTCTCGGGAAGGTTCCGGCCGCTCTCGGATGGCCGTTTCCGTTATTGAGTATGCCGTCGGAGGCGATCATGCCGTTGGGGTTTGCAACGGCTTTTGCGATCTCGTCCTCGTTCATTACGAAGGCGACCACCATCATGCCCGGATTCTTCTCCCTGGCGTCTCTGAAGGTCTCCTCTGTGGCGAACTGATAAGGATAGGGCTCTCCTGTGAGGAGCAGGTCCTTGTAGTCCTTGTGCCAGGCGTCCAGACATCCGTCGTCGAATACCGTGGATCCCAGGAAGGTCGCAAAAGCATTGTAGGGATAGGTGTCATAGTTGAGTCTCGGATCTTTTGCCATATAATCGTTGATCAGCTCCAGTGACTCGTCCATCATACCGAGAGCCGAACATGAGCTCAGATGTGAGATCTGGAACCGCTTGTCGATCCTGGACTGGATGTCCACCATCTCATAGATGGAGTCTATGTTTCCGATGCAGTCGTTTCTGTAGTGTGCGGCCACCAGCAGGTCCGGATCATTGCTGAGAGCTATGTCCTCCAGCACCTCCTGCTCGGTGATGAATGGGTCATACTCGATTCCGAAAGATATGCCGAAGGCACCGGCTTCCAGGTCCTTGAGCTGCTGTTCTCTGATGAACTTTCTCTGCTCCCAGGTGGTCTGGTCGAAACTTCCCACTCCCAGGACGTCGCGCCTGTAGTGGTTGTAGCCGGAAAGCATGGCGTAGTTTACCGGCGATCCGCCAAGTTCTTCAATGGTGTCTCTGAATTCTGCCACTGTCTGGAACAGAGTGCCGCAGTTGCCTCCAACGCAGGTGGTGACGCCCTGCTTCAGCATCATGTTTCCGATGATGTATTTTTTGCCCTCATTGAAGTTGTCCTCATGCATGTGGAGATCGATGAATCCCGGTGAAACCACACGGTCAGATGCATCGATCACGGTCTCCGCCTCAGGCGTATCGGGTCCCAGATAACATATCTTGCCGTCCTTCAGACCCACGTTCCCCTGAAAGAGGGACCCTGAATTGAAATCGGGATATTTTCCGTTAGCGATCAAAATATCTAACATTGGTCATTCCTCATTTCCTGGTGTTTTCGAAGTCTGCCTTCATCTGAGCGATCCTGTCTTCGTCAGTAAATATTTTTGCGATATCGCAGGCGATGAGTTTGGCGCCGAGAGCTATGGCCTCGTGACCCCTTTCAGACCTGACTGCAGCCTCAAAGCCTTTGGTGTGGATGGGAATTCCCTGGTCAACGATCTGGATGGTGGGATGGAAGGCAGGACACTCGAAGGAAACGTTTCCGATGTCTGAAGATCCGAAAAGCTTGTCCGGATCTGCATTCTCCTCGATTCCAAGTTCGTCGAACACCTCTCTGATGGCGGCTACTCCGGTAGGATTAATGATGAGGTTGTCATATGACTGAGCTGTGGGATACTTGTCCCAGGTGCAGCCTGTCATGAGGCATGCACCCTCTGCCATGAGGTCGACTCTCTCATTGATCTTATTAAGATATTTTCTATCGGCAGACCTGGTGTAGAGTTCGTAGGAAGCTTCATCAGGAACCACGTTGGGAGCCGCTCCTCCGTTTCTGTAGATGCCGTGCATCCTTACGTCGGGAGTCACGTGCTGCCTGTAGCAGTCGACAGCGTGCACGAAAAGCTGAGCAGCATTAAGCGCGTTCACGCCCTCCCAGGGTGCGGCGGCTCCGTGAGCGGCCTTGCCGTGGAAGTTGAACATGTATGAATCGAGAGCCAGCAGAGTGCAGTAAGGTTTGTTGCTGTCGTCCAGGTGGACCATGATGGCCATATCATAGCCCTTGAAGACTCCCTGCTTCACCATGGTGCACTTGGCCCCGTCTTCCTCCTCGTTGGGAGTTCCGATCACATGAACGTCAGTATCAAGTTCGTCCTGAAGGTCCTTAAGTGAAAGTCCTGCCAGGATGGAAATGGAAGCGGATACGCAGTGTCCGCAGGCATGTCCGATCTCAGGAAGAGCGTCATACTCTGTCAGTATCGCTACTTTATACTTGTGATCATTGGACCCGTAAACAGCTTTAAAGGCGGTGTCAAGTCCTGCATAGGGATACTCGACCTCGTAGCCGTGGCCTCTCAGGAGCTCCACAAGTTTCTGGGATGATCTGTATTCGTGAGCGGAAACCTCGGGATGGTCCGCCAGGTCATCATTGCAGGCTATCATTTCAGGATGATGAGCAGCTACTGTTTCAAATATCTTTTCTTTTAATTCTTCATACTTTGCCATTTCCGTCTTCCTTTCGTAATAAAATTCCAACAGTATGTATTTTACAATATTTACACCGATAAATGTGCAAAAAATCAGCGATTTATCCTAATTTGTTTGATGTTTTTTGTGCCGCATACACCATTTGCAGGATCACAGCAGGTTCTGCTTTATGGCGGAATTGCAGTAGTCATCGATGTACATGTCCGGATTCTTCTTGTTCACCAGAGTGCCGTTCCCCTTGATGCACCCGCCTTCACAGATCATCCCCTCGATGAAGTTGCCCTTGAGTTTGCCCGCCTTGGCTCTCATGAGAGCCGCTCTGCACTCCTGGGCGCCGTTGGCGATCACCGGCTCGAACTCCATGTCGTCAAAGCCCAGTTCCCTGATGGCTCTCGTGATGGCGCCTGTGACTCCGCCGGACTTGGCGAAGCCCCTGCCGTATCTTGAGGCATCCTGCAGCTCATACTCGTCCATGGATGAGATGTCGATGTCTCTGCTGTCCAGAAGGGCAAGAAGCTCCATGAAAGTAAGGGCTCTGTCGATATATTTCTCCGCGCGGTCAGTCTTGATCTCCCATTTTTTGGCGATGCAGGGTCCGATGAAGAACACCTCGGAATCCGGATATTTCTCCTTGATGGCCTTTCCTGTGAGAGCCATGGGTGAAAGCGTGGATGATACGTACTTGCTGAGCTCCGGGAATTCTATGTTCACGTATTCCACGAAGGCAGGACAGCAGGAGCTGGTGAGGAAGCCCTTCTCCCTCAGCTCTTTTGCTTCAGTTATGGCAGTTTCGTCGGCTCCCATGGCCACCTCGTAGACACCGTCGAAGCCCAGAGCCTTGATGGCGCTGAACACCTGTCCCACAGTGGTTCCGGGGAACTGCACAGCAACAGCAGGTGCTACCGCAGCGAAGATCTTGTGATCCTCTGACTTGTTTTTGATGGCGTTAATGACTCTCACGATACCGGAGATGTCGTTCATGGCGCCGAAGGGGCACTCGTACACGCAGGCTCCGCAGACGATGCACTTATCCTGGTCGATCCTGGCGCTTCCCTCTTCATCCATGTCTATGGCTCCCGTGGGGCAGACCCGTTCACAGGGCCTTCTCATGTTGACTATGGCCTGATACTTACAGGCCGTTGCACAGCGTCCGCATTCCACGCAGCGCTCCTTGTCTATGTGAGCGTATCCTCTCTCGTCTATACCTATGGCGTTTCTCGGGCATACCTCAGTGCAGTTGTGAGCCACACATCCCCTGCAAAGGTCCGTTATCATATGTCCGGACTTGGGACACTCATCGCAGGCGATGGTCACCACCTGGACGGTATCCTTGCTTCCGTGATAATCTCCGAGGCCTATCCTCATGCGCTCGGCTATGATGGCTCTGTCCTTGTAGATGCAGCAGCTCATTGGAGGATCGCCCTTCTTGGCCACCGCATTTGATATCTCATTGAAAGCCGTGAAGGCGTCGTTTCCCGCCCACGTCTGGCGGGCAAGTTCCCTGAGGACCCTGTACTTTATGACCTCCACCCTGTTTTCAAAAATTCTCTGTTCCATCTATATCTCCCTTTCTGTATCAATAGTCGGTCCTTCCCTCTTCAACCGCCTTCCTGACACGCCTTATGATGATCATGGTGTTCAGGTGATAGGCGTCGTAGGGCTGGTTCAGCGACCTGTTCTCGTTCCAGTATATCTTGTCGTGGATGTCGGATATCTCCTGATCAGTCAGGCCATTTTTGAGACCCTTGACTATCATGTCTCTCTCCCATTCCGCTTCCTCGATATAGTCTCTGAAGAACTGATCATTGTATTCCTTCGGGATCAGTCCGTAATGCATCCCGATTATGAGTTCAGGCTCAAGACTTGCAGCCTTCTTCGTTGACTCTATGGTCTGGGCGAAGCTCTTAAGCGGCGAAGTGCTTATGACTCCCGGTCCCTTTACCTGAGCCATGCTCTCGTTGGCAAACAGGATCTTTTTCGGAAGCACCATATAAAGGGCTGAACAGTCCGTATGGCCTTTCGCCTCAAAAAACTCCACGCTGACTCCCCCGAGATCCACCGTTTCTCCCTCTTGCAGGGCTCTGTCCAGTCTCATGCCTTCGGCTGTTATCTCACCGCAGTCCGCCCCATAAAGGATCCTTGCCTTGTTGCCGAGATCCGCCATGGTCCAGCGGGCTCCTTTGGAGCTGAATACGGAAGCGCACTTCTCTGCGCCGCACACCACTGCATCAGGCCACTCCTCAAGAACGTAAGGAAGTGCTCCAATGTGATCGTAATGGGAGTGTGACACGAAGACGTAGTCCAGTGTTTTGCCCATGGGATCCAGCACCTCGTGGATGTTGGAGATCAGTTCTCTGTGGAAGCAGGCCATCCCGGTGTCATGGAGAGCCGCCTTATCGTTTCCCACGATGAGATAGGCCTCTCCGCCCATGCCTGCAGTTACCCTATATACAGGTTCAGGGACATCGAACCTGTCGTGTCCCTGAAAATTCTTGAAATATCCGTTGTCTTTCGGTGTTATCATCTGGTTTCCTGTTCGTCCTCTTCATTCTGAGTCTTGTAGGCAAGGCTCTTGATCTCCTCCCTGTTCTGGGTGAGAGTATCATTGATCGCAGTGAACGTATGCTCAAGGTTGGTATACATCTCGCCGAAGTACTTCATGTTGAGCTCGTCCATCTTCTGCTGCATGCCGTAGAGCATCCTGTCCACATAGTCATAAGTCTTCATCTTGAGGAACTTGGACTGGATGTTGGCATCCTCTATGATGGTCTCGGCCTTCTTGGTGGCGCGGCGGGTTATCTCGTCGGAATCCACCAGATACTCTGCCTGCTTCTTGGCCTCTCTGATCATCTTGCCGTACTCTTCCTTGCCTTCGTGCAGGATCCTGTCTCTCTCGTCAATGATCCACTTAGCCTGCTGCATGTCATCCGGAAGGGCCAGCCTGATATCCTTGATTATCCCGAAAAGGTCCTCTGACTCCAACACTATTTTGTTCGTGAGAGGCACAGATGTGGCCCCTTCCAAAAGATCCTCCAGTTCATCGAGAAGATCCAAAACTTTCGTTGTGTCTTCCATAGAATAAATCCCCTTTCCGGTCAATCAAGACCGTATTTCTTTATCATTCTCTCAAGGACGGGCCCCGGCACCAGAACACTTCCGTCACCGCCAAGAGATATTACCTGCTTGGCCATGCTGGAGCTGATGAACCCGTACTTATCCTCACTGATTATGTAAACCGTTTCACAGTCCTTGTACAGATGCTTGTGAAGCTGATCCATGGCCAGTTCCTGGTCGAAATCCGTGTTGTTCCTGAGACCCCTCACCACCACGTTATAGCCGTGGCTGTTGACGTAGTCCGCCAGCAGTCCGTCGCATCTGTCGATGGAAACGTTGGGCAGATCCTTCAGGACCTCCCTTATCATCTCCTCCCTCTCCTCATATGAAAAAAGGGATTCCTTGGCAAGATTCACCGTGACCAGCACGGTAAGCTCGTCAAAGATCTTGGATGCTCTCTTTATAACGTCCACATGTCCTAAGGTCATGGGATCAAAGGAACCGGCATAAAGCGCTTTAGTATGCATGCCCACCTCCATAATCCCTTGTATTTTACCATAACAGCCTGTATTTGTAAAGATTACCGATACAGGGAAAGGGTGATGGAACCGTAGTTTTTCTCCTTAAATTTACTGAAGCCATGCTGTTCCTCCGGGAAAACATCTTTTCTCCCGTGCTCGCAGACTATGACCCCGCCCTCCTTCAGGAGACCCAGCTGGCTTATGAGATCCAGGCACCTGTCGTAGAGCCCTTCTCTGTAGGGCGGATCCAGGAAGAAAACATTCGCCCTGATGCCCTCTTCATCCATTTTTTTGAGACATTTCTCGAAGCTGCCAGGGATGACCACCGCTCTGTCGGATGCCTTGCAGTACTCTATGTTCCTCTTGATCAGCCTGATGCTCTCCCCGGAATTGTCGCAAAAAACGCATTCCGCAGCACCCCTGGATATGGCCTCAAGCCCCAGGTTGCCCGTGCCCGAAAAAAGATCGCAGCACACGCTGTCCTCCATCATGTCACTGAGCATGCTGAACAAAGCCTCCTTCACCTTCTCGGTGGTGGGCCTCACGTCATATCCCTTGGGCGTCTCTATCTTTCTGCCCTTGAATTCTCCGGCTACTATCCTCATATCTCTCCTACAGGTTCAGGGAAATATTCTCCCCGAAAAGCCTCTTTATCCTTTCTCTCAGTTCCAGGTTCTCCGGCTCGCTGAGCCCCGGATCTTCATCGATTATGTCCTGAGCTATGATCCTGACCTTCTCCAGTATGTCCGCGTTCCTCACAAGGTCAGCCACGTTGAGTTCCGGTATTCCGTGCTGCCTGGTGCCGAAGATCTCTCCGGGGCCTCTCAGCTTAAGGTCTTCCTCGGCGATGACGAAACCGTCGGTGGTGCTGACCATGATCTCGTTCCTCTTCTGGGCAACGCCTGTTTTGGAGGGGCTTACC
>JAEEGI010010171.1_pt1 | contig 20455 bp, 8 predicted proteins | sample 8958751 | NCBI WGS metagenome assembly JAEEGI01 (sample SAMN16246545, study PRJNA631951) | gut metagenome | biome: gut microbiome; feature: rumen; material: KS-attached | host: Bos | place: Iran: Karaj | collected 2018-10 | reverse complement strand
CATGCCGCTGCCGATCCAGCGCATCGGAAACAAGTACAACAGCACCGTGCTGACCGGAAAGCTCAGCAGCGCCACCGCGATTCGCGAAGCGCTTTTGGGCGGCGACGAATCGGTCTACGATACGATGCCGATGAGCGTTGCGGCGGCGATGCGCTTTGACGAGCAGTTCCCCGTGACCTTCGACCGTTTTGCGCCGATGCTGCTCTACCGGCTGCGCACCATGTCGCTCGAGGAGATCAAGGCGCTGCCGGACGTGGGCGAAGGCTTTGAACAGGTCCTGTACCGCGCCGCGCGGCAGGCGACCGATCTCCCCTCCCTGCTCGAAGCGATCAAGTCCAAGCGCTACACGCTCGCGCGCTGCAAGCGCATTCTGGTCTCCGCGCTGCTGCACATTCCCGCCGGCATGACCGGCGCGCTCCTGGAAAACTACGATCAGCTCTATCTGCACGTTCTGGGGCTCAAGCGTATCGGACGCGGACTTCTGTCCGCCATGGCAAGCCGCGCGGTCTCACCGGTGATCCTCCGGAACTCCGACCTTTTGAACTGCTCCGAGGTCGCGCGCGCGTCGCTTGCGATCGACGCGCTGTCCACCGATCTCTATGCCTATGCGCTCAACCGTGAGCTGCATCGCGACGGGCAGAGCGCAATCACCGTATAACGCCGCGCGTTCGGCGCAGAAAATGCATGAAACGGTTCCGAGCCTTTTGCATACGGGCGCGGAACCGTTTGTTTCTCCGTTCGGTATCCTGCGGTCAATACCGCACATGTTACGCGGGACGCCGCGGTCGGCGTCCCCTGCCCGAAAGACTGAACGCGAAAGCGTCAAAAGCCTTCCGCAAAGTCGATCACGCTGCCGTCGATTGCGTTCAGCACGATCACGGGAAAGAGGTCGCGCGGGACGCTGGAGCCGTTTCCGTAGCGCAGGTTATAGGTTTCGGTGCCGTCCGATTCGATCAGCTTGCTGTTGCCGTAAAACACCCATGCGGGGATCATAAGTCCCGTCGCGCCGTCACCGTTCTGCTCGCGGATGCGCATGAGACACAGCCGGATATCGTCGATCTGTACCGTCATCGTGCCGGTCTTGCCGCCGAAATCGCCGGTCGTCACGGCGTATTTGACCTTGACCATGGATTCGAACCGCTGCATGACCTCCGGGAAGGGCAGCAGCGCGGTGCGCTCCTGCACGACGTCCTTGATTTCAATCGGGCTGTTCCAATGCATTTCCATGATCCCGTTGCGATCCGCCGCAAATACGATCGTCTCGTAGCCCCACGGGACGGCGTAGCTGTTGCTGTATTCGATCGCATCCGCGCTGACGTAGGTATCGAATCCGTTAACGCGGTGCATATAGTAGATGCGATAGAACGGCGTGCCGAGCACCTCGCTTGCATAGCCGAGGACGTATTCGCCGTCCAATCCCATTGCCTGTAAATATGCGTCGCAGTGTTGCTTTGTCTTTCGGAACGATTCGCTGTTCGTGTCCGCCTGGCGCACCGCCCCCTCGAAATAGTTGACCGTTCGGCCTTCTTCATAGGCGATATACCCCAGCATCTCCAGATCGTTCTCCAAAAAACCTTTGTCCGTCGCCGATATCCATGCGGAGACGGTTTTGTAGGAGCCTTCCGCGATAGCCCGCACCGTGGGTTTATCGGACAGATTCAAATAATAATACGAGCCGTCGCCGTATTCCCCGTTGACATACGGACGAATCTCGCCGTCAAAGACCGGCTCACCCTCGCGCGTCCGATCGTAGACCGTTTCGCCCTGCAAAAAGTATTCTGCGGTTTTCAAGGCAAGCTCCTTTTGAAAGCGTGCCTTGCGTACGCGGACGATCGGCAGAGCATCCGTGTCCGGCACCGTGACCGGCGCGTCGACCGTGATGTTCAGCCGCTGCTCCACCGCCGACGTCGAAAACGTATAGTTCCCCTCCGGCACCGCAAGCTGTTCGGCAAGCGGGCGGTTGTCCTCCGACAGCGTACCGCCTGCTTTTTCAAGCATGGCGTTCTGATCCTTCTGCACCACGGCTTCCGTCTCCGGCGTCGGCACACAGGCGGCGAACAGCAGGACGGTCAGCAGCAGCGATAAAATGCGTTTCATTCTTTGATCTCCTTTCAAAATGAATGTCCCTTGGGCAGGTATGCTCAATATCCCTGCTCGCGATCGATGATCGAGCCGTCGATCGCGTTGATCGTCAGGTACGAGAGCGAGCTTGCCCAGACCTTGAGGCGTTCCAGATCCTCCGCGTCGTATACCGTGGATTTGCTTTCCATGTAGCCGACAAAATCCCAGACCGGCACGAACAGGAATTCTTCGGGCGCGTCCTTCTTGCGGATGCGCAGCACGGACAGATACACGTCGGTGATGTGTAGCGTCTCGCCCTTGCCGGAATCCGGATGATCGGGATCGCCGGTGAAATAGTAATAGCCGATCTGCTCACAGAAGATTTCGGCGATTTGTTCAAACGGCAGCAGCTGCGCGTCCGGGTTGATGCAGTCGCCGAGCTTCTGCATCCCTTGGATATGCACCATGGCAACTTTGCCGTCGCGTACGCCCACCTTCGCACCGGTCTGCGAGGGCATATAGACGCCGTAATCCGGCTCCGCATAGAGCCCTTCCGAATAGACTTGTGACATGATGTTATCGTTTCCGTGCCATGCCTGAAAATCGTACACCGGAAGTCCGTCGACGCAAAGCTTCAGAACGACGATATAACAGTTTTGCTCGGCGGCATCCGCTTCGGTGTCAAAACGTCCCTTTTTCGCCTTCATCACGCGGAGCACCTCGAATGCGCCGACGCCGAATGCGTCCACTTCTTGTTTCGCGGCTTCGCAGGCGGCGCGTTCCGCGTCGGTACCAGGCTCCATGCGGATCGGCGAACGCGAACCGACGTGAATCAGATTCGGTTCCGCTTCCAGCACCGGCTTCGATTCGTCGTCGTACCCAAATACATCGGCAGTGATCACCAGCGACCGGTAATGCGCAAACACGTCGGTATTCGCATAGAGCATCAGCGTGTTTGCGTTCTCTCCGCGTCCCGCGGCAACCGCGCCGTCCCACTCGCAGTGCGTCCAGTCCTCCGGCGCGCTGCGATAGCTCTCCATTTCGGTTTCCAGATTTTCATTGTCCGATTGCAGCATAATATCGCGCATCGTTTGGTCCTCTTCGAGGTTGTGTTTCTCCATGTCCCGCTGAATCTCGCGGATGCCTTCCTCATACTGCCACTTGCGCCAGTATGCCTGGTCCGGCTTGATCACGAACGGGCGCTCGTCGCCGAGATATTTTAAGATCAGGCCCTTCTGCTGCGCTTCGGAAAACGGCACATCGAGCGTCGCCGTATAGACGCCGACGCGCGAAACGTCGGGCACATGCACCGTTGCGTCGATCTCGATCGTCAGCGTATCGTAGGGAACCTTGCGGGTGAAGGTCTCCTCGGTCCATTGCGCGGGCGCGCCGATGCGCTCGGCAATCGGGCGCTGCGCTTCACCGTCCGGCGCCGCGGTCTGCGTCAGTACGCTTTGTTGGTCGATCTCCGATTTGTTGACGACAAACTCCTGTTCCGGCGTCGGCACGCAGGCAAGCAGCGCAAGGCAGAGCAGACATGCAAAAAGTCGTTTCATCATCCGTCCTCCTTCTGTTTCTGTCTCCATGTTAGCATCGAGATTCGTCCAAAACTCGTCTAAGTTGTCACAGAGTTGTCACAGAGTTGTAAAATCTTGCAAAAAACGCTCCGGATCGCGAAAACAGCCTGCGTTCCGGGATTCCTCACTTCGTTCGGAATGACAAGCCGCGCGCATCGGAACGGCAAGCGGCATATGCCGCCCGTCCCGTCAACCGATGCCGCGTTGCGGCGAAGGATCTCTGCACAAAAAAAACGCTCCGGATCGCTCCGGAGCGTTTTCGATTGTGATTTGCCTTATTGGAAGGTGATGGCTTCCGTCCAGAATTCGTTGTGATAGAGGTCGGTCAGGCAGTAGGTGACGTCGCATTCCGCATCGTCAAGGTCGATGTAGCCGACCTCGAGCGCACCGCTCACGGTGAGCTGCCCGATCTTGTACGTCGCCTGATAGTCGCCGCCGTCGCTGTAGTAGTCGCAGATGAAGTCGACTTTATCGCCCGTCTTCAGCGGCGTAAAGCCCTTCGCGACGTTCTCCGTCTCGCCGTTGTCGTAGACGCGCTGCGCACCCGCGACGTAGCCGTACTCGTTCTCCTCCTTCTCGTTGTCGAACACGATGATGAGATCGTAGCGCACATCGTTGATCAGCACCGGTACGCGGCCGACGTCCGCCCAGTTGCTGCCGTCCTCTACGCGGCCGATGAAGTAGAACGGCACGACCTGCCCGTTCAGGCAAAGCCAGGTGTTGTCGAACTCGATCGAAAGCTCGCCGTTTTTGATCGAATACCGGTTATCCATGCCGAGGTCGAAGTAGCCGTCGCCCGTCGGATCCTTGACGAACACGTTGAGCTGTACGGATTCGACCAGCGCCCATTTCTCGTCGCTCATCTTGAGCACGTAGCCGTCGCCTTTTTCGGTCAGCTCCAGGTCGTCGATCGTGAGCGTGTTTTGATCGTACATCTCGCCGCTTCTCAACACTCTGCCCGAATCAAACCAGCCGTAGGAATCGCCGCCGAGGATGCTGCCGAGGAAGTCCCCGGAGCTGGTCGCCGGCGCGGAACCGCCGAACAGCGACGAAAGCAGATCGCCCGAATCGGTAGAGCCGCCGAGCAGCGTGGAAAGGATGTCGCTCGAAGAATAGCTCGATGCGCCGGATTCATACCCGCCGAACAGCGAACCGAAGGGCGAGGACTGCCCTGCCGTCGCGATCTGGCCGCCCGCCGCAAGGCTTGCGAAGCTCTTGATGCAGCGCGCGTAGTCCGCATCCATGCCGATCGAGTCATAGATCGCCACCGCGTTGTTCATGCTCTTGAAGCTCGAATACGGGAAGTAGATCGAAAGCCCGTTCGAATTCTTCATCGAGACCGACGTACGGTTGTACTTGATGCAGCTCTGCAGCGTCTTGACAAACGCCTTTGCCTTGCTGCTGCCGATCTTGTTCGCAAAATCGATCAGGTCGATGTGGTTCGCCTTCGCGGTCGTGCCGAACTCGCGCGCATCCGCACGCGCATCCGCAACCTGCTTGTATTCCGATGCGTCGAGCATGTCGGAAAGCTCGCCGGAGAATGCGTTGAACGCCTCGGGCACCGTGCCCGCAAACTCCGCAAGGTCCACGATCGAAAGCGTGGTGTTGCAGCCCGGATAGTTCTTCTTGCAGACGTTGTTGAAATCGTCGATCAGCGTTTTCGAAAGCTCCACCGTACCGATGGCGGGATTCTTCGAAAGCTGGGAGAGCCAGTTCGTATAGTACCAGCCGCAGCCCGGTTCCGCTTCCTCGGACGCGATCAGATAGTCCGCATACGGTTCGGTCACAACCGCCGTCTCGAACGTGCCCATCAGACAGGCGTCGAAGCCGATGAAGTCAAACTTCACGCCGCCCTTCTTGAGCGCGCTGTTGAGCTTGTCGAGCGTCATTGTGCCGCTGTAGTTCTGGTCATAGCCGAAGCCCGAGATCGAGCCGCCGCCGTGATCCCACAGAATCAGCATGTTGCGGTTTGCGGGATAGTTCTTCGCGCAGTACTGGATGAAGTTGACCAGCGTGTTCGGATCGATCATGCTCTTCTTGCCGACGTCGCGATCCAGGACCTGCAGGCCCTTGCTCGTCACGCGGTAGCGCTGATTCGTCTTGGCGGAGATGACCGAGTTGTTCCACTTCTTCGCGCCGCCCGTCTCCACGATGACGTTCACCTGCTCGTCGTTGAGGTTCGCATGCAGCATTTCGTTGAGGTCCGCGGTCGCCATGCCGTTTTCGCTCTCAAGATCGCTGCCGCAGATGTAGACCATGACCGTGACTTCGTCCCTGCCGCTGCCCAGAATCTGCGTATAGCGGGAACGCGCCTTGTTCGATACGGTCAGATCCGCATCCGAATACGACGTCGAGGCCGAGAGCGCCGACGCCGCGGTGCTGTCCGCCGCGTCATAGTCGTTCGACAACAGCTGCGTCCACAGCGAAGACGCGTCGCCGGTGTTCGAATTGCCCGTATTGTCGGTATCCGTATTGCCGCCGATGATGCTGCCGATATCGACGTCGCTGCCGCCGTTGTCGCCGGTCAGTCCGCCGAGAATGCTCGCCGCGCCGCAGCCGCTTCTGCACAGGCAGGAGCGAAGCAGCAGCAGTACGATCACGATCACGCCGACGATCAGAATCAGCCGGATCAGCTTGCCGCCGCCGGATGCGCGTCCCGCAGTGCCCTGCGCCGTTTGCTGCACAAACGAAGGCTGCTGCGTATTCTGCTGTTCGCCGCCGCCGAGCACCGTCCCCTGCGAAACCGTGCTCTGCTGCGAGCCGTTCGGCTTCTGGCTCGCGAACTGGGTTTTTCTGCCCTGATACGCGTCCTTTTTACCGACCGGACCGTTTGTCTGCACCGGATTTTCGCTGCGTTTTTTGACGCTGCCCGTTCCGGAGACAATCCGTCTTTTTCTTTCGTTGGAATCCGAAGAACTGTTCATGTTGTTTTCCTCCCGTTGGATTGACTACATTATATCAAATTTTCCGCGAAAGAAAAGAACTTTTTCGATTCTTTTGCCGTATTTGCCCCGTCCGCCGACCGTGATCACCGAAATTCGCCTGCGCAAAGTGTTCCGTCCCTTCGTCTTTTGCGCCGCGCTCCGTGCCTGCGGATCGCCCCAGATCGGCTATCCATCGTCAAATGCAGCGACATGCGCGGTGCATTTGACACCTTTCAGCCCTCGTCGCCCGGAAATGCGGCGCATTTTAGACGAGGGCTGCAAACCGGTCGGCAGATACCCATCTGCTGACCGCACAAAAAAGATACCCTCCCGGGATGGGAGGGTATCTTTGATTGATTGACTCAGAACGCGTTTTCGATTACGAAGAAGTCGTTCTCGGGTTTCGACTCGTCGTATGTATCGGTATCCATGACCGGCGAGTATGTCGCTACCGTGATCGTGCTCGTGTCTCCGTCGATCGTAATGATCTTCATGAAGCCGAGACCCTTCTCTTCGTCCGCCTGGTAGTTGTACATGACGGCGTCGACTGTGCGTTCGCCGTACGTCTTCGTCCAGTGCACTGCGCCTTCCGCGTTGCCGCAGAGGATCAGCTCGACGTTCTCGTTCTCCGCCACGATGCGCTCTTCGACCAGTGCGCCGAACGCGCTCAGCGTGCCCGCTGCATCCACGAAGTCATTCAGCGTCAGGATCACGAAGTAGTCCTCGTGCGCCGCGATCGCGTCGTTCACGTACTTGATCCATGCATCCTGTGCTTCCTTCTCTTCGTCCGTCTCCGCAACCTTCTGGTAGCCGAGACCGACCAGCATCACATGCTGTTCTTCGAAGATCTGGTACCAGACCTTTCCGTCATCGTGCTTGTTCTGTGCCTTGCAGAGTCCGTTCTCCGTGTATGCGTCGTAGTTCATCTCGTCGCCGTTCACATCCGTGCGGCCCGCTGCGTTGAAGTACGGCAGCGTGTCGGCCAGAGTGTTCAGCGTATCCTTCGCATACTTCCATGCATCTGCATCGTCGTATCTCTTCACCAGGTTACCGGAGCCGACCAGTGCCAGCGCGCCAAGCGCTTCCTGATTCTCCGCCGCCCAGTTGATCATCGACTTGTATGCGTCATTCCGTACGCCTTCCTTCTCCAGCATCGTGTCAGAGATGAAGTAGAACGAGAATACTCCGAATACCGCCAGCGGCGTCGGGTTGTCATCGATTCTCCTCTCGATCGTCAGCGTACCTTCTTCGAAGGTGATGTCATAGTTCGACGCCTTGAACTCGGTCGCTCTCGCCATGAACTTCACTACGGAGCCGTGGATCGGGTAGGTGCCGACCGCTTCGCCCGGATCACGCGTCAGTACGATCACGCCTTCCGGAATCGTCTCGCCTTCGACAAGGCCTTCGACCGTGTAGGTGAACTCCGGATCCGGATCACCCTGCGTCTTGATCTTGTCGTCGATCTTGATCGTCAGCGGCGCCGGAATGACCTCCAGCTTGTAGCCTTCCTTCACTACGTCTTCGTATGCCGGATGCGTTGCGCGGATCATGAACTCGGTCGTGCCGACATCCACGCGTACCGGTGCTTCCTCGGTCCAGGTTGCGCCGCCGTCGGTGCTGTACTCGATCTTGGAGTCTGCAACCGTTGCGCTCGCGCTCACCGTGTGCTCCTTGCCGTCGTAAACGACCGTGATGCTCTTGCCGTCCGCATCCATCGACTCGCCCGGATCATCCGGATCGGGTTCCGGATCGACGTCGTTGTCGTCGCGCTTCTTGGTCGGATCTTCGACCTCTGCTTCCGCTTCAACGGTCTCGCCTTCCGGATCCGTTGCCGTTGCGGTTGCAACGTTCTTCACGCTGCCCGCCACAACATCGTCCACCGTGACCGTGTATGCCGCCGAGTCAAAGCTCTTGCTCTCGCCCGGCTTGAGGCTGTCGATCGTCCATTCGTCACCCGTCAGTTCATCGACGATCTTGACGTTCGTCAGCGTGACGTTGCCTTCGTTCTTCGCCGTGATCTTGTAGGTGATCTGTTCGTCGAGGACGTATGCGCCGTCCGCCGGCGTGGAGGTCGTTTCCTTCGTCAGCGTGAGCTTCGCGTCTTTCTCATCCGTCGGTTCGGGATCCTCGCCCGGCTCGACCGGTACGTCAGGCTCTTCCGGATCGGGACTCGTGCCCGTTGCGGTTGCAACGTTCAGGACTTCGCCCGCCAGGATGTCTTCCTCGGTGACTTTGTGAGCCGCCGTGAACTCCTTGCTCTCGCCCGGAGCGAGGCTCGCGATCGTCCACTCGTCGCCGGTCAGTTCGTCGACAACCTTGATGTTCGTGATCGTCAGGTTGCCGTCGTTCGTTACCGTGATCTTATAGGTGATCTCCTCGTCCAGCGCGTACGTGCTGCCGTTTGCCGGAGTCGAGGTCGTCACCTTCGTGATCGTGATGTGGCCCTTCGGATCTTCCGTCGGATCATCGACCTCATCGTCACCCGGATCGGTCGGATCGTCGGATTCGTTGTCACCGTCCGCCGTTGCTTCGTTCACGACCTTGCCCGCAAGGATGTCTTCTTCGGTTACCACATATTCGGTGGTGAACACCTTGCTCTCACCCGGCTCGAGCGATTCGATCGTCTCGTGCAGGCCCGTCAGTTCGTCGTCCACCTTGACGTTCGTGATCGTCAGGTTGCCGTCATTCGTGACCGTGATCTTGTACGTGATCGTCTCGCCCAGCGCGTACGTGCTGCCGTTTGCCGGCGTGGAGGTCGTTTCCTTCTCCACCTTCAGGCTCGGATCCGGTTTATCCGTCGGATCTTCGACTTCGTCGTCGCCCGGATCGGTCGGATCTTCGGATTCGTTGTCGCCGTCTGCCGTCGCTTCGTTCTTAACGCTGCCCTTGAGGATGTCAGCTTCGGTTACCACGTATTCGGTGGTGAACTCCTTGCTTTCACCCGGCTCGAGCTTGTCGATCGTCTCGTGCAGACCGGTCAGATCGTCGTCTACCTTGATGTTCGTGATCGTCAGGTTGCCGTCGTTCGTGACCGTGATCTTGTACGTGATCGTCTCGCCCAGCGCGTACGTGCTGCCGTTTTCCGGCGTGGAGGTCGTTTCCTTCTCTACCTTCAGGCTCGGATCCGCCTTCTCCGTGTTGACCGTTGCCGTTGCCGTCTTCTCAAGATCGCCGACCTTCGCGGTGACCGTGTTGGTGAAGCTTCCCTTGAGAATATCCGCTTCGGTGATCGTATACGTCGCAGTCGTCGTGACCTTCTCGCCTGCCGGTACGTTCTCAAACGTGCTCTTCGCAAGCGTGACGCCCTCGATCTCCGTCAGGGTGATCGTTCTCGGCTCTGCGTAGATGTTCGTCGCTTCGACGGTGAACGTGACTTCTTCGCCGAGCTTGTACACCTTGTTTTCTGCCGTCTTCTTGACTACGAGATCATCCGGCACGTCCTCGTCGGTTACCGTCAGGGTACCTTCGACCGTCTTGATGTCGTAGTTATCCGCCTTCGTGCCTTCGTTCAGCGTGTACGTGAACGTGTTCGCGCTGCTGCCGACCAGCGTCTGGCTGCCCGTCACATCGTACGTTGCGCCTTCGCCTTCCGCGAAGCCGTCGCCGCTGACCGTCACATTGCTGTTCGTCAACGGTGTGCCGTCGTACGTCTTGCTGTCCGTTGCACTCGTCAGCGTGACCGTACGCTTCGTGATCTCCTGATAGCCGTCGGTGACTTCGAACTTGACATTGGTGAAGTTCTTGCTCACGTTGGTGAACTGGTCTGCCGCAAGACCCATATCGGTCTGACCGACATCCGTTCTCTTCGCTACCGCCGTGCCTCTGAGCTCAAAGTCCGCTTCCTTATACAGCGGGTTGCTGATTGTTACGTCATAGCCCGTGACGATATATTCTTTGCCGTCATACTTCGTCGTGTCGTTGTGACCGGTGATCGTGACCGTCACTTCATCCGTGATCGGCGTGATGTCGAGGTAACCGTCTACGACGACGACCTTGATGTTGCTGTAGTTCTCGGACGTGACCGTGAAGTCTGCTTCCGTCAGGCCCATCGTGTAGTGACCGACGTCGGTACCCTTCGCGGTATCCTTGCCTTCCGTCTTCAGCTCGACGGTGATCGTCTTCTCGCCGACGTCAGTGGTGTAACCCGTCACGGACTGCTCTGCCGCGTTGTACACCTTGCTGTCGTGGTTACCGGTGATCGTTACGGTCACTTCGTCCGTGTTCGGCGTGATCGTCAGCGTGCCGTCGGCGGTCGTGACCAGGTAGTTGCCGACTGCCTTCTCCGTGCCGGTCGTTACCGCTACGCCGTCAACCGTCGCAATCACGTTCGGCTGCGTGCCGACGTTTGTGATCGTGCTGTCCTCGGTCATGACGACCGCAAACTCGTGCGTGTCGCCCTCTGCAAGGCCTGTCACCGTGAATTCCGGCTGCGTCAGCGCTTCGCCGTTATATGCTCTGCTTGCATCCTTCGCCGTGATCGTGACCTTCGCCGGTTCGATCGTCAGGTTACCGTCCGTGACGGTGACGCTGTTCTCGTCAGTTGCGTCGAAGACAATACCAGCATTCTCTGCAACGGTGACCGTGAAGTCGTCCTTCGTCAGTCCCATCGGGTACGTGGCGACATCGGTTCCCTTGGCTTCCGCCTTGCTGCCGTCCTTGAGTGCAACCGTGACGCCAGCGGGCGCTTCGACTTCCTCGCCTGCGAGCTTGTAGACGACCGTAAAGCCCTCCACATTCTGCTCGCTGCCGTTGTACGTCTTAGTAGCGGTGTTGCCCACGATCTCAACAGTCAGGATCGGATCCCAGACCGCGAACATCGCGTTGTACGGCGTATGTTCATCCGCCGCAACATACTCTGCTTTTTCTCCTGACGTATTCGTATACCCGGTTCCGGTGTAGACGATAAACAGCGTCTTTGTGCCCTGCGTCCAGTTGGCACTGTTGGCTTCCCATGCAGCGGCAGCTTCGGGCGTACTTCCAATATTGATTCTCGCCCAACCGCGGAACACATAACCGGTGCGCGTCGGCGCCGCAGGAATGTCAACCGCTTGGTTGATTGCGATATCTTCATATTTCTTATACGCATCCGTACCGTTGTTCATGTACCAGTAGATATGCGTCTTGACTTCCTTATCCTTCTCGACGTACTCCGCACGGATCCGGATGGTATACTTCTTGGTAGAAGGATCATCCTCCGTAGGCGTGATATCCTCCACCTTGGCATTCGTTGCTATCACATCGAACGTATCGCCCGGGAATACATTGACGGTATCCACCCAAGCCGTACCGTTCCACTTCTGGACCACCCAGTGACTGAATACATAGTCGGTCGTGTTATTCGGAGTCGCTGCGCCAATGGCTACAGCCTTCGCCTGATCTACATATGTATTATCATCAGTCGCACACGTGCCATCGCCCGGAACGTACTCGAGCTTGATGCCGTTTGCGCCGATCAGTTTGCTGCGCCACTTGGCATAGAGGTTCAATTCGCCGATGGTGAGCGGGTATTCGGGATCGATCTCGGCATCGGTATACAGCTTGCCGTATTTGTTGATCATCGTCCGGTTGACTACGAAGGAATCGAAGTCAAACGAATGCGTCATGGCTGCGTCGGAGTACCAACCTACCAGATCGTAGTAGTTTCTCTTGCCGCCGACATTACCGATCTTCTCGCCTTCATCCACCCAGAATGTCTCCGCCTGGGATTCGCTGTTGTACTGGATTGGATCATCCGGGGAGTCATCGTCATTGGCATGCAGCATGATCGTGTACTCGCAGCGACCCCACTTGGCGTAGAGCGTTACGTTATGCTCCGGCATCTTGTCGAATACATACGTATCACCGGCACACAGTTCATTGTCATACCAGCCCATAAACACGAAGCCGTCCAGAGTGGGCTTGAAGTTATAGGTGCTGCTATTGATATCCGCCTCATAGTAGACGTTGCTGATCGTCCTAAAGCCGGTCCGTGCGCTCGGCGCATCCGACACCGGATTCCCGCCGCCGTTTACAAAGATACCGTCACTGTAAGTGATGCTATTCTGATTACGGGTATAACGGAGATAGAGGTTGTTATTATAGTAAATTTCCGTAGATGGTGTACAAGAACGCCAAGTCCCGCTTGTTCCGACACGGTAACTGTCGAGTGTAAAACCGATATACGTTTCACTCGGTATCCAATAACCGCTGGATTGCAACGGTGCGGTGGCGATCAGGTAATCGTTCGTATAATCCCAAGTACCCGTCTCTGTCTGTTTATAGACATACAAAGTACGAGAGGAACTGTAACTTGAACGGGTAAACGTAAATGAGGTCGTCGTGCCGGGATTATTCTCGACCGCATACGGATTGTATTCCACAAGAGGAAGCGGGAAGTTGTTTCCGCCATGCGACCACACATAACCCGTACCGGCATCCGGCCACTGCGTAAAGGCGGAACCGTACAAGCCGCTGAATGTCTGGGTGTTGCCTTGTCTCTGGAAAATGTAGGTTATCTCGTTACGGTCATAGTAAACATTGATAACCGTCGTTCCTTCCGCTGCAACCGGCTTTTGCGCATCAAACCTATTCAGATGGAATCCGAAGAAGTCGTTATAGTTCGTATATGCAGTATTGCTCGTATAAATACGGGCATATCTGCTGTTTCCGGATCCCTGTGCAGAAATCTGATACGTGTTGTTGCCGACCGTTGCATTCTGTACGGTAACGGTGGTGCCGCTGTAGTTGTATCCGTTTCCTTCTTTGTTCTGGAACCAGATCACGACACTGTAGTCTGCAGTCGTCGCTTTGTTCCATTTCGCGTAGACCGTGGTATTCGCAGTCAGGACCTGATTGAAATCAAAGAGACTGCCGGCAACCTGACCGTCACGAGCCGAAGAGTAATCCTCCGTATACCATCCGTCGAAGGTGTAGCCGCTGCGCACAGGAACTGCAGGCGCGGTGGGCTTTCCGCCGATGGCGATGAACTGCGGTTCGGTATAAGGCGCATTGGAGAGGTTCTCATCGAAGCTGAGCCAGTGTCCCTTCTCCGTATATGCTTTCAGGATATACTCCTGTGCCTCGAGTGTGATGGTCTGGTTCTTGTACAGCACCGTTTCTCCGGGAACTACCGGTTTGAGCTGCTGCCAACCGATGAACTCCGCCGAAACGCCTTCTTCCTCCGTCGGATACGGAACATAGGTCAAAGTTACATCATATGTCGGCGCTTCAGTCGAAGAAACCGGAACGAACTTGATGTCGGTCTGAATCATGATGCCGCGCTCGTCCATGTATGTCACGGTATACGGTTTGAATATCATGGCATAATAATGGAGTTCATCGCCGTCATGAATGGCTTCCTCTCCCGTTTTGTTCAGCTCAGTTGTAATATCAGTGCGAACATCGGCGATCGTCTTGCCGTCATCGGCATCATCCTCAGTATAGCTTGCTTTGTCGGTCCAACCTTTGAACATCGTTCCATCGGGAAGCGTGCCTGTGCCCGGATCGAAGATATACTGATTGATCTTGTCCAACTGACGCTTGTTGATCCACTGTTCCGAAGTCGTGTTGTCGGCTCTGTGGAAGACGACCTTCAGACGTGCATCCTCGCCCTGTCCTACAACAATGTAGATGGAGAACGAACCGGTCTCGAAGGAAGCGTTCGATGCGTTCGCTTTGCCGACCTCGGTGAAGGTGCCCTTCTCGTCGAAGTGGACGACGTTGAAGTTTTTGCCTTCGAGTTCGCGGTTCAGGACAATGCGGACCAGAACCTTCTGCTGATCGAGCGGCTGCACTTCGTTGCCGTTCTCGTCGAAGAAGGTGATGTCGACCGCCGCTGCGTCGGTGACGTTATCGCCGTACATCTCGCGGGCGAGGTTCATGGCGACCGGCGTGCCGAGGTCCTGCACGCGCATCGTGGTGCCTGCCGGGAAGACGCCCTCATCCGCGAACGCGTACACCTTGATACCGGTGGACGTGGTTGCGGAGAAGCCCTGCGTCGGCATGTTCATCTCGTAGCGCGCCGTGACGACCATCGTGCCGTACACGACGGTTTCCGCGGTGACCTTGTTGCCGTTTGCATCGAACCAGCCGAGGAAGGTGTAGCCGTACTTCGCAGGCGCTTCCGGCAGCTCGCCGATCGCCTGACCGGGTTCGACTTCAACGGTCAGCAAAGCAGTGCCGTCCTCCGCTGCGAACGCAACGGTGAAGCTCTCCGCCTGTGCCGGTTCTTCTGCCGGCTCTTCCGGTTCTTCTGCGGGTTCTTCCGGCTCTTCCGGCTCGACCGGCTCCTCCGGCTCCTCTGCCGGTTCTTCCGGTTCTTCCGCGGGTTCTTCGGGCTCGGCCGGATCCGCCGGTTCTTCGGGCTCTTCGTCGCCCGTTACCGGAACCACCGGAAGGATGGGATCGATTTCTTCCCCACCTTCGAACGAGCCGCCCGCGTTGCCGATCGGCGCTACCGTGCCTTCGCCCTTCGCAGGCTCGACCGTATCGACTTCGATACCGCCGTCATAGCCCCTGTTCGAGACGAAGTCGACAATGGCGCCGTCCTCATCCGTCTGCTCAACGTAGTCCGCGATTGCCGCAACCGGGAGCAACTGCACGACCATGATGATCGCGACAAGTACCGCCCAGAAGCGTCTTCCGAACACTCTGTTGGTCAGCTTTGACATGTTCTTTGTCCTCCTTCATAGAATCGTTTTGGGTACGATGTTTCCTGTTGTTTCCCGTATACGCCACACTGTATATACAGGTTTGCGCGATCCTGTTGAATCCGCACGGATCCCGTGCTTTACCCCCCATTCACGCACACGTTCTTTACACACCCCGCCGTTTTTGCCTGGGCAGGGGTATACACACTATGGGTATGCTATAGTACAGTGTATATTATAGTCCCTTTTGTCCAGTATTGCAAGCAATTTTTCGAATCAATTATTGTATATTTTCAGTATGTTCATATGTGATATCGTCTATCATTGCCTTTTTGGTGCAAATTCAGTATATGATTTGGTTACGTCTTCTGTAAAAACATATGCCGCTCCCGGTCTTCTGCTTTTACAATATAATCATAGCAAAGCAAGAATCAAGAAAGCCGTCAAAAATGAAAGGAGTTTTGCGCGCAGCTGTCGAAATGTTAGACTCTGTTTTTCTGTAGGCGGTCAGTTAGCAAAATGGAAGTGTTCAATCAAAAAAACCCCGTACCTGGTGTTGGTACGAGGTCAGTTCTTGCCCTTTTCCTATCTGAATGACATTGTTTTTCGGGCGGTATCAGTATGCGAGATACCTGTCCGGAGACGGTACGGAACGCCGCAACGGCGGAAGTTGCTGTTTCAGAGCGCGGTTTTGAATGAGGCGGTTCGGGTTTTCGGGCAGCGCGCCGTAGCCGATGACGGTCGATTCATCCCGTTGATAGCGGAATTCCGCGACCGTGCGGGTGCGGTTGCCCTCGATGGTGCGGATGCCGTCCTCCGTCACCCCGACGACGATGCCGACGTGCGAAGCCGCGCGCTCCGGATCGTCCTCCCTGCAGAAAAAGATGAGATCGCCCGCCTTGGGCGTATAGTCTGCAGCGTCGCGGTACAGACCGGCGTCGCCGAGCGACTGCACCCATGCGCCGCAGGCAAGGCTCAGGGGCACATTCCGAATGTCCGCATAGAACAGACAGAACGACACGAACCCCGCGCACCAGTCGCAATAGCGGCATTCCTCGCCGCCGTACCAGTCGCCGTAGCGGGTATAGCGCTTGATTCTGCCCTCTTCGACGGTGTAATTGCGCTCGCTCGACTGATAACCGAGCTGCGTTTCGGCGATTTCGACGAGATCGTGCCGCCAATCGCCGGTCAGATGCGCCGACGATACGCTGCTTCTCCAGATCGTCGCGTTTTCGACGTCCGCCGTTTTGTCGGCATAGCACTCGAGCGTATGCGTATGCGCCTCGTATCCGCAGATCGTGGCGGTTTCATAGCATTCCTCGGTGTGCGTGTGCGTCTCGGACTCGGTTTCGCCGCAGATCAGCGTCCGCTCAAAGCATTCCTCGGTGTGCGTATGTTCCTCGAAGCCGCAAAACGTGGGCTGTTCCGCATCCTCCGCCGTCGAACGCGCCGGAAGCGCCGCCGTGATCAGCAAGCAGACAAGCAAAACGGACAGGAACCGAAGTCCTGCCCCGTTTTTGCCGAAATTCCATGCGGTTGGATGCTTCATGCGCGCTGCTTCCTGCTTTCCGGTGCTTGATTCTACCTTTATTATAGGGGAAAGCGTCGGGAATCGTCAACGCTATCGCAGATTCTTCACGAAAATTCCGAAATTCGTTTACAAAACAACCGTCAAAATTCATTCATCGTCGCGGAAAACGATGTGTCCGGGCTCCGCAACGTCGAGAATCGCCAGCGAATGCAGGTTCACGCCCATCTCGCGAAGATGGTCGCCGCCGCCCTGGAAGCCTTTTTCGATCGCGCAGCCGATGCCGACGAGCTCCGCCCCCGCCTGCTTGACGATATCGCACAGACCGCGCAGCGCTTCGCCGCGGGCAAGGAAGTCGTCGATGATGAGCACGCGCGTGCCCGGCTGGATCCAGTCCTTGGAAACGAGCAGCGTGACCTTCTTTTTATAGGTGTAGGAGAAGATCTCGCTCGTGAAAAGACCGCCCTCGATGTTGTCGCTCTTGGCTTTTTTCGCGTAAAGCATCGGTTTGCCGTAGCGCATTGCGCAGATTGCCGTCAAAGCGATGCCGCTCGCCTCCGCCGTCAGCAGCAGGTCCACGTTGTCGATGTCGAAAAACCGGGCGAATTCGTCCGCAATGCGCGACATCAGCGCACAGTCCACGCGATGGTTCAAAAAGCCGTCGACCTTGATGATGTCGCCGGGCAGAACTTTGCCGTCTGTCAGAATGCGTTCTTTGAGTTCCTGCATATTCTCCTCCGTAAAATCAAAATTGCAGCAGAAATCCTGCTGCCAATATCGCAAATACACGCTCGCGCGTGCATTCGATTCCAATAGTCGCGGCTGTGGCGCTGCGGTAGAAACATTCGGGCCGTTTATCCGAACCTATACTGGCATATTCTCTTTGAATGTGATAAAATTATATGCGAAAAACGGCGAAAATGCAAGAGGGAAAACGCGATTTGCGTCGAACGATCCCGAAAAACGCCGCCTGATCCGCCGCTCTTGACTTTTGGACGGCATCGTGCTACAATGCGCGCAATCCGAAACGGAGCTTCCGTACGGCCCTATATATATAAAAGGAAGGAGTTCCCCCGAAAATGAGCAGAACCGAAGCGGTCGAAGCCTATCGCGCGGCGCACAAGCGCGGACTCAAAACGTATCGCGAAGACGTGGAACACGGTCGCTATCCGTATCCGCAGGTGCTGGATGAGATCCTCGACGGTCGCCAGATCGCAGGCCGCATCGAGCTCGGCATCTGCACGGTGCCGGTCGAATGTGTCGCGGGCATCGCAAACGCCGGACGGCGCACCGCTTTTTCGACGGATTTCATGCCGCTTTTGGAGCCGGATACGGAATTCGGCGTCAAATGGATCGCGCTGTGCGAGGCGCACCTCGACGAAGGCATCCGCGATCCGATCCGCTGCTACGAGTATTACGGCAAATTCTACGTCCAGGAGGGCAACAAACGCTATTCGGTGCTGCGCGCGTTCGACGCGCCGACGGTGACGGCTTCGGTGCTGCGCATCGTGCCCGCCTATACGGACGATCCCGAAACACGGCTCTATTACGAGTTCCTGGAGTTCTATCACGTGAGCCGGATGTACGCAATTCAGTTCACAAAACCCGGACAATACAGAAAACTGATCGCCGCGCTCGGTTTTGAGCCGGATGAGGTCTGGACCGACGAGCAGCGCGCGCGTGTGCAGTCCGCCTACATGCTGTTCTGCGACGCAACGAAGCGTCTGACGCTGCCGAAGGACGTGTCCGTGCCGGACGCGTTTGTGGCATGGCTGTCCGCCTACACGCTCGACGATCTCAAGACGCTGACGGACGAACAGCTGCTCGCTTCGCTGAAAGCGAGCGCCGCCGAGCCCAACGCCGCCGTGACCGTGGCGACCGAAACCCCGCCCTCCGGCAAGGGAATGCTCTCCCGCATCTACGACGCGATGTTCCTGCCGACGCATCTTCATGCAGCGTTTATACATGAGTATGCACCCGAGAACTCGGGCTGGATCCGTGCCCACGAGACGGGACGGCTCTTTGCGCAGGAAGCGCTTGCGGGCAAGGTTGAGACGCGCGCATACGTGGTCAGCGAGACGCAGAGCGCGGACGCGCTGTTCGAACAGGCGGTACAGGACGGGGCGCAGGTGATCTTCGCAACGACGGTTTCGCTGATCGCAAGCTGCCGCCGCGCGGCCGCCGCGCATCCGAACGTCAAGATTCTGAACTGCTCGGTCGCCATGCCCTACCCCGGCATGCGCACCTATTACAGCCGCATCTACGAGAGCAAATTCCTCGCGGGCGTCATCGCCGGCGCGTGCTCGCACAGCGACCGGATCGGCTATGTCGCGGCGGCGCCGATCTTCGGCGTTCCGGCGGGCATCAACGCGTTCTCGCTCGGCGCAAGGCTGGTCAATCCGCGCGCCGTGGTGAAGCTCCGGTGGTCGTGCGTGGAGAGCGATCCGTTCGCCGCGCTTCTGAAGGACGGCGTCGATGTGATCAGCAATCACGAGCTGTTCACGCCGGAAAAACCGCAGCCGCCGTTCGGGCTGATCCGCATCCATACCGACGGTACGCAGGAGGCGCTCGCCGCCCCGTACTGGAACTGGGGCGCGTTCTATGAGAGGCTTTTGAGCGATATTCTGACCGGTCACTGGGAGGATGAACGCGCAAACGGCACAAATACCGCGGTCAACTACTGGTGGGGGCTGAAGAGCAACGTCATCGGCATCACGCTTTCGGACAAGCTGCCGGAGGGCATCCGGACGCTGACGAACACGCTGAAGCAGTCGATCATCGAGGACCGGCTCGATCCGTTCCGCCGCGTCATGTCGGATCAGGACGGCATCGTGCGCAGCGAAGGCGACCGCCGGCTCTCGCCCGAGGAGATCCTGCACATGGACTGGCTTTCGGACACCGTCGAAGGCGAGATCCCGCAATTCGACGAGATCCTGCCGATGGCGCAGAGCATCGTCCGGCTGATCGGCGTCTACCGCGACACGATCCCGCCGGTGAAGGACGGTCCGATCCTGTGAAGATTCTGCTGATTTCCGACGAACCCGATCCCATGCTTTGGGACTACTACCGCCCCGGACGGCTGGACGGCTACGACCTGATCCTGTCCGCGGGCGATCTCGACGCATCCTATCTGAGCTTTCTGGTCACGATGGGACATGCGCCGCTTCTGTACGTGCACGGCAACCACGACACGACCTACGAACAGCGTCCGCCGGAGGGCTGCGACTGCATCGAGGACAAGCTGGTGACCTACAAGGGGCTCCGCATTCTGGGGCTCGGCGGCAGCGCGCTGTACAGCCGCGGACTGCATCAATATACGGAACGGCAGATGCGCCGCCGCATCCGTCGGCTCGCCTTTCGCGTCCGCCGCGCGCAGGGTGTGGACATCATTCTGACGCATGCCGCGCCGAAGGGCGTCGGCGACGACACGGACTACGCGCACCGCGGGTTCGAAGCGTTTCTGCCGATGCTCGAGCGCTGGCAGCCGAAGGCGCTCGTCCACGGACACGTGCATCTGCGCTACGGGATCCCCCGCGAGCAGCGCTGCCGGAACACGCGCGTCATCAACGCCTGCGGGCACGCCGAACTCGAAATCGACGTCGACCGCCCGCCGTTTACCGATCCCTGCATCCGATAAGCCCCCAGCGGGCTTTTTTTGATGCCCGTTTTCTTGACACCGCGGGCGCTTGCGGTGTATGATAATATATTAAGAAACGACATTGCGGAGATGACTATGAC
>JAEEGI010010163.1_pt1 | contig 20464 bp, 19 predicted proteins | sample 8958751 | NCBI WGS metagenome assembly JAEEGI01 (sample SAMN16246545, study PRJNA631951) | gut metagenome | biome: gut microbiome; feature: rumen; material: KS-attached | host: Bos | place: Iran: Karaj | collected 2018-10 | reverse complement strand
TTGACCCCCATAGCAAGGGTGTAGATCATGTTCATCTTCTCGTACTGTTTTGCGCCCAGATACTGAGCCACAACAACCGATGTCGCAGTTGCGATGACATTGAACATGATAATTACCAGGAACATTACCTGATTGGCATTTCCCACGGAGCCCACCGCATCTTCCGAATAATGGCTGAGCATCAGCGTATCCACGTTATTCAGAAGGATGTTCAGGAACAGCTCCAGAAACATGGGACCCGCAAGGAACATCAGCGGAGTGTTTTCATTTATTTCGATGGTTTTGTTTTTCATAGCTCGTTATTCTAGTACAAACGAGATTGGAAAAATAGAACAAAAAGGGATGAAAATAGATAAAATTGTGACTGCTAGGATAAGGAAAGAGGAGACCTTGCGGTCTCCTCGATATGTATGCTTTAGAATTAAATTCCCTGATCTACATCACTGCTTCAAGTACAGCATTCTGTGACACAACAGCATTGTTAATATATTGGTTCAAGCTGATTCCCTCTCGCTGAGCCAATCTGACTGCCTGCATATGAACATAGGGAGCAAGACGAAGTGTCATCTTACCGCTGTAATTCTCTTCTGTCTCAATAATAAGTTCCGGAATCTGAATCCCGGTCTCCTTCGCAGTTTCAAGCCACGCCTTTTCATTCTCCTCAAGTTCGGATATCGCATCGACCATAAGATCAGCCTGACCGACACATCCCTTAAGACATGAGCTTTTGGCCACCCAAAAGACATGCCCCTCAATCTCAGTTTGATATACTTTAAAAGGATACTTGATCATCGTCTGTTCCTCCTATGGATTCAATCTCACTAAACAAATTTTTCAATTCTGCAATGTAAGCTTCTTTTACCGTTTTACCGTGGCTCGGCAAAGGAATAACAGTTCCGGTAGGTTTATGAACAATTCGGATTTGATGATTTCCGCCTGTGACCACACTGCATCCATAAGCCTTGGCAAGCCTTACAACTTCATCAACTGTCAAATCATTACGAACCGGTTTTTCATAAAATTTCTTTTTAAGCTTTTCCAACGTTGACATATATATTCCCCAAATGCATGGTATCATATTTGCCACCACCGTTCAAGAGAATGCTTGTCGAAAATTTGTAAGGCCTTATAACCGTAATCCTTTTCTCACACCAACCGGTCCATAAGAGCCTCCTGCAAAACTCATCTACATCAACCCTAAACTCTCCGAAAATTATACTCGGAGGTGATAGAGATATATGCAGGAAAAAGTCGTAGTAGAGGCTTACCGCTATTATATCAAACCTGTGCTTGATGCCATCAGTTCCACAACAACAAGATCTACCATAGGTGAACTGAACAAATATCAGATACAGCAAAAACGTGATGGTTCAAGGATGCCTATGTATGCTATGAAAAAAAGCAGAGACAGATACTAAAGTGCCTGGATCTGTCGGAGGCAAAAGTCAAAACACTGGTCAGTACACTCCGAGTATAATTTGTGGAAAGTTTAGGTTATAATACTCTTAGTCATCACATAACAGTAAGTTAAACTCGGAACAACATATAATTATGAAAAAAAACAGTCCACTGAATATTCTATTCACCTCTGCCGGTCGCAGAGATTATATTATAAGTTACTTTAAAGAAGCTTTGGGACAAAATGGAAAAATATATGCCGCTAACAGTAGTCGTTATTCAACGGCATTACAATTTGCCGATCAAAGCTTGATAACTCCATTAATATATAGTGCAGAATATATTCCATTTTTGTTGGAATTTTGCCAAAAAGAACAGATTAAGGCCATAATCTCGTTATTCGATATCGATTTGGCAGTCTTGGCTCAACACAAAGAACAATTTGAGGCAATTGGGACTAAGGTTTTAGTCTCATCAAATGAAATAATTGAGATATGCAATGATAAATGGAAAACATTCCGTTTTTTATCAGCTAATAATTTCGAAACCCCACAAACATTTTTAACACCCGATGGGGCAATAAATGCACTCTATCAAGGTATCATTAACTTTCCGCTGGTCATAAAGCCGCGATGGGGGATGGGCTCTATAGCCTTGAACTATGCGAACAACGAGAAAGAGTTGACTGTTCTATATGATAAAACTCGTAACGAAATATTCAATTCATACTTAAAATACGAATCTGCAATATGCCCGGAAGAATGTGTCCTCATACAGGAAAAACTAAATGGCGAAGAATATGGGATAGATTGCATCTGCGATTTGGAAGGCAATTATATCAATTCTGTCATCAAAAGAAAAATTGAAATGAGATCCGGTGAGACTTTTTGTGCGGAAATAGTTGAAAATATGCAGATAAGAAATGCCGCAGAAAGACTTTCCCGTCTCACCAAACATATTGCCAATATGGATATTGATGTAATTCTGGTTAAAAATGTTCCTTATATCATTGATATGAACGCCCGATTTGGGGGTGGATACCCATTTAGTCATATTGGGGGGGCTAATCTTCCAAAAGCTATAGTCCAATGGCTAAGTTGTGAAAAAGTCGAGCCGGAAACCTTGCAGGCCACTCCCGGGATCATATCCCAAAAAAGAATTTCCATTATGAAATTAGATTTTTAATCATTTCCTATGAACAAAGCTAATATTCAAATAGAATACAGGGCAATCAATTCTCTTTCTTATGTAGATTTATCCGATTTTATCGGGAACGAAATTAATCCCTTTCTCTCAATTCCTCTTGATAAAAAAATGGATTTATCAATTGATGATTATTCAAAAAAATTAATCAACTTAGCTGACGGATATGCTGCTATCGCAGATGACAGATTAGTTGGAGTTGTTGCCGCATATATCCGTAATCGTTATGAAAACAACCGTATTTTTCTCTCTATTTATGGCGTCGCTCAAAACTATCGCAACAGAGGAGTCGGAGCTGAGTTATTAAATAAATTATTAAATGAAATCCCTAAAAATGTAACATTATACACTACAGTCGACGAAAAGAATCAAGCAGCCAGAAGAGCGTATGGAAAAGCCGGATTTATCGAAAAAGAAATCATCAATGAACGCATACACATAGAGGCGAATCAATCATGTTACTCTTAGATACGTTATCCTTTAATGAAATAGACATATATCAAGAAATCAAAGAATGGATAATCAATCACAATTGTTCTGGCATATATATATGGGGAACAGGATCGGTTGCTTCCGGAATAGCCAAACAATTGATTGCTCATAATATTCCCGTTTCTGGATTTTTTAATGATGTTACAGATTTCATTATTGATAATCGTGTAAAAGAGCTGGAAATCCCGATTTTCTCCATAGAGCAAATTCCGCAATCATCAGAATCAGTTGGTGTTGTCGTGGGACATTCCCATTACGAATTAGTATCTAACCTCAATAGATACTGTTTTATCAAACATGTGTGGTGTTTGGTCGATGCCACGCGGGATGATATCGCGATTTCAGCTGCTGCAGTAAAAAACAATATTGATATTTTACAAAATATATATGATAAACTGGCTGACGATACGTCAAGAAAAGTTTTATTTAAGTATCTGAATGCCAAGCTCACTAAAGACGCATCATATCTCAAAGATGAATGTCAAAAACCTCATTCATTCTTCGATGATGAAGAAATCTTGAAATACTCAAACGATATGACATACCTTGACATAGGAGCATACGACGGAAAATCAATTGCAGACTTTCTTTCTGTTTTACACAGAAAAAAGATATACAAGTATAATATAATTGCTATAGAAGTACAAAAATGCATGTGTAAAATGCTATTTGATAAATATTCCGAAGATTCGAATATATCAATAGTTAATTATGGTGTAAGCGACCACGTTGGCACGGATTTTTTTTCATTTGATGAACAAAGCACTTGCCTTGACTCAAGTGGAATTGAATCAGAAGTCACGACAATAGATGAGATTTGCCAGGGCAAAGAAAAAATATCCCTCATCAAAATATGCATAGGTTGCTCTATTCTACCTGTCTTGGAAGGAGCCCGAAATACAATCTCTCATGATATGCCTGCAATAATAATCTCCGCTGGCATTGATAGCAGGGCATTGTTCGATTATATCCCATTTTTAGAATCCGTTGTCGGTAGCAGGAAATATAACTACTATTTTAGGCTTCTGACACCAATGACCGAATCACTGGTGCTTTATGCCATCCCTTAAAAACTCAGCCAAAAATCCCTTATTAATTTCATCTTCGACAAAATTGTTTTTTGTGTAATTATATTTTTCTCGTAGACAATCTTTTAAAATAGTATAATTAACAGCCATATAGTTAATAGCTGCATTTTCTCTTCCGATTTTACCCGAATCAATCATCAAAAAATACTTTTCACACATTAACTCTTCTTCAGAGTTGGCATCCTTCCCTTTAAAGCAATCGCCAAAAACTGAAATAAATAAATCATCTTTCATATCATTCAATACAGACATCCAGTGAATACCATCCTCCAAAACATGTCTATACCGATTTTCTTTTGTCGGCGCACTGTCATTTGCATTTTTCCCATTATAGTGAATACCCATTTTGGTCAAAGGATGCTGAACTATATTTATATCTGTATATTGAAGGAAATCTATCCACTTAAAATAGTCCGGCAACTGTTTCGATGATTCGCCATGCTTTTGAGCATTCAGATATAGTTCCCTTGACATAACACAAGAGGGATTACAGAAGCAGTTCCCGTTATCCCAAAGATATCTGAGCCATTCTATCCTGCTTCGATTTTTTTCAATAAATGTTGCATCCTCGATCAGTTCACCGTCATCGGTGATATAATTCGCCCATGTAAGAGATATTCCGCCCTTTTCTTCAAGCTCTTTCACCTGAATCGCAATTTTGTCCGGTTCCCAATAATCATCAGAATGCATAAGGGCAATATATTTTCCGGTAGCTTGTCGGGCAAGGAACATTGCTCTCCCTCTTTGGTTATTATCAAAGTAATATTCCTTTGAAAAATACCCGGAGTATTTTCTCAATACATCTACAGTTCTATCAGTCGAGCCATCATCCGCAACAAGAATTTCAATATTCTTGTAACTTTGGTTGATGACACTTTCAACTGCTCTCGCAACATAGTTTTCATGATTATAAGTTGGAAGAATTACACTGACTAACGGGCCGTTCTCACAAAGATTTTCATCAACATCCGGAGTCCATCCCTTTTCTAAAACCACATTATCATTTTTGGTCAATACATAAAGAGTGCTGGTCTCTATCAATCCACAATCCTCAAAAGTCTCATTACCAAAGTAGTCTTTTGTTAATTGATGGACACAAAAGTGTTCCTCAAGCCGTTCAACCAAGCCGGCCTTTGAATACAATCTGCAGTGATCCCCCTGACCAAAACGCCTCCAATTTTCCTCCTCCGAAAGCCCCCACTCTTCATCTATTTCATCACAGTTTAAATCAATGGGAACGAGGAATATTATTTCACCATCATCCTTAAGTATTCTGTGCAGTTCAGATAATGCTTTCCTATCATCTCTTACATGTTCCAAAACATGTGAACAAATTATCACATCGTATGTTTCGTTAGAAACAGTATTCATATTTTGAATGTCAGACTTAAATGTCACACCGTCCATGAACAAATCAGTAGTCTCACAGGTGACATTGGGGCACCACATTTGAATCCATTTATCAATCACATCAGACGGAGCAATTTGGAGCACTCGAGTTCCTTCAGGTGCTTCAGGAAGCCTAATCTTTTTCATAAATGATACTATCAGCCTATCTCGGTCCGAACTATGGCATTCAGGGCAAAAATATCTGTCTCTGTTAAGAGTTTCAGGATTGCTCTCCCTTAAAACACCATGTTTTTCTTTCATCTCTTGATAATATGAATCCAAAGGCAAATATTGAACCTTGCTACCACAACAAGGACATTTTGCTCTATAGTTTTTCATAATTTTATCTATATTGGATAATTGTTGTATCAAGAGAACAATAGCATCATATGAGTCCTGCAGATGATCATTTAGGAAGCAGGCATCCTGGCATGAACCAAAAAATTTTTTCGACACTCCAAAAAACTCTGAGTAAGATATTAAAACATCCTCAGGTAGTACACCACAAACCACATCAAGCATTTGAGGTATTGCAGAGATTTTTACTGTAGAATTTTCCAATTGTAGGTCGGTTTCAAGTTCATTTTTCAACTTATCCAGATATGTGACCAACATATCAATTATTTTAAAAGCAGAATTACTCATACTTTATCCTTTCTCAGAACGAAAGAGCCTCAATAACCCTTTGTAAATCCTCTTCCGTCATTCCTTCATATATAGGGAGGGTGAGAACACGTCTCGACAATTCTCTGGCATTATGCAATGGAATTCCCTTGTATTTATTTCTAAAACAATTCTGATCAGAAGTTATCGGATAAAAATACTTTCTCGGATAAATATCATTCTCATGCATCTTGTCATACAATTCATCACGGCTCATCTCATAATCATCCTGTACAAGAATAGGAAAGTATGCGTAATTATTTTCTTCTCCTTCTTTGATGACTCTAAAAATATCTATTCCCTTAATATTCTCAATGGCTGAAACATATTTATCAAAAATCCGTCTTCTATAAGCGATAGATTCTTCGATATGTGTCAAATTACAGAGTCCCATGATAGCACACATTTCATTCATCTTAGCATTGGCACCGACTTCCGTAACAATAACCTCGCCACGTATGCCAAAATTCTTTAAATTATACAGTTTTTCATACATCCAATGGTCATGGAACGTAACTGCTCCGCCCTCAATTGTATTGAAAACTTTTGTAGCATGAAAACTAAATACCGATGCATCCCCAAAATCACCTATTCCACGTCCATTGACTTTCTCGCCAAATGCATGTGCTGCATCATAAATCACTTTGAGATTATAATCTTGGGCTATTTGTTCAATAACCTTAGTATTACACACATTTCCATACACATGAACCGGCATAATCGCAACCGTTTTATCAGTAATCAATTCCTCTATCTTATTTTCATCGATAGTTCCGTCATCAAGTTTTACATCACAAAACACCGGAACCAATCGGTTTCTGACTATGGCATGCGTGGTTGAAATAAAAGTAAAGGGGGTTGTGATAACTTCGCTTCCCTCAGGAAAATCAAAGGATTGTAACCCCATTTCCAATCCCATATGTCCATTGACCATTAATGATAGCTCTTGCACGCCCAGATATTCCTTCAGTCTTTGCTGAAGTTCATTATGGTATGTGCCCATATTTGTAAGCCAATGACTATCCCATAAAGGTTTTATCGCTTGAATAAATTCCTCGTAAGGCGGCATGGATGATCTTGTAACATTAATCCTTTTATTCATTTTCATGTAATTCCTTTATCAGCGATTGATATTCAGATACATATTTTTTTCTATTATTGTCGTAGTTCAGCATACTTGATATTACGCCATCATCATGAACACATATTGGTTTATTCATTTCAGGAACAACTACTTTAAATCCGGCCTTGATAAATTCCATACTTTGCGATGCATCATAGAAATCAAACTCCAAAAAGAGATCATCCCTCCACGGGATATCACATTGTGTAGCCATCAACAATCCATCTATAGCTTCAACCGAAGTGATTTTATATTGTTCTAAAGAATAATATATATCGCATCCCTCAGTATCTGTTATTCCATCTGTATAAATCCCCCATACGCGCGGACCATCCCACATGCAACCGCTTTCCGGAATTGAAGGTGAGCCCACGGCACCTATCATTCCAATTTTGGGATCAGATTTAAAAATATCTATCATTTCATATAGAAAATATCTATCTACAATAAATGTATCCTGATGAAGATATATCTTATATTTTGCATCAGAAGCATTCATTCCTTCGTTATATCCATTACACATTGACTTTGCATCTGTAATAGATAACAGTTCCGTCTCATACCCGTCAGGAACATAAAGTCTTCGCAAATATAACAAACACTCATTCATGAACAAATCATTATTCACACACATTATGAAGCATATTTTCTTATCATTCATGAAGCCATATCACCCAAAATCTTAATGACGCCTTTTCTTACTTTATTTTTCAGAATAATACTACGAGCTGAATCAATAATACCGACAATGGCTATCGCGCTTATCTTTTCGGTAATTATATAGCCTGCTATCTCATTTACATACTCGTCCGGGAAATCAAATTCTATCCTTCGCAAATACAAGATCATCACTCGATATAAAGTTATCAATTCATCGGTGTTCCTGTTAAGAAATATCGTTTTCCTTTCACCACGCTCTATTTCTATCCTTCCGATTTGAGCAAGAATCCGTAAAATGTAAATCCGTTGGTTATAAGAAGCAATTTCTAAAGCCTTTGAATCCAATAAGCAATCAATAGCATCCAAACCGGTCCCCCGTTGCTTCAACAACTCATTAACCTCATTTTCAAGCAATTCTGCTTCTCTATTTATTTTTGCAATCTCTTGATATGTAGGTATCAAATTTAATCACCACCAAACAGAATAATACTCATTCAACAATAACCCGAATGCTTTCCAAAGCAGCTTCAGCATTATGAGCCGCCTCATCAGCATCCTTCCCTATTGCTATAACATGGCCAACACGATCGCCGCTGTTTTCCGGCTTTTTTATAATGTCACCAATTGTTTTATATATATCCACCTCACAAACACCTGACATTTTTTTCGCTCCATCTATACCATCTATAGCTTTTAGAACGCCTTCTTCTCCCTGGATAAATCTAATAGCTGCCCCGCCATCAGATACAGCCTGATACTGAACCGTCCCTCCAAGCAGCGAAGCAAACGAACAACCGATCATGTCTACTCCGGTAGATAAAGGAACAAGCTTCGATGTTATAAAATCTCCACCCAATCTCGCTGCAATTTCAACTAATTTTGCTCCCGAAGAAGTGACTTTAATTTCTGTATGTGTGGGACCGTTCTGCATACCGATTGCTCTTATTGCCGCTTCAGCCACTTTACATACGTCTTCTTGTTGCTTTAATGATAATCTACTGGGCTCCGTGTGACCTAATTCTACAAAAAAGGGGAGATCGGTAATGATCTTATCCGTAATGGTAATAATATGTGGTTCACCATCAACACTAAAGGATTCAACACTAACCTCAGGTCCTTCCATGTACTCTTCAACCAGCACTTCACCGCTTCGTGAATAATGCTTGCAATAATTGTACAGTTTTTCATAATCAGGATCCTTAGTTTTGTCTACAAGAACGACCCCTCTACTGGCCGAATTATCTGCCGGTTTCAAAATAAATTCGGATGGCATGATCTCAGCTATATCAAGAAAATGCTCATAAGTCTTTATCTCATGAAATTCAGGAACCGGCACTCCGCATTCCACCATCCGTTTTCTCATCGCAACTTTATCCGTTGCGTAGATTGCTCCTTCATAAGAAATATCGGTCTTTTTTCCTAGCTTTTCGCATACCCAGGATACCGTTCTTACAGGCATATCACTGGTAGATGTAATAATATAATCCGGTTTATATTCAATAGCCGCATTTAAAACAGCCTCTTTGTCAATTGTGCTTATTTCCAAAAAGGCATCTGCGAAAGGAATACCAGAAGCCTTTGGATCATAATCCAGCACATAGACATACAAACCTTTTTCTTTTGCCTTTTTTATAGCGGGAATCTGAAGCCGGCTCGCACCAAGAATGAAAACTGATTCCATAATTGTTCTCGTTATACCTCTCTGCCTGCAAATAATCTGGGATAAACACCGCGTTCTGTCTCGAAAATATAATCCTTCATCAAATTACGAAAATCTGCATATTCCGGTTCATAACCAAAATCTCGCTTAGCTTTTTCGATTGAAAACAGATATGATTTCCCTCCGTTCACCATATCATCTCTATAAATCACTTTGGACCTGTGCTGAGTGTCGGATGCAAAAAGTTCAGCGCATGCTTCCGCTTGTTCCATTAACGTTGTAGCTTTGCCCGAAGTAATATTATACAAACCACAAGTTTTGTCACTTTTTGCGGCCTTATAGTAAGCTTGAGCAACATCTTTCACATAAACCGTATCTCTGGCCAAATAGCCATACACCTCTATAGTCTCGCCTTCTTTTGCTTTATCGATAAATATCTGAAGTCCGGATTTTACAACTTTTCCGTTCACTTTAAGATAACCATGAGGTCCCACGCCATAAACCGGAGGCAGTCTAAACCATGCGTTTTTCATATCGTGCTGCTGATTATAATACTCCATTATATCCGAGGCGGTATTCTTGGAGATAACATACATAGCGTGATCACCGGAAAAAGAGAAAGATCTGGGTTCCGATTCATCAATTGGCGGATCCATTCTCCATGCACCCGACACTTCAGCAAAAGATATCGTATTTATAAGCCTATTAATATTATTCTTCCTGCAATATTCCAAAGCATAACAAGTTCCAAGAATGTTGGTTATAACATACCGATTTGCATTTTCATCTTTTTTCAGATCTGCATCCTCGCTGGCCGGAAGGACACCCGAAATAAGGATAACGCCTTCAACCCCGTTCTTGGGAAGTCTTTCGAAATCTTCATCATTATTCAAATCGAGATTTAAATATTCTGCACCCAAAGAATCGTAATATTCTTTAAATTTGTTATTTCTCCCGGTTACAACTATTTTTTCTCCTTTTTCTATAAAGTACGTGGCTGTATATACTCCTATAAAACTTGAAGCTCCAATGATTATATACATCTTATCCCCCAATATAATTTTATGAAATTTATACTAACAACGAGCGAAGAGCATCAACAATTTTATATACACCTTTCCCGTCTATAACATCGTGAGCCCTTTTAGCAAGCTTAGGAAGATCATCCGGAACACTGATATAATGGGATACCCGTTTAAGAATCCGAGAAATACAGCCATATTTGTCATCATATGAAACACCGCAGTAATCTATAAATCCAAATTTTTGCATTGCCTCAGCACTCCTCACCTGCTCCTCAACCATAGCAAAGGATATTACCGGAACCCCAATAGCGCATAATTCATAGACAGTTGTTCCATTGGCAGAAATAGCAAGATTGCAATCTTTCATTAAAGCAGACATAGATTGTACATTCTCATGCAAAACAACATAAGGACTATTTCCAAATGTTTTATTCAGCTCCCCTTTATTCTCAAACAGACGTCCCACCACAACATCGAGAGCAATATCCGCCGCAGACAATATCGGGAGTAATTCATTTATTATCGATAAAACCATCCCATTTTGATCTGTGCTTCCTGTTGTTAGCAGAATGCGATTGAGATTGCTTCTATATTCGGGCGAGAAATCTTGAAATTCTTTCCTTAACGGAGCATAAGCCGGACCAAGAAGAAGCTTAGTTTCGCTGCCATAAATGGTTTTATAGAACTCAAGATCAATATCCGTGCTGTAATTCACCAAAAGATCAAGATGTCCCAGATAATCTTTTTTGCTTCCCAAATATGCTATTTTACATATCGAGCCCAATTCTTCCACATATTGTTTTGTTATACGATAAGTATCAATCAACACGACAGATGCAGATTTCTTCGCTACAATGCGCTTAATTTGTTCCAGATCGGTCATCAGATTCATCCAATCAGAATGAAGTACAATATAAGGCATTCCTACTTCTTCCAAAATAGCCTTCGAATTATCGTCTGCGATAAGAAAGCAAACATTCTCACCCTGATCCGCTAACGTATTAGCAATCGCAAGGCATCTCATTACATGACCGTAGGAAATAGTTGAATTACCATCTGTCCGAAAGAAAAACATAAGTATTCCTTTACTTTTCTATATAATCAAATGACATTGCAGTTCCACGTTTAATATCTACTGCAGCCCGTTTCCCTATAATATCTTCGTAAAACCAGGTAGGAATCCCTTTCCCGGGGCGAATCGATCTGATATTTTTTTCAGTAAACACATCCCCTTTTTTTATATCTTCAACCGCATACAGTGATCTGCTATTATTTTTTCCTCGTTTTTGGAAGTCAGTCAATTCAAACGTAGCTTTTCCGAGGGCCTGTTCGATGTCTCGTATGTCAGATACCATTTGGGCAAACTCTTCCGGTTCCATTGAAAAAGCTCCATCTGGTCCCCCATCAGCTCGGCTCAACGTCAAATGCTTTTCGATTATATTTGCTCCAAGAGCGACAGCAGCAACATCCACAGCTGAGCCCATGGAATGATCAGATAAACCGGCAACACAGTCAAACAAATCCGCTATATGCGGAATCGTTTTCAAATTTAAATCCTGATAACAAGTTGGGTACTGAGATACGCACTTTAAAATAGCAATATTATCATTTCCCTCATTCTTACATGCTTCTACCGCCCTCTCAATATCTGACTGTGTTGCTATGCCGGTAGACAACAAAATTGGCTTTCCTGTTTTAGCACATAACTTAATGAGCGGAATATCCACAATTTCATAAGATGCGATTTTATATGCCGGGGAGCCAAGCCCTTCGAGCAGTGTGACAGCAGTCGGGTCAAATGGAGAAGAAAAAATCTCTATTCCAATCTCTTTAGCGTATGCAAACAGATCATTGTGCCATTCCCACGGCATGTATGCCTTCTCATAGAGCTGATACAGATTTTGGCCTTCCCACAAGCTTCCCTTTGTTGCCATGAATTCCTCACCGAAACAATCTATTGTAATGGTATCAGGCCGATATGATTGAAGTTTAATAGCATCTGCACCTGATTCTTTGGCAGCAAGAATAATCTTCTTCGCTCTTCCATAATCCTGCAAATGATTCGCAGACATCTCAGCAACAATATATGTCGGGTTTCCTTCTCCGATTATTCTATTTCCGATTTTAATCGTTTTATTCATTAACTTTACTTTTCATCAGCTGATATTTTAATTCTGCTATCTTCCAATCTTCTTCCGTGTCGATATCCTGAACTTCAGATTCAGGAAGAATAAAAGGAACAATATTCTGTTTTATAGATCCGTCGGCTTTCAAGTAATCTGATATATTGTAAATGTAGAACTGTCCGGCCTCATGGTAGAACGGCTCAAGATCTTGCGATCTGGTATACCTGTATTCTTCCCACTTGAATATGAGTTTGTTGTCATTAATGATATAAGCTCTTTGAGGAGGGGATGAGAATCGAACGACAGGAATCAATAAAGAACTATCAGACTTTTGAAAAAGAGCCATGGCCTCGCATAGCTTCTGAGAGGTTATAAAAGGAGCAGTAGGATAAATACAGGTCATATCATCGAATGACTTTCCTATTTTCTCGTATTCCGAAATCACTTCCATTAAAACATCTCTGGTAGATGCATAATCACCGGATGTCTTTTCACTACGCATAAAAGGAATAGTCGCACCGCACAATTTTGCAATCTCAGCAATTTCTTCGCTATCAGTAGATACCATAACTTCAGAGTACAAGCAGGAATTCAATGCAGCCTCAATACTGTAGGCAATCATCGGCTTTCCGCAAAAATTTTTAATATTCTTTTTAGGTATTCTCTTAGATCCACCACGCGCTGTTATGATTGCAATACTGCTCATAAATGTCACCTTAATTTCATTTTACAAATGCTTTTGATATAACTAATCGTATATTTTTCTAAAGATCAAAATATATCCAGGACCTTCGGCAACAACACATCATATGAAAATATTCTTTCGGCTGCTTCCGCACCATTGATGGCTATTTTCTCGCGTTCATCATCATGATGAAGAAAATAATCTGCTTTTTCAACCATATCCCCGGGGCTTTCAAACCATACAAGCTCCCGCCCATTTTCAAAATACTCCGACATTTCAGCCTGATAATTTGTTAGACAAAATCCCCCGGCGCCAATAATATCCACCACTCTCAATGGAATTCCGGTAAGGATGCTTCGCAGCGAAATATTGATATTAATTTTGCTTGATGCAAAAATATACGGCATTTCAGAATAATAATCCGCAATCCCCTTATAGTTAACGTTAATATCTTTAGCCGGTTTTGATCCTGAAAACAAATCTAAATTAAAACGATTACCGAGAAGGGTTAGTAGATTTCTTCTTTCATTAACTGTCACCTTTTTCCTTAGCATGTCACAAATAAAATCTTTTTTAATGCTTCTAAATCCCTTACCCAAATCAGCAATTACATATTTCTCGATTTCATCATATATTTCCCCCGAAATTAATAGCGAAGGAACATCCATTCCGTAGATCAATTCCTGTACCTTTATCACAGAATCAAGATATCCTCTGACATATTCAGGAAGATATGATATCTGGTCAAAATAATTATGATCATCATTATATAAAGAACCTACAAAGGAAATGTCATGCGAGTAATTCTTATTTCTCTTTCCGAGAAGGTTTCTTAATCGGTTAGTGTTGACAGGCAATGGCATGTAATCCACAGTTTTAAAGCCTTCAGTTCTATACCTTTCAGCTAATGCATAGTCAAACACATATACATGGTTACATGAGTTATTCAGTGTGTCTGATTGAAGTGTATAATGCGGACAATCATATATCCACGAGATATATGGTAGGCCCCTAATCTGGGATACCTTAGATATAAGAGGAAAATAGTCAAATGAAAAAATACAATCAACAGATGATTTATTTACCGTTTCTTGCAATGCATATTCAAAATCCGAATCTTCTGAATAGTTTTTGAAGTCTCTTTTCCATACTTCCACATTGTGGCCAAGTCTTTTCATCGACTCAACACAATCCTCTTTACAGTTTTCGTTCCAAAAATAATACAGAATATTCATGATTCAATATATCTCTCAAGCAGAGAGTAAGAAAAATATTATATGATTAATTCACGAAATCTCAGTAGAATTTACAAATTTCTCAATGCAATAATCTGCCAATAGACTATATTTAGAGCTACAGATCATCTTCTCAGGGATATTGTCTGCGACAGAATCCAGAAAAGCTTTATAATAATTTATTTCCGGCATGCCATCAGGAAACTGGAAATAACTGAAGGTTTTATTCTTCATAAATACCTTATCCGCAGTTTCTAATTCCCTATTGTATTGTGATGACATAGGTTTATGAAGCGGAATTGGGTCACCGCCTAATTTTTCACCTGTATTTACTATCAATACTTTTTTATTTTTTTCTGTTTCAGATTCGGCAATAGTCAGCACATCTTTGGAATGAGAATCTTTCTCGCCCAGAAACTCGGTTGTAAAAATATATGTTTGCCCCTTTATTCTCTTACCGGAATAACTATTCACCCAGTTTAATTCATTTTTAAACATCTGATATATATGCATATATGATGAATCCACCACAATCTCTTCATCAGGATTTATGCTTATACCTAACGATTCAATTCTGGAAATCAATTGCCAAAAAATATAGTATTTACGTCTCCATCCCAAAATATAACTGTTCCGTTTCAGATTATTAAAATAGTCCAAATAATCAGCAAAATTCAAACTATCAGGTAGATTTTCCCACCACTGGTTACAGAAAGTTCCATTCAAATAAGCTCCGTGAAGCGATTTATTTATCACCTCAACTCCATGATATCCAGCTATCTGATCCTCAATCATTCCCTTATATGCATTAAATTTTATTGACGTGGGAATTATTTTATCATCTACAGATATCAGCGTTTCCTCTACTTCACTCCACTTTCCGGTATCATGGCCCACACCATTGGCATATGTTATGCCATCGGGATACGCCAAATCGGCACCTATTACATATATCTTTTTCGCTCCCATCCTATATGCCAGATCGATAGCCATACTTGTAACCGTACCACCGATTTCCCATATATCTCCAATGACATTTTCTCTGCCTATAGTCAATGCCGTTGCAGTAGAATATATATAATATCTTGGTCCTCTATACTTCTCCGCATACCTGCGATTAGTTACGCAATCCATTACCAAAGGTACATTTTTGCTAAAATCTTCAATTCCTTCAATATGTGGAACCATGGAATCATGGGGATCGAGCGCAGTACATACATCCGGAATAAGATCATTTCGACTAAACCATTTTAATGACGCATTAATGGCGCAGATAGTTCTTTTACCAACACTATCAAAAATAAAATTCACATTATCATTGAGCGAGGGGCCTGCGCCAACAACAACCCACTCTTCTTTAAAAGAGCTTGTATCTAATTCCGATAAGGTTTTATGCTCCAACTGTATATTGGAATCATAGTTTCTTCTCCATTTATGTTCTACCGCTCTTCCGGTAACTTCATTCGATAATTGCACCTTAAAGTAATCAGCATATTCTCCCTTATATTTCGACAAATCCCAATGATATATAGTCCTGACGGTTTTACTTTCAGGTATATCGCGGGTATATTGTTCCAATACGATGTCCGTATCATCCCCGGTAATGACATGTATCTTTTCTTCCGGAATAAGGCTCAGAACACCATATAATTCAGCATACTCGGTTAATTCTTTATCGATTTCAAATATATAAATATCCGCATCACCCGAAGACATTCTCCAAAGCTGATACGCTAGATATCCCAATCCGCCTCCGAGAATATAATAATTCTTTGCTTCCGTATCAAAGACACTATTCGCGTATAAAAAACTTTCCCACATTGGATCCGCGGGGCTGTGCAAATACCCGGATTTATCGCTTTTTAGTGTAAGAAATCCGGTTTGTGAACTCTCCAAAGTCCACTCACCGTCCTTCACATTTATACCGGAATATTTCCTGAGATATTCCGTGATTCTCGGCACCATCTCAGTATCTATGGCTGCAGAAAAAGTATGCCAATCGTCAAAACTTGCCTGGGTTTTTTGAATTGCATTCAAAAGATCCACGCCCTTTTTTACATCCGTTTCTTTTAGATCAAAAAGGATTTTCTCCAGATACGGAGTGGCTTCATTCCAATAATCCATACGATTATAAATATGTCTTATGCAGGAATAATAGGAAGCTTCCTTGATCAATTCCAATGCCATTGCTTTATCGTATATATCCCTCAAAAAATCTTCCAACATTGAAAACCTCCGTAAGCAGATTTTTATCCAACATTCTATAAAAAGTATACCACATTACATTATAATATTCGTTATGTATCTTACCTAAAAGAGGAGACCTTTCGGTCTCCTCTTTCTGCGCGTGAACTGTTTAACTTGGTTAATGTTCTGCAGTACCGGTTATTAGCCGAGAAGGCTGAGAACACCCTGATTGGACTGGTTAGCCTGAGCCAGCATTGCCTGACCTGCCTGCTGAAGAATGTTCTGGTTAGAGAACTTAACCATTTCGGTTGCCATATCGGTATCACGGATACGGCTCTCAGCTGCGGTAGTATTCTCTACTACGTTGTCAAGGTTTGCGATGGTGTGCTCGAGTCTGTTCTGAACAGCACCGAGATCAGATCTCTGCTTGCTGACATTGTTCAGAGCGGTCTTGATATTTGCGATTGCAGACTGTGCCTTGGTGTGAGTTGTTACATCAACCTTAGCCTTAGAAATGCCGATGGTTGAAGCTGCCATCTTGCCGATGCTGACAGTAATGGTCTGCTCTGCTTTTCCTTCTGATCCGACCTGGAGTTTCTTTCCGGTGAATGTTCCGTCAAGAAGGCTCTGCTCGTTGAAGGTCGTTGTCTTTGATACACGATCGATCTCGTCAACAAGAGCTTCCATCTCTGACTTGATGTATCCTCTGTCAGTATTCATGTTGGTGTCATTTGCAGCCTGAACAGCGAGCTCGTTCATTCTCTGAAGCATATCGTGTACTTCATTGAGAGCACCTTCTGCGGTCTGTACTGCGGAGATACCGTCCTGTGCGTTGGTAGATGCCTGGGTAAGACCTCTTACCTGACGTCTCATCTTCTCGGAGATTGAAAGACCTGCTGCATTATCTGCTGCACGGTTGATCTTGTATCCGGAAGAAAGCTTCTCAGTTGACTTGCTAAGAGTTCCCTGAGTAAGACCAAGCATTCTGTTAGAGTTCATTGCTGTAATGTTGTGCTGTACTACCATATTATTTCCTCCTTGAAATGTGTGTAGTGTCGCTTCCCTGCGACGTTTGATAGTTTATTGGCCATATGAATGTTCGGATCCGCGCTCATCCGAGCTTTCCTGTTGCCTTACAATCATTATATCGGATATTTATGAGAATAATTTAGCCTCCGGCAAAAGAAACTACCGTTATTTATTGAATAATTCGGAGCAAAAATCTCCCAACAAGCTAAATCTTGACGTGGAATACATTTTCTCGGGTATTTTGTTCTTTAAAGAATCAAGGAATACACTATACTGGTTCAAATCCGGCATATTACCGGAAAATTGAAAATAGAGAAAAGTTCTATTGTCATAGTTTACTTTTTCAGCTTCCATCAATTTCTCGTTAAATCGAGGCAAAACCGCATTATGTATTGGCACACATGTTCCGGCTATTTTTTCCATAGTATTGATTATTAATACGTTTTTATTATTCCGTGCCTCTTTTTGAGCCAGCTTGAGCACCTCTAAAGAATGCTCATCCGTCTCATCCCAAAACTCACTAGTAAATATATAAACTAATCCGCTTGTTTTCGGAGCGACACACAAATCATGCATATTTAATTCATCCTTAAAGGAATTATATATAATCTGATAAATGCTATCGATTTCTGATTCCGATTGATCGCTTAGTATTAATTTATGCGACTCAATTCTGGAAAGCGTCTGGCATAAAATATAGTATTTTTCTTTCCATCCCAGTATAAAACTATCCCTTTTTATATTTTCCAAATATCTCAAATAATCTGAGATCCTCTCGCTGTCGGGAATATCTTCCCACCAAGAACCGCAGAATGCCCCTCTCAGATATGCACCATGATTCGATCTATTGATAACTTCCACATTTGGATGTTCCAGAATCTGGGTTTCAATTTGAAATATATATTCGCTAAACACTTTGGTACTCGGAATCATTCTATCTTCAACAGAAACCACCATCTGCCCATCACCGTCGCTTGTAGCAACTTCGTGTCCGACTCCATCCGCATATGTAACTTTTCCCGGATATGACAGATCCGCTCCGATAATAAAAACTTTTCGTGCACCATATCTGAAGGCAGCCTCTATAGCCATACTGGTTACAGTTCCTCCAAATGCCCAGCCATCTTTTTCAATTATTTTTTTATCGGCAATACTTATTGAGGAATCAGAAACTATATAATATCTCTGCCCTTTGTATTTTTTTGCATACGAACGATTTGTAATACAATCCATTATCAATGGAACTTTTTTACTGAACTCCTCAATGCCTTCAATATGTGGAACCAAAGAAAAGTTGGGATCGCAGGCCACACACAATGTAGGGACAATACCATTTATAGAAAACCACTTCAACGAAGCATTAATAGCACAAATAGTCCTTTTCCCGACACTTTCCTCTATAAAATCTTTATTGTCGTTTAAAGATGGTCCGGCAGCAACGATCACCCATTCATCTCTGAAGAGATCAGTATTAAACGAATCCATATACTGATGATCGAGTTCCAAATTAGATAGATAATTTTTCTCAATCCTTGCACCAAATACGCGATTTGTGAGCTCACCATGCTGAAAAATCTTTACATTATCTGCGTATACACCGAAATATGCACTTTCATTCCAATAATATACTGTTCTTAAGATATCATCACTTTCTATATCATTAAAAAATTGCTCTATAATCTTATCTTTATCATCCTCATAAATCCAATGAACTTTATCGCTGTCGATTAAATTCTTTACGCCAAATAAATCAGAATATTCACGAACCTTATCATCGATTTCATAAACGTATATCTCTGCTTCATCTTCGGCTGATAGACGGCAAAGTTGGTAGGCCGGATATCCCAATCCGCCTCCTAAGATGTTATATCTTCTGATATGCGGCTTATATATGTTATTTGCATATAGAAAACTTTCCCACATAGGATCAGATGAATTATGAGCGAACATTCCATCTTTTTCCCGCAAAGTAAGAAATCCGGTTGAAGAACTAAGCAATGTCCAATTTCCGTCATCAACCTGGATTTCACAATATGGTTTAATGTATTCCATAATTAAGGGAATTACATCATTTTCAATAAGTGAGGGGAAGTATAAACGATCATTAAAGGACTCCTGAGCTTTAATAGTATTGCTCAACAATGCATTATATTTCTCTGCATCTGTTTTCTGGAGGTCATTAAGAATAGGCTTTAGAGAAGCCATTGCTTCATTCCACAATTCGTAGCACTTATAAGGATTACGAAGATTAGAATAAAAAGCAGTTTCTTTCAGCAATTCAATAGTTTTAGCCTTCTCATATATATCTTTCAAAAAATCTTCAAGCATTGAACACCTCCATAATCGGATTGTTATTCAAAATTCTATAAAAAGTATACCACACTGCTCTATGTTTTTAATTCTAACCTAAAAGAGGAGACCTTTCGGTCTCCTCTTTCTGCGCGTGAACTGTTTAACTTGGTTAATGTTCTGCAGTACCGGTTATTAGCCGAGAAGGCTGA